>Ga0082212_10006480_pt1 | contig 15717 bp, 11 predicted proteins | sample TergutNt197P3_FD_71548 | JGI IMG/M metagenome (GOLD analysis project Ga0082212, IMG submission 71548) | Neocapritermes taracua P3 segment gut microbial communities from Petit-Saut dam, French Guiana - Nt197 P3 | ecosystem: Host-associated > Arthropoda: Insects > Digestive system > Gut ...
GACGTCGACACATCAGGTTTCAAGATTATGAGTGCATACAACCGTGTGCGATTCTTCAGCGCCGATATGCAGGGTAAATGCGATTCCTTAACCATATTGTTGAAGGATACTGTGATTCACATGTTCCGGCTTCCTATATTGTGGGCGCAGGACAACCAGATGACCGCCGATCACATAGAAATAGAAACCAAAAACCAAAAACCAAAACAGATGAACCTGAATAACAAAGGGTTCATAGCCCAGGAAGATCCATCGGGTTTCAACCAGATAAAAGGACGGAAGATTGTAGGATTGTTTCGTGATGATGAATTATACAGGGTTAATGGATTCGAAGACGCTGAAACGTTATATTTTTTTTATGATGGCCCTGACGTGACGGGGGTGAACAAGATGAAAAGTAAAGATGTGGTGATACTTATTGAAGACCGGCAAGCACAGGAAGTTACTCATAAAACCAATGTTGAGGCTGAAACCATCCCCCCCAACGAATTTAATCAGGAGGAATTGACTTTAAGCGGATTCAAATGGCAAATCAGTCTGAAACCGGTAGACAGGAACGACATTTACGAATGGAAAGAGGAAGAACCCGCCCAAAAAACCGCGACTACAGACACAAATACAAAAGAAAAGCCGGGCAATACAACGCCGGCTCCCGGAAATACAGGGGAACGGAAGCCGCTACAGCGATAAATAAAAACAACATTCGGGCGTTCACGCATTAATAATCAATTAGTTAACATACTTTTTTTGAAACGTCGGGATGATGCGCCTGTCTGTTACCGGAAAGCCCCTGTAATACTCATCACAATCCGGCAACCTGTTACAGCGGATCAGACAATTTTACCGAAAGCCTTGCTTATTTTTATTTGGCTCTGAAACCTGATACTGTTTCAAACCTTAAACCAAACCTTACTCCCCTTTCCTTCCTCGCTTTCTATGCACAGATGGCTTCCGTGTTTTTCAAGCAGTTCCTTACATACGATTAACCCCAGGCCGCTGCCTTGTTCGCCTGCCGTTCCATGTCCTGAATGAACATTGTCCAAACTGAACAGGTTGCGCATTTGTTCTTCGTTCATGCCCACACCGGTATCGCTGACGGCAATGGTACAGGAGGCGGCAGAGTCATGGCGCACCGCATCTCTACATGACAAAATGTCCAGCCTGATTGTTCCGCCCGATGCGGTGAATTTAACGGCGTTGGTCAGCAGGTTGCGGACAACAGTGACCAACATATTACTGTCACCGGTAACCAGTGCATTTTCGGGTATCGTGACATTGAAGTTAATTCCTTTATTTTCGGACATGTTGCGAATCAATGAAATATCGGAGCGGAGACAGGCAGAAAGGCTGAACGACGTGGGGGAGTATGTCATTCTACCGGTCTGAATCTTTGCCCAATTGAGCAGGTTATACAGGAGTTCGACCTGCCCGTCCGCCGATTTCAGCAGTCCGGCGTAATAATCGGTCAGCGTATCGGCATCCCATAATCGGTCATTTTTAACAAGCAATTGAATGGCGTCGCGTTGGGTTACGGCAGGATTTTTAAGGTCGTGGGAAATGATGCTGAAAAATTTGTCCTTGGTGGCGTTCATCTCGGCAAGGGTGTGGTTGCGGCGAGTTCGCAGACGAAGCATATACCACAACAGAGCAAGGAAAACCACACAAACCGCTATACTTCCTGCCAACAGAGTGCGCTGCATGATGTGTTTGCTGATAATGGCCTGTTGCTGTACTATTTCGAGTTCCTTTTTCGCAGTTTCGTATTTGGCTTCCATTTCTTTCGCATATTGGCGGGTAGTTTCAGATACCAACACGTCTCTGATCGAATCGGACTTTTGTACGTACAACAGGAATTTCCGAAAATCATGCCGGGCAACTGCCAGATCGGAAAGAATTCTGTAGCATTTCATTTTTTCCTCCGGCAAATCATATTCAATGGCAGTTTCCAACGCTGCTCCAACATGTTTTTCCGATTGATTGAAATTACTCCTGTACAGTTCAATATAGGCTAAACTCCTGTGTGTTATGCAAATACTTTCTATATCGCCAAATTCTAAAGCAAGTTCAATCATTTTATGAGTATACATTTCCGACTTGTCCAAGTCAAATTTTTCTCGTGCTATTTCAATCAAATTACTGTAAATCAGGATTAAATTATATTTGTTATTGTGAAGCGTATAAATGCGTTGCGCCTCTATAAGACAATTTTCTGCTTTCTCAAATTCTTTTCGTTTTGTGAGCGCTACCGCATAATTATTTAGCACATACGCTCTATTCATTGTGTCCGGTTTTTCGTTAAATATCTCAAGGGATTTTTCGCAATACGCTATTTTTTCGTCATTCATATCCATAAAACCATACACAACTCCCATCAAGTTGTACAGGTGAGCAAGCCTGAATTTTTCGCCACGTTTTTCAAAAACGGGTAATGCATCATTGTAATATTTCAGAGCGGTTTCATTCCATCTTTTATAGTTGTAACAGTTCCCAAGGTGTGACGATACTATGGCAACCCTTAACTCGTTCATTTCATTTTTTGCCAATTCGAGAACTTGTTGATGAATGACAATGGCTGAATCCATCAAACCTTCAATGTTAAGTATATTTGTATATCCGGCAGCAAAATAGTATCGTCCTTCGTTCCAGTTTAACTCTTTGCTCAATGTATTTGTCTTGAGATAATATTCTTTTGCCTTTTGGAAATCATTGTGATAATAATAATATTCGTCGCCAATATCAGCATATAATTTTGCCAATGCTGTATCCTGCGGGGCGACAGCCGCAAGTTGCAGCAGGCTGTCCAACTGCGCATTGCCGGTAGGCGTCCACAGCGAATCGGGTATAAATGCGGTTTGCGGTTGTTTGTCATCGTGGCTGCCTGTAAAATGACATGCTGCCACAAAGAGCAAGCAAAACGTCAGAGGGAGAATGTGTTTTTTCATGGGGGTATGTTTTAGGCTATTGTTAACTTTTTTATTTTTTCGTTTAATTGTTTGATTTTGTCAATTAACAGGTTAAATGACGGCGATTCACCGTAAATCATCGTGTTGCGCATGGTTTCGTAATCGGCTTTCCATTGAGAAATCATGTTTTCCGGCGGTACAATGACTATGTTTTCCGGTGTAAGAGTATCATAATCAAATTCTTTTAATCTGATAAAGATACGACGATGTTCTACAACAGAACGGAATAATTGACTGTCGCCCAATGCTTCTTCGGCTATCGACGTGTCTGTTATTTTTACCAAATCGTATAAATGACGCGACATTCGTTCTGTTCGTATTTCTTTCACAGGTTTGACAAATTCTTCATGCAACAGACAAATTTTTTCGAGAAAAGTACGATGAGGTACGACGGCTTGCACCTCAAAAGGAATTTCCTCAAAAATTGTTTCAGGAAAAGATTCGTCGAGGAGGGAACGCAGTTTAATGGTTTGTAACGGCTCGCTCATCGAGCGTCCGCTGACTTCCAACTTAATAACGGGTTGAATATAGTTGCTTCCGGAGAACAGCGTTTGATAGGCAATTTCGATGATTTCAGGGTCGGTCGTTGTAACAGGCGTCATATGAACCCTGACTGAAAAAAAATCCGGATGAATGCCGCTTTGTTTCAACTGCTGCGCTAAATCAAATTGTAGTTTTTCCCGCACAAATGCACAGGAAGCGCGACGCAAACGGTCGCTAATCTGCGTTTTGGTAAGAACGCCGCCAAAACCAAGATATTCCCGATTAATCGCAATATCAATATCTTCGCTGAACCGTTCAATTAAATTCCAACATTTGCTCAACGATGTTCCACCCTTGAACGACAAATGAGCAGAATACGGCAGGGCAAACAGGGCGCGTAAAATGGCTGTCGCCCACCAATCCTTTTCAACTGAAACATCCGGTAATTTCGTCTTCATGGCTAATGTTCCGAATATTTCTTTTCTTCTTGTTTCTGATAATGCAAGAAATTTATTCATTTTCAACAAGTTTCAAAATTATCCCTGAAATCCATGCAGGAGCAAGTTGAGCGTCGTGTAAGATATTTTTGCGGGTTTCTAAATGTAACAGTTTTCTGATTTTTTCTATATGCGCGTTTGTTAGTTTGTCTTTCCCGATTTCTTTCAAGGCAAAAATGACCAATGATGTAATTTTTCCTTTGAATGACAGATATTTAGGAATAGTTTTTTGAAAACGAATACTTGCTTTACCCTCAATATTTATCATTCGTGGAGTGCCATCGGTAAGAAAAACCACACGCATGGGTACCTGCGTGGACAGTCCCAAGGCATTAAGCGCATAAACGCCTGTGGGAATAATCCTTGCTTTTTCCTGTTTGGCTATTGCACGGGCTATTGTCTCAATAGAGGGATAAAGCGTACCGATGTATCTATCGCGCTTGGGATATAAATAAATACCTGCGGACAAACGAATAATAAATCCCTCTTTGCATAATCGCGATAAGGTTTGACGAATGGCATCGTTACTACCCGATTGTCTAAATTCATCCGTAAAAAAAACGCTTCCCTTTCGTTTTTTTTTGATTATTTCTTTTATTTGATTACTAACATTTTGCATACTGATATTTACTTGAATTATGTCACATAAAATGTATTATTTTGTGACAAAATACACGTCGCAAAACTAATATATTATTAAATATCTGAAATAAAATTCATCATTATTCAATCAATTTTCAATTCTGATAATCCCGTTTTTCAGCGCATACTGTACCATTTCCATTGTATTGTTGATGCCGAGTTTACTGAAAATTTTTTCTTTATGCGTCACTACGGTACGCACGCTGATCCCCAGACGGGCGGCTATTTCCTTGCTCATCAATCCGTCGCGGCAAAGATGGATGACTTCACGTTCGCGGGCGGTAAATTCGGGCGTAACGGTGGTGGTTTTCTTTTTCGACACATAGACGTCGAAGATGATAGCGGCAATATCGCGTCCGAAATATTCCAGTCCGCTCATTATCGTGCGGATGGCTTCGGCAAGTTCGTCGTCGCTGCCGCGCTGTTTGCTGATGAAGCCGTCTATGCCCGCATCTATCATTGATTTGACCGTATCGGCTGTGTTTTCGGCTGATACGGCAAGAATTTTCAGGGCGGGATAATCGCTGCGCAGACGGCGGGCTATTTCCGCTCCGCCCATGCCGGGCAGGTTGACGTCGAGAAGAACGAGGTCGGCAGGCGTTGAGGCAAGTACGCTGAAAAGTTGTTCGCCGTTTTCTGCCTCGCCGACCACCCTGATATCGGGATAACCCGAAGCGAATGTCGCTTTCAACATGATACGGAACAAATTGTGGTCGTCCACAACGATGATTTTTATCAATGATTGTTGGTCTGTCATGACAGATGAAATAAGGACGTAAAGATAAGCAAAGTTTGAAAACTTACCAACCATATATTTCTACTCTTTACAGAATTTTCGAGTTTGGGCTTGGAAAAAAAACCTGCTAAATAGGTAATTTCCAGCAGCCTCATAATTCTGTCCGTTTTTTTTTGCGCGAAATTATTTTTTCATTTTTCTTTTTCCCCAAAAATGGGTTACTTTACGCAAAATATTAAGGTGGTATGGAAGTAAAAAAAAATATGAAAAAAATCTTTGCCTTGTTCACTCGTTATGTATGGCTGATCAATTTTGCTTTATGTTATTTTATGCCCGATTTTCAGTCTATTGGGCAGTTTCTTGTCAAAAACGGAAAAACCGAGTTTACAATCGTACTGGCCGATTCGCCGCAACCGGTGGAACAAACTGCCGCAAAAGAGTTAAAAAAATACCTCGATGAAATAACCAAAATCAATTGGACTATTGCATCTGAAAATGACGTTCCGGAAAATGTTTCACAAATTCTCGTCGGAAATTCATCACGCGCGAGGAAATTTTTTCCTGAAATTGATCAGGAAAAAATCCCTTACGACGGAATCGAAATTCATCTGAAAAATAACAAACTCCTACTGACCGGGCATCAACAGCGCGGAACGCTATACGCTGTGAACACATTCCTCGAAGATGTACTTGGCGTCCGCTGGTGGACATCGACAGAACAAAATATTCCAATCTACGCAACTTTCGAGCTGAAACCGCTCAACATTTCATACGCGCCGAAACTGATTTATCGGGAAGCATATTACAAGGACGCTTTTGATCCGATTTTCGCAACGCAAATGAAATGCAACGGATCCGGCGAAAACATCGACCCGGAATACGGTGGACATCATCGTTTTGTGTATTTTGTACACTCGTTTTTCTCATTGATACCACCGGGAAAATACTTTGCGGATCATCCTGAATGGTTCAGCGAAATAGATGGCGAAAGGAAACATGAACATGCGCAACTCTGTCTCACGAACGACGAAATGCGGAAAGAGTTGACCAAAAATGCGATTGAAGCGCTTCATAAAAATCCGGACGCGAGATTCATTTCCATCAGCCAAAATGACTGGTATGGATTCTGTACCTGCGAAAAATGCCGCAAAATCGCCGAAGAAGAAGGTTCGCAATCCGGTCTGTTGATCCGGTTTGTCAACGAAGTTGCTGCGGAAATAGAAAAAGAATTTCCGGATGTTTTTGTTGAAACGCTTGCTTATCAATATACCCGCAAACCGCCGGAATACGCTCAACCGCGTCAGAACGTGGTCGTCAGGCTTTGCACGATTGAATGTTCTTTCGTCCAGCCGCTGACAGGCGAACAGAACCAATCGTTTTATGACGATATGAACGGTTGGAGCAAAATCGCCAACCAACTTTTCGTCTGGGATTATGTGACAAATTTTTCGTCGTATATTCTGCCGCATCCGAATCTTCGCGTTCTTGCGCCGAATATCAGGTTTTTTGTTGATCATGGCAGCATCGGTCTGTTTGAGCAGGGAGATTCGTATTGCACAGTGGGCGATTTCGTCAGGATGCGTAACTGGGTGATTTCACACTTGATGTGGAATCCGGCGCTCGACGAAAAGAAACTGATAATGAATTTTCTTGTCGGATATTACGGAAACAGTGCAGCGCCTGTTCTCCTGGAGTATTTTGACGCAATGTCAGACCAAGCGGAATTGTCAGGTAAACAACTCGGTTGTTTTTTGGAAAATACCAACGATTGGCTTGATGACGAAACGCTTTGCAAAGCGACCGCACTTTACGAAAAAGCGATTGATGCCGCAGAACAGGAGAGCGGTATAGATTCCGAATTTGTCCGTCGTTTACGCCGGGAACGTTTGCCACTGGAACATGTTTGGCTCAAGGAGTATTACAAATTCAAACGAATCGCAGAAACAAAAGGAGAAAAATTCTTTGGCCCCGCCGATCCGATTAAAGCGTGTGAGAATTTCTTTGCGATTTGCGAACAATATGAAGTTACCGCATACAGAGAAAACAATACTTCAAAGTCGTTCGCTGCTTTCAGAGAGAACATGTTTCGCAGGTTCGGAAATCCGTCTCCTGTTCCCGTAGAATTGATACATCTTGATACGAATATATGGATGGATATTCAGGAATATGATTTTCGTACCATAAATATAGACGAATGGGTTTCTTTTACCGACGACCCTGCTGCATCCAATGGCCGCGCCGTGACAATGCCGGGAAACCATTACGAATGGGCGGTTAACGTTCCTGTCCCTTCCGATGATGTATTTTTTGAAAATGTTAACGTCGACACAAAATTCAAAGTCATCGTATATATCCGTTGCGATGCGACTGCGGAAGACGGTCCTGCCATGACTATGGGCATATATGACAATAACGAAGGTATCTCTGTTATGAAAAAAACTCCCGGAGTTTCCGAAATTGCAGGATCGGAGTACAAAAAAATTGAATTTGATCCCGTTCCGTTAACCCCATCCATGTACATTTGGTTTGCTCCGCCAAAACGCGAGGGAGAGGTTCAGGCGGTTTACATCGACCGCGTGCTGCTGATCAGGGAAAATCCTACCAAATAAACCCCGCCTTGTATTCGGCTGTATTTCCCTTACCGTCTGTTACTTTCAGTTCGAGCGTATGCTGCGTGTTTTTGGTCAGGCGGGCGGCATCGAAACTGTAATAAAGCAGGTTGTTTTTGGCGTCGTATTCAAAAAGCGCCCATTGTCCGTCAATCCAGCCGTTATAGGAACTGATGCCCGAAAAATCATCCTTAATGGTGAACCTCATGTTGTTGACGCCCGCCATATTAGCGCCGTTCTTTATGTTGACAGGCGTGATACGCGGCGGAACCGTGTCCACACCGATGGCAAACACCCCAAAAACCGACGATCGGGCACTCACTGCGCCATCGCTGTAAGCGCCCCCCACATTTGAACGGCGGCCATTTGGCTCAATCTGTACGATTAATGCCTTTTCGCGCAAACGTGCAGGCAGGCTGTCGGCAACTATTTCGATGGTCATCGCCTTATGCAGGGGAACAGCGGGGTCATGAATTTTGTAGGCTCTGGAATATAATCCTTTGGGGAAAGCGGAAGCGATACATGTAAAATTGATTTCGTCGTAAAGCGCATCGGCTGGTATCACCACTCGTAAACCTTGTTGCGCGTGTTTCATCTCTTTTTGATACATGCTTTCTGACTTCATGCCGGGGAACGTAAAACTTTCGGGAATATATAACATAGCCGGAGCGCTGAGTGTTTTACCCGGTGCGTACCCGAAAGTAAATTCGAGCCGCGAACTGTTGCCATGAAGGTCGCTAACAACCACCAATGCCCTATGGCTTGCCGAATCGGAGAATGATACAACGCCGCGGTTGATGTGTCTGTCGTAAACACTCAACAGGTTGTTGGGTTCGATATACATCCGGTTGAAACGGACGCGGTTGTTGATGTAATAGCCGTAGTCAATCAGACTGTTGACATATCGCGACTCATCGAACGAAAACCTGTCCATGGTTTGCGAAAACATCATGGCGCTGTCCACCCAGAGCCTGATGCTGTATGGCCCGCAACGATTGGTAGAACCTGTAACCTGGTCGTAGGCATCAATACCGAAAGCGATCTTGCCCGTAATCTTCAATGTTTTGCCACCGGTTATACGATAGGTATTTCCTGATTTTTCGAGGTCGAGGATGAGCGTGTTCGCCGAACCGTTCACCGTACTTCCCTCTCCTATCGGATAAACAGCCAGTCGCCGCATCACGGGAGCGATATTGTCTTTCACTCCGAGACCAAACAGCAACGGATTGATGGGTTCTTCGGTTTTGGTGTCGCGCACTTCAAAATGAAGATGAGGGCCGCTCGATCCTCCCGTATTTCCAGAAAAAGCTACCACATCGCCACGCTTCACCGGTAAAAGCGTAGAATCGGGAAACAGGTTCACGGCAAACCGTTCCTGCCGGTATTGTTGCCGTTTCACATAAGCAGTAATAGCCTCATTGAAAGCGTCCAGATGTCCGTAAACGGTGGTATAACCGTTAGGATGTGTGATATACAGCGCATTTCCGTAGCCAACCGGCGAAACCGAAATACGCGATACAAAGCCCCGCTCGCCGGCATAAACCTTATGTCCCGCAACACCTTGCGTGCGATAATCAATACCCGAATGTAGATGGTTATCCCTCAGTTCGGCAAAAGTAGCCGAAAGTGATACGGGAATATCCAGCGGACGGCGGAAGATAGTATCTAACTTTTGTCCGTAAACATTACAAATAACTGAGTAACTGAATAATTGAATAATTGAAACCCAAAACCTGAAACCTGAAACCATCTATTTCTTCTTCTTTCGTAAGTTCAACTTTTCACCGACTTCAGGCTGTGTTCCCTCTACCATTTTGTTCATAAAGTATAACCGCGATAATTTTACTGCATACTTTTGCGAGATGAAGTACATCGTTTCTCCTTCGCGCACGATATGTGTTTCGTAACCTTTTTCGGCTTTTTTCCGTTTGGGTTGCAAATATATGATGTATCCTTCGTGCAGTTCGTCCGTCGCATTTGCCTCGTTATATTTGGGCAGTTGCCAGAGCATCATGTCTAATTCGTTGCTCAGCGAAGTATAGGTGTCTCCCTCTCTGGCTATGATAAAGTTCGTCCTGTTGTTTTCCCACACAGGGTGCCTTTCGATGTAGAAAGAAGCGAAGTTATCCCATGCGCCCGGCATGTTTCCCTGCCCGGCAGTTGCAGGAACTCTGCCCGGCGATACATATACAGCCGTATCGAATTGATACAGTTTGTAACGTTCAATCAGGTCGATAAGCCGCTGCGCATATTTCGGATCGGTAGCGTAACCGGCTTTACTTAATCCTTTAGCCCAGTTTTTATAATCAGTCGGTTTGTAGTCGAAAAGAAACGCATAACGGCTGCGGGTCATCAAAAAATCAGTGTGGTCAAGGAATGATTCCATGGCATTTTTGTATCTTCGGAAACATTCGCCCTTTTTATCATCGTCGTGGAAAATCTCTTCGCCTTCCCAGTCGTGACATTTGATACCGAAATGATTATTGGCGACAACGGCTAACCGGCTGTTGCCGTTGGCCGATTCGAGTATTCCCTGTGCCAGCGTAATACTTGCGGGAATCCCGCTTCGTTTCATTTCCGAAATCGCCAAATCCTTATATATCCTGATATACTCATCGGGAGTAATCCTTTGCGCGAACAAATCGGGCATTATCAAACAAACAAGCCAACAGGCTATGAAATAATGAACTCTCATTTTTTTGGTGATTTAATAACGGACAAAAGTACAAAAAAGCGGTTATTTTTCATACGCTAATTCCTGATAAAGATGAGGAAATATCTCAATGCTCCGCTTCAATATACCCTGCATACAGGCAATCAATATACCGTAGTTGGTCATGGGAACGCCTGCACGTTTCGCCATTTGAGCGCGGCTTTGCATCTCGCGCGTGTTCAGCATACAGCCGCCGCAGTGAACGATCAGTTTATATTCCGCGAGGTCTGACGGAAAATCGCCGCCGGAGCAAAAACAAAACTCCGGAGTTTTGCCCGTGTAATTTTTGATCCAGTGTGGCAACTTTATCGTGCCGATGTCGTCGCACTGACGGTGGTGGGTGCAGCCCTCGGCAATGAGTATTTTATCGCCATCCTCAATACGATCAATCACCGTAACGCCTCGAACAGCGTCGTCGAGCAGTCCTTTGTAGCGCGCCATGAGTATGGAAAACGAGGTCAGCGGAATATCCGGCGGCGTGTCGGCGGCCACTTTGCCGAATACCTGACTGTCTGTGATAACCAAACGTGGTTTTTTACACAAATTTTCCAGAGTATCTTTTAGTTCATTCTCCTTTGTAACAATAGACGCTGCATTCGCCTCTAAAATATCTCGGATGACCTGCTGCTGCGGCAAAATGAGTCTTCCCTTTGGCGCTGCCTTGTCGATGGGTACTACCAATACGACAAAGTCCGACGGATTGATAAGGTCGGCAACTAACCTGCGCTGCTGTTCCTCGCTTTTGCACAGCGCAGCAATACGCTCTTTGAGTTCGTGTATCCCCTGCCCCGTCAGGGCGCTGACGGAAATATAGCCGTCGTTTCTGTTTTCGTCCTGAAAAGGCGACAAGTCGCTTTTGTTGAACGCAATAATAAAATGTATCTTCTTCTCTTCAAAGAGTTCAATCAGTTCTTTATCTGCTTTAGTGAGTTCGCAGTTTGCGTCGGCTACCAAAACGGCTGCATCAGTTTTGTTCAACACCTGAAGCGTTTTTTTAACGCGCTGAGCGCCAAGTTCGCCGACGTCGTCAATGCCGGGTGTATCAATCAAAACGACGGGACCAAGCGGTAGCAACTCCATTGCCTTATACACGGGGTCGGTCGTCGTTCCGGGTACGGGCGAAACGATTGCCAGTTCCTGCCCTGTAACGGCGTTGATCAGACTTGATTTTCCGGCGTTGCGCACACCGAAAAAGGCTATGTGCGTCCTGCCGGACATCGGCGTTTGGCTGAGATTAGATACTTCTGTTGTCATAGGGTCAAACTCTGAAATCGCGTGTGCCTCCGGTAATTTTTTTCAGATTTCTGACCACTATGTTGCGTATCCGCTCATTGGGTATGTTGGGAAGTTCGCTGTCTATGATCTTATCGCCGATATCGCGGGTGGTATCGTTAGCGTAATCAATGAGGTACTCCTTTAGCGTCATCAGTGCGTTGGAGTGACAGCAGTTGGCAATCTGTCCGCTCTTGCACAGCGACATGAAGCGGTCGCCCGTGCGCCCCTCGCGATAGCAGGCGGTGCAAAAGCTCGGAATATGTCCCCGTTCCATCAGCCAGCGAACGACTTCGTCTAACGGTCTGGTATCGCTTACGTCAAACTGTTTAGTGTTCTGACCCTGAGGCTCCGGCTCGTCATAGCCGCCCACGCTGGTGTGCGAACCGCCGCTTATCTGCGATACGCCAAGTTCCAGTACGCGCTCGCGGCTGACGCGGCTTTCTCTGGTGGAAACAATAAGTCCGGTATAGGGCACGGCTACACGCAGACAGCAGACAATCCTTGCAAAGAGGTCGTCGCTCACGGCGTTGGGGAATTTTCTGAGGTTGACGCCCTCAGCGGAGCGTATGCGCGGTACGCTTATGGTGTGGGGGCCAACTCCGAATGTCGCCTCTAAATGTTCCGCATGCATCAGTGTGCCGATAAAATCATACAGCGGGTCGGCCAGTCCGTAAAGCACGCCAAGCCCGACGTCGTCAATGCCGCCCTGCATAGCCCTGTCCATCGCTTCCGTATGATAAGCGTAGTCGTGTTTAGGCCCCTTGGGATGTACCTTTTCGTAACGCTCTTTGTGGTAAGTTTCCTGAAAGAGTATATAAGTGCCTATACCCGCGTCCTTGAGTTTTTGATAATTCTCCACCGTCGTTGCCGCGATATTGACATTAACGCGCCGTATAGCGCCGTTCTTGTGTTTCAGGCTGTAAATCGTCCGAATACTCTCCAAAATATACTCCATCGGATTGTTGACCGGGTCTTCTCCCGTTTCGATGGCCAGCCGTTTATGTCCCATGTCCTGAAGCGCCGTCGTTTCCCTCGCAATCTCTTCCTGAGTCAGTTTCTTGCGCGTTATGCGGCGGTTGCCAGCATGGTAGGGGCAATACACACAGCCGTTGATGCAGTAGTTTGAAAGATAAAGCGGCGCGAACAAAACGATGCGATTGCCATAAAAATCACGCTTGATGCGTTTTGCTAATCCCTCTATCTTCAGGTTCTGCTCCGGCAGATTGCAAACGAGCAGTACTGCCGCTTCGCGATGGGTAAGCCCTTTGTTTTTATCGGCTTTTTCAAGTATAACGTCGATAAGTTCTGCGTTTTCACAGTTTGCTTTTGCGTATTCCATGGACGCAAGTATTTCATCGTGGGAAATGAACTCCTCTGCATTCATGGATTTGGGGTCGTATATCATTTTTTGCCTTTTCTGCTCATTATATTTTCTGTCTGTATCTTATGGAGAATATCCGACGAATACGGGCGCAAAAATACAAAATTTTTTCGATGATTTTCGATGATAATGATTTATTGAACTTAAGTTTCCCACCCTCTATATAGTCATAAAAAAAAGTGATACTTGCTTTATATAATATTGATATTCAGCATTTTATGCTGCTATGCTAAAAGAATTTTCAGGGAATTAATCTACCTGATTTACAGCATTTAATAGAGTTAACTTCTATGGCAACCTTTTCGGTAGGTAGTATATAAAATAATACTCAACTGTACTAATGATTTAACCGCAAAGAACACAAAAATATCAATTTTTTTTTGATCTTTGTGAACGCTTTATGGATTATCATTATTTTTATTTGTCATAGTTAAGAACAAATTTGGTATTTATGCTTATTTTTGCGGCAACACAATGTTTTATTCTATACATGTTCATGAAACAGTTTAATACCCTGATACAATGCGTGGTTGTTATCCTCTGCCTGCTGGTTTTACCATCCCGTGCGAACGATAGTATTACTGTCGGTACAACCGTGTACGTATTCGACATCAGGAAAGAAATCGGTCCGGCTACATGGCGCACCACCATGCAGAGTATTGACCAGGCAGTGGAAATGAAGGCGGATCTCATTATCATCCACATGAATACGTACGGAGGATTGGTGGACGCCGCCGACTCCATCCGAACCAAAATACTCAACTGCCCCATTCCGGTGTATGTGTTTGTGGACAACAACGCCATTTCTGCAGGAGCGCTGATTGCCATTGCTGCCGACAAAATCTACATGCGCGAGGGCGCCAGCATCGGCGCTGCTACTGTGGTACACCAGACCGGCGAGGCCGCTCCGGACAAGTATCAGTCGTTCATGCGGTCGATGATGCGTGCCACAGCCGAAGCGCACGGCAAAGATACCATCGTCACCGGACGCGACACCGTGTACCGTTGGCGGCGCGATCCGCAGGTTGCCGAAGCGATGGTTGATCCAAGCGTTACGGTGAAAGGTGTGATTGATTCCACAAAAGTACTGACGCTGACTACCGAAGAAGCCATCAGGCTGCGCTATTGCGAAGGTAAAGCCGAAAAAATCGAAGATATTCTGGTAGCCAACCAAATTGACGATTATACAATGGAACGATATATTCTGTCGCCTTTGGAAAAAGTAATACAATTTCTGATCAATCCCTACCTTCAAAGTCTGCTGATCATGCTCATCATCGGCGGCATATATTTTGAACTGCAAACGCCCGGAATCGGTTTCCCGCTGGCAATAGCCGTTACTGCCGCTCTCCTGTACTTTGCGCCGCTTTATCTCGAAGGACTTGCCAATCATTGGGAATTGCTGATTTTCTTAACCGGATTGGCACTGATAGGCGTTGAGATATTTGCCCTGCCCGGATTCGGAGTAGCGGGCATTTCGGGAATCATCCTGATGGTGCTTGGTCTGAGTTTGGCCATGGTAGATAATCTTGTTTTCAAATGGGATTTTACCGCAGGATTGGTAGATGTTTTCAAATCCGCGTGTATCGTCATCGGATCGTCGGCGTTGGCGCTGGCGCTTTCAATATGGCTTGGCAGATCGTTTCTCTATAATCCACGCATGAAAAAGGTAATGCTCGTGGCCGAACAGCGCAGCTCGGAAGGATACGTGAGTTTCGACGATTTATCCGGTCTGATTGGCGTTACCGGAACGGCGCGTTCCATGTTGCGTCCCGCCGGAAAGGTGGTTATCGCCGGAAAACTGTACGACGCCATCTGCGAAATCGGATACATCAACCCCGGCGAACAAGTAAAAGTAATCCGTTACGAAACCGGTCAGTTGTATGTTATCAAAAATTCATAATTGACGATGACTTCTCTCAGTATCCTGTTAGCGGCAGCAGCCAGCGCGGGTTTCATCCACACCCTCCTTGGCCCAGACCATTATATACCGTTTATTGTCATGTCCAAAGCCCGCAATTGGAGCCTGAGACAGACTTTATTCACGACTTTGTACTGCGGCGTGGGGCATGTGGCCAGTTCCATCATCATTGGTTTTGCAGGAATTGCTTTGGGGTATGGCATTTCTCAAATTGAAGGCGTTGAAACAATACGCGGAAGCTTAGCGGGATGGGCATTTTTTGTTTTCGGCTTTGCCTACATGGTGTGGGGAATTTTTAAAGCCGTTAAAAACAAACCGCATACGCATCTCCATTCGCATGGTGGCGGCGAACTGCATGTTCACGAACATACACACCACACCGACCATGCGCATGCTCATACGAAAAGCGCAAAGATGCTGACGCCCTGGGTTTTGTTTATCATCTTTGTACTGGGGCCTTGCGAAATATTGATTCCGTTAGTAATGATTCCGGCGGC
>Ga0082212_10006481_pt1 | contig 15716 bp, 5 predicted proteins | sample TergutNt197P3_FD_71548 | JGI IMG/M metagenome (GOLD analysis project Ga0082212, IMG submission 71548) | Neocapritermes taracua P3 segment gut microbial communities from Petit-Saut dam, French Guiana - Nt197 P3 | ecosystem: Host-associated > Arthropoda: Insects > Digestive system > Gut ...
AGCCACCGGCGTAGAGGTAATGGCGGTTTCATCGTGCGAAACCACATCAGATTCGTGATAACGCACGTCGATAGAAGGCTTAAAAATCTCCACCTTCTGTTTGGCTATGCGGGCGCGTTTCAGCCGCCGTATCAACTCTTCCGTCTTCCCCGAAAACATCGAACCGCAAATAACCTCAATAAAACCTCTCGAATCTTTATCTTGCTCTAAAAACATCGTCATAAAATATGGAGTGCAAAAGTACGAAAAATATTGGGAGAATGGGATTGCTATTTTTCATGTTGTATTGAGAACTTATAAAATACATCTGTATAATTTATGTCGTTTTTAAGGTACGACCAATCCCGCTCGTCTTTATGTAATAAAAAAACCGCCCTTTGAAGGCGGTTTTTTTACATTATGACAATAATTGAATTTTACTGTACAATTAATTTTTGAGTTACGGTAGCGTTGCCTGAGCGAACGGTAACGAAATAAACGCCGGTAGCCATATTGTTTAACGGAATAACTTTAGTATTTTCAACATTTTCAACATGATAAACTGTTTGTCCCAACATATTGTAAACGGTGATATTGCCTTTTCCTTCAAAGTTTACAGTTGCTTGTTTCGATGCCGGATTGGGAAATATGTTCATGGTTAATGGAGCGTATCCAATTTCGTTGATAGCAACATCTTTAACATTGAAAAAGTAAAAAGTGTTCGTTGTTGGACCATGATCAGGACCAGGTCCTACATATCCTTCAGCAACGCCTGCGTAGGGGTCAACCTGCATCATTAGATACATTTTGTAGTCGTCATCTATACCTGCGCATACAGGATAAGCAAATTCCCAATCAATATAGTCAATTGAGTTTACAAGATATTCTGTTGGCGTCCAAGTTCCATCTGTATCGCGTGAAGTATAATAAGGATGACGTTTCCAACAACCATTTTGTTCTCCTCCATCTAACAATCCAAGATAAGATAAGTGCAATTTATTATCTTTATCAAATGCCATTTGAGGGAATGAAAAGTTTCCTGCTCTTCCATAACTTTCAAAAAGCCAGTCTGATGCATCTGCTAATTTATAAAGATTATCGACAATGGTTGGAACAAAAAATCCTACAATGGGCCATTTGGGAGTAACAGAGTTAACATACAGATATTCTTCCGTTCCTTTGTCTTCATCCAAAAAATGTTCATACATCAATTCTCCCATCTTTGTCCAAGTATAGTCATCTCCGGTAAGAGTTCCCATATCTTCATTCCAATATGAAAGGAAACAGCATTCATCATGAAAAAACACAGTCATTTGACCTTCATTTGCACTATTCAAAACCATCCATGTTCCAAAAGCAGTATGCATTTTTCCATCGTTATCTAATGCTATGCATCCTTTTGTGGGAATATAGCAGGTATCGGCATATTCTTCCGGATCTGAATTCCATCTGCAAGAGGCATGGTAAAATTTGGTGGACGTCCAAGTTTCACCATTATCAAGTGATTTTAGTGCATACGCATGAAATCCCAATGTTATAAAAGCGCATGCTACAATATCTCCTCGTACTGCAAAACTAATATCATCGAAATATCCGGCGTCGTAATCCCATTCTTCTCCTACCATGTTAGGTACTAATTCACCTGAAACATCCCATGTTTCACCGCCGTCGTGTGTTTTGTAATAAAATACCGGTTCACGGTATCCTTGATAGGTTTCTCCTTCCGGAATACCCAATGGCGACATGATATGAATGTATTGATGGTTATCTCCGCTGGTAGTCATTTGCGCCCATGCCATATAATGATTGCCATCGGGAATAACTCCTGCCGGATACGGAACCGGAACAATGTTCCATTCGCCTACGCCTTTATTTTCACGCGTCAGTAATACCAATCCATCTTTTATGGCAACTCCTTGATAGTCGTATGAGTCATAACTTCTTGCCATAATGACTTCTCCATTAGATCCCCATTGTGCATACGATGCCCAATATACCGGAATTTTGCCTACTCTGTTTAGTTGATAATCATCTGGATTGCTTTCATCGTTCCAACTCCAAGTCTTTCCGCCATCTGTTGAATAACTATAGGCAACGCCTCTGTTTTTTACACTGCTACCTTCAAATTCGGGATTATCATTATTAGTCCACGTACAAGCCATAAAACCATCATCGTGTCTTTTGGTCATCGGATAAACAGATCCTTGACTTTGACGGTCATAACTTTTTGAAAATCCTGCAGATACTCCCTCTTCGATTAAAACAAGTGGCGCTCTCGGATTCATTGGCAACATCTCAAAATTGGAAAGCCCTCTGTCATGGGATCTTCTTACTTCTACTGTTCTTTTTTCAAGAGGCAGTTTCTCTTGTGCTACAACAGGCATCATTAAGCCTGCCAGCATCATACATAATAAAAATCTCTTCATTTTAATTACATTTTTAAATTTAACAATTATTTATTTTTTATGCCCGCAAAGGTAGCATATTTTTTAATATCTGAAATATTTTTTTTTGTTATCCGTAAATAACAAAAATCATGCCATTTTTGATGACTATTTGTTAAACCACAAAGTTACTTCTTCTAACGACAGGGCAGGAATATCTAATTTATTCTTCTTTCGGAAGCCGTTGAGCAGTTGGTGTAGTTGTGTGGGTTTCTTATCGGTTAGTTGTTGCGGGGTGTTCATTCCTGCGGCGATGATGTGTTCAATCCACACTTCCGGCACGCCGATTTTGGTAAAATCTTCGGGTTTGGGTTCGGATTTTTTCTTTTCCGGACGCATCTGCGGGAAGAAAAGCACGTCTTGGATAGATGCGGAGTTGGTGAGCATCATCGTCAAACGGTCTATGCCGATGCCAAGTCCCGAAGTGGGCGGCATCCCATATTCCAACGCCCGTACAAAGTCATTATCAATAAACATCGCCTCGTCGTCGCCTCTTTCCGAGAGTGTTAACTGTGCGCGGAAACGTTCTAACTGGTCTATCGGGTCGTTGAGTTCGGAGTAGGCGTTGCAGATTTCTTTTCCATTGACCATCAGTTCAAAACGCTCGGTCAAACCTGCTATGCTGCGGTGTTTTTTTGTAAGTGGCGACATCTCTTCGGGATAGTCGATGATGAAAGTGGGTTGGATAAAATGGTGTTCGCATTTTTCTCCGAAGATGGCGTCAATCAGTTTACCTTTTCCCATGGTGAGATCGGTTTTTATCTCTAAGGCGTGGCACGTTTCGCGCAATGCTTGCTCGTCCATGTTGGAGATGTCGTAACCGGTGTATTTTTTGATGGCGTCGTACATGGAGATACGCGGATAGGGCGCTTTGAAATCGAGTTCGTTGTTGCCGCATTGTGTTTTTGTGGCGCCGTTGACGGCGATGGCTACTTGTTCGAGCATTTTTTCCACAAAGCGCATCATCCAAAAATAATCTTTGTAAGCGACATAAATCTCCATCACGGTAAATTCGGGATTGTGGGTTCTGTCCATTCCTTCGTTACGAAAATCTTTGGCAAATTCGTAAACGCCGTTGTATCCGCCAACTATCAAACGTTTGAGATACAGTTCGTTAGCAATGCGCAGATAGAGCGGAATATCCAACGCATTGTGATGGGTGATAAAGGGACGCGCCGTTGCTCCGCCGGGGATAGCCTGTAAAATGGGCGTTTCCACCTCGATAAAACCTTGTTCGTTAAAAATTTGACGCATGGTGTTGATAATCGTCGTGCGTTTTGTAAAAACTTCTCTTACGTGCGGATTGACAATCAAATCAACATAACGTTGCCGATAGCGCATTTCGGGGTCGGTGAAAGCATCGTACACCTGTCCGTCTTTCTCTTTCACAATCGGCAGCGGGTGCAACGATTTACACAATATCGTTAATTCTTTCGCCAAAATAGACGTTTCGCCCGTTTTTGTGATAAAAACCGGACCTTTCACGCCGATAATATCTCCAATGTCAAGCAGCCGTTTGAATACCATATTATATAGGGTATGGTCGTCGGGGGGACAAAGTTCGTCGCGATTGACATAAACCTGAATCCTTCCAACTTCGTCTTGCAACTCCACAAAAGAGGCTTTTCCCATGATGCGCATACTCATAATACGCCCCGCAAAACAGACGTTTTGCAAGTTATTTTCTTCGGGATTGTACTCCTCTTTTACCTGTTTTGATGTAATATTAACGGGATATTCGGCAGCAGGATAGGGGTCAATTCCTAACTTGCGCAACTCTTCCAGCGATTGCCGGCGTAAAATCTCTTGTTCACTTAAATGCATAGTTCTATAACGATATAAATTTTAACGCTGCAAAGATACGGATTTAATTTTCAATTACGAATTACGAATTAAAAATTACGTTTTTTTTAACCCGCTTGCGCCGATTTGCAAGCGGTGCAACGTTAGAAACGTCATACCATTGCCCTCTCGTTTGGAAACGAGGGGGAGCAAGGGGCTGCGTCTTTGCGGTAAAAATAACGAAATCACCATCCTATCCCGCTTTCTCGCAACCAATCTTGTGCGCCTGTATGCCCAAGTTGAGCGGCTTTTTTGTAATTTTCTATTTTTTTGTCTCTGTTTCCTGTTTTGCCATACGCAGTGCCAAGATTATTATATGCATCAGCATCATCAGGTTTCAGGTTAATTGCTTTTTTAAAAGATGCTATTGCTTGATCGTAATCTTTTATAGCATCATACGCAATGCCAAGATTATAATATGCATCAGCATAATCAGGTTTCAGGTTAATTGCTTTTTTATACGATGCTATTGCTTGGTCGTAATCTTTTATAGCAGCATACGCATAGCCAAGATTATAATATGCATTAGCAAAATCAGGTTTCAGGTTAATTGCTTTTTTATACGATGCTATTGCAGAGTCGTAATCTTTTATATTTTTATACGCAGTGCCAAGATTATTATATGCAGTAGCATAATCAGGTTTCAGGTTAATTGCTTTTTTAAAAGATGCTATTGCTTGATCGTAATCTTTTATAGCAGCATACGCATAGCCAAGATTATAATATGCAAAAGCAAGATCAGGGTTCAGGTTAATTGCTTTTTTATACGATGCTATTGCTTGATCGTAATCTTTTATATAATAATACGCATTGCCAAGATTATAATATGCATCAGCATAATCGGGTTTCAGGTTAATTGCCTGTTTGTAGTATTCTATTTTTTTATTGTTGTTGTATTCATTATATCCTTTTGTAAAGTATTCTTCGGCGCTCAGGGTGTTTATTTGTTTGTTGTAGTTATTTTCGATGTTTTGAATTTTGCTTGCGTCTGCGTTTTGTTTTTGCAGTTCGGCGAGTTCTTTTCTGAGTCGTGCGGCTTCTTCTTCGGCTGCTTTTGTTCTGGCGCGGGATTCTTCTAATTCTTTCAGTTTTTGTTTGTCGTCGGTTATTTCTTTAATTTTTTGTTCAATTTCTTTGGGGTCAATCGTCATTTCGGCTTTGATATAGTATGTTTCGCCGTTCCATTTTTCGTCTAATATTTTCATTTCTACGATACCGGCGGTTATTGCTTCTATTTTTTCGGTATATTCTTGTGCGTCGCCTTTGATAACTACAATCTGTTCGGTGCGAATGTAGGAGCCTACTTCGCGCAGGAGTAGGTTTCGCATTTCAACGGTGGCATTGGTGCGGGAAGATATTTTACTATCCATTTCGCTCGCTCTATAGGTATAGTCGCGGGTAAAGGTTTTTTTTGTTTGAGAAAAACCGGTAACGCTGTTTAACAGCAGTAGGCTAATGATTATTGATTTTATGATTGATTTCATCTGCATATAATTTTATTGGGCGCAAAGGTACAAATTAATTGAGAATGGAGAATGGAGAAAAAAACCGCCGCGAATGGGCTTCACGGCGGTTCAGAGAAAATGAAAAAAAACACACAATCTATGGAGTGACAAAATCTGTCGTTTCCTGATAGATGGTACTTATTGCACCTAAGTTAATGCGCATAATCTCAGTGTCGGCGGAATTGACAACTCCGTTTCCATTAAAATCATACGCAGGACTATACAAGTCGCTTCCATAGGTGCTTGATTTGGTACGGATGACAGAGATGTCTTTTTCGTTAACGACTGTATCGCCGTTGACATCGCCTGCTAATATTTCGCGGTGTCCGGAATACATATCACCGGTAACGGTAACTACGCCATATCGGGACAAAAATCCGCGACGTGCTATTTCTAATACATATTCTCCGGCAGGGACATTTTCGAAGGAGAATTTTCCGATATGAGACGTAGGGCAGTTATCTTCTTCTGTAAGGGTTTCATCGTTGGGCTTGCTCTGGTTGGTATAACCTAATATTTCCCATTTGATGGGCAATCCGGGGTTGTTGATGTTGCCCATGTAGCCGGGGTGTTTGGGTGCGCCTATAATAGGTTCATCAACAGTACAATCGTAATAGGTTACGAGGATTGTTTGAAATGGAATTTGTTTACGAATAAATCCGAGTCTATCCAAAACAACTATAGGAGGCATATTGTAGAGTTTTGCTGTAGTTTCAAATAGGTCGTCAAACTCTTTAATTCCTTTATGAACAAAGGGGAAGACGGTTCCGCTTACGATGTAACGCTTACATGATGTTACTGTAAACTCAAAAAGCATTTCATCACCTTTGGTACAGTAATCGCCTGTAAAATCGGTAAATAAGCGTGCTTTAATGGTTTTGCCTTCGTCTTGCGGTGTTGTTGAATAGAGCCATGTCCATGTAAGATTGTCTTCACCTAATTGAGGTTGCGGTATTGTTCCTGTTCCTTCATTGCCTGTTACCCATTCAGCTTCGAGTGTTGTTGCGTAATGGATTTTTACAGCTACTTCGTAAGTTTCACCTGTGCAAATCTGTTGCGCCGAAAGATGAGACATAGCGCCACACCATACAAGCATTACCACTGTAAACACTATTTTTCTGAAAAAATCATTATGATTTTTCATAATCGCTACATTTTTGCAGCGATCATTGAGGAAACCCGTTGTTGGGTTTCCTCTTTCTGATCTTACATTTTTTGTGATATTTTTCATTTTATTTATTATTTACAGTTAATAATTGCAAACGTTCTTAATTTATTAATTGCGTTTAACGCCTTGATATATTAGTTCAATTTCAGCAGGGATACAGTCGCAATTGATGCCGGTTACGGTAATTTTTAATGCTTCCGATATTGCTGTAGCGCAGCCGGTAGCCGTATTTCTGGCGATGGCGTAAATGGTGTATTCACCATTTTCTTCGGCGTCAATTTTGTTGAACGGTGTTTCACATTCTTTATCGGTGTAATACTCAATGGTATAATCGCCTAATGAGATATAAAGGTCTAAAAAATCTGCATTTATTTCTTCGCCGTCGCAAATTTCTATACCTTCTTCTGTTTCTTCTTCTGAGTTTTCCGGTGTTCCGGGAAGTTCGTTTACTTTTATAGTAATTATTAATGCGTTTTCAGCAGCGGTGGCGCAACCTGTTACCGGATTTCTGGAGATTGCATATAAAGTATAAGGAGCATCGCCTAAGTCGGCAATAGTACCTAATGTGAAAGGAATTTCGCAAAATTCATCGGTGTAATATTCAATATCATTACCATTGCCGGTTGATACATACTTTTCTAAGAATGTTTCGTTGATTTTTTCGCCTTCGCAGATAGAGAGGATGTCGTCTTCTTCGCTTGTTGTCGGCGCTGCCGGAAGAGCGTTTACGTCAATGCTCAACATGGTGGATCCGCTTGCAACTGTGATGCAGCCTGTAGCATTGTCTTTGGCGATAACGTAGTATTCATAAGGAGTGTTTGCGATGTTAGCAATAACAGGGGTTGTAAAGAGGTACATATCCGTACAAGCCGGATTGGTATAGAACACTGCGGTTGTTCCTTCGGCAACGTCTAACAGAGCGGTCAGGAAGTCAATGTCGATGGTTTCGCCGTCGCAGATGCTTTGGTTGGCGTCAGATTTTATCAGCGGCGCAGCAGGACGTGGATTTACTGTTACAGTGATTTTCAATGCTTCATCGGGGTAAGTAGTACAATTGGTGGTTGTGTTTCTGTAAATGGCATAAATGATGTAGGTACCGGGGGTTAAGTTGGCGACGGTGTTAGGAAATAGTTGTGTACATGCGTCATCTTCGTAATACTCAATGGTATGACCATTTACGCCATGTACAAAATTGCCTAAGAATATTGCGTCGATGGTTTCACCTTCGCAGATAAAGAGTTCGTTGTCCGTTACGTTTGTTGTCGGCGTGTCCGGACGTGGATTGACGAAAAACTCATACGGTTTTGTATCTCCGCTTTCGCAATAAGTGCCGGTGTAGTCGGTAATGAAATTGACTTTGATGGTGTTACCTGCGTCGTCGGAGGTTGTTTGATACGTCCATACCCAGATTTCATCTTCATTGTCGTCCGTGTCGGGTTCAGGCTGCGGTACATTTCCGGTACCTTCAAAGCCTACCACCCATTCGGCTTCCACTTTTGTGGCGTTAGTGATTTTTACGACGATTTCATAAGTATCGCCTTCGCAAACAAGCGTTTGCGCTGAAAGATTAAACATGGTGCTGCTAAGCACGAGCGCTGCTACTGCAAGCGTCATTTTTTTGAAAAATTGATTTTTCTTCATTTTTACTAAATTTTTAAAGTTGTTATTAAATGATTATTATAAAAAGTTTTTATTTATTTTTGAGGTTGAATGCCTTCATGTATCGGAATTATTTCAGCCGCTTCGGTACATTCAAAACATACTGCTTTTGGTTTTTGTTCGGTATTGGCAAATATCGGTTTTGAGATGTTAAATGCTTGCAGCACAGGCAGGTTGGTGCCGGCGGCAACTTTTACGTTTGTTCCCGGCGGGGTAACAAAATCCCATACGGTTATCCAATCCCATGCATCGGCATAAGGAGTTGTTTCGAAAATTGTGGAAGTGGTTGCGTCTTCTATATCTATGTTTTCGCCGTGAATATTTGTAACAATGGCGTGCGGGTTTGAAGCGGATACTAAGGTATCGTTTACGCGCATACAGGTGAGGGCGTAGTTGTTTAATAAATTTGCGTTTGCTGCCGTAGAGCCTAACACACGTCCCACGTTTGCCGGTGCAATGAGTTGAGGATTGAAAGCAAAACTGTTGTTTATTTTCGGGTATTGTGCGCTTCCGTTATCACGGTTCGAAAAACCTAATATCCCGCCAACGAACGCATCGCCGGTAATGGTTCCGGTAGCAAAACAATTATTAATGATGGTGTTATCGGAACCTTCTCCCATAATACCGCCGGCACGAGTAGCGGTAGCGGTAACATTGCCTGTGGCATAACTATCGTTAAGTTTTGTTTCTACGGCAAAACCGATAAGTCCGCCTACATCTTGACCGCCGGTTATTTCGCCGTCGGAATAACTGCTTTTTATTTCTGTCCACTCAGTGTTTCCCGCTAAACCGCCCACTTCATTGCGTCCGGTTACGTTACCTGTATTGTTTACATTGGTAAAATAGGTCTGTGTCCAATTCCTACCGCTATTCGGTTTTATAAATCCAACAATACCTCCTACATTGTCTCCTGTACTTGTTATACCGGCAGTATTGGTGCAATTTACAAAATTTAAAGTATCGCCTTCACATTTGCCGATAATTCCTCCACACATACCGGAAATAGCAAATATGGGCGCTTCATTTTTAATATTCATGAAATTTACAAAAATTCCTCCAAATCCACTCAATCTTCCTATAAAACCACCTACTTCTGTCTTTCCGGAAATGGATATAGTATTGGTAATGTTTTCAAATGTTGTATTAATCGATGTCTCGAATCTTCCAAAATACCCACCTACAATTTCACTTTGCTCTGTGGTAATAATAGCGCCTTCATTAATCAGTTGTATGGCATCCGGAGACGGGTCATTAGAAAACGTTAAAGGTGTGCTCTTAAATATAAGACTCGGTTGATTATTATAATGGGGACCATTTTCCTTCGACAAGTATAACCGACCGGCAATACCTCCAATTTCTGCACTCCATGTAGATGTTACACTTTGAATTGTAATATCACCATAATTGGCAAAAACGTGTCCCGGATATCCTATAAATCCATCATCTATACCTCCGATTACTCCGCCTATTAAACTGGATGCATTTGGAGATATAATCGGCATATAATTAATTAAATCTGCATCAATGACAAGTCCGTCTTTTAGTCCTGTACCATATCCGATAACTCCTCCAACACAATTGTCCCCAATGATTTTATGCTCCGTATCATCTTCTGCGCCATTGATTATTTGTCCGCGTAAAATACCGCCAAAATATCCGGCAACACCTCCAATAGCATTGGTTGAACCGCTTGAGGTAACCGTTTGCAAATTTGTTACATCGATTAAACCGGAATTAAACCCTAAAAATTTACCAAAAAATCCGCCAATATCAGTATAGTTGCCTTGTACAGTGGCATGATTGATAATTTGTGTGGTTGTATCGGAATAATTGCTTGAGAAGAAAGCGCCGGTTCTGTCCAATTCCGTTACATCCAATTCATGTATATTGGTATCATCCCATGAGTTGTAACATCCTGCTATCCCGCCTACCGTGCTTTGTCCATCTATATAGCCGTGATTTTCCCATTTATGTCCGGGAATAATGGTGGTTGTATTGACAATTACAGGGTTTTCGGTTTTACCGTTTTCACCGCTGCGTATTATCCCGATAATGCCGCCAAAACCTTTTTCACTTTTGTTAGTTTTATTTTCAGCGGTTACCGTCATATAGTTACGCATATTTGCATCTAACGTTGTTCCAAACACATAGCCTATAACACCTCCTATATAAGCAGTTGCACTATAATGTGAATAAGGATTTGTACAGGAAACGGTACCGTTTTTGTTGGGGTCAGGGTCTCCTGCTATAATATTTCCTTTGAGCGTACCCTCCCAAAAATCGCCGATTACGCCGCCGGTGGCACGTCCATAGATATAATAATTAGGGATTCCGGCATCACTCATTTGGTATCCGGTAGAGAGGCATCCTGCGCCGGTTACGGTAATATCTTCAATTACCACATTTTCGCCGTTTACATACCCTGCCAAACCGCCCACTAAGGCTTTCCCGATTACACGTCTGTCATCAATGTGTATATTTACGTTTTTAACATAACCATTCTTAATACGTCCAAATAAACCCTGTTCATTTTCATCGCGGTTTATCCATAAACCGGCAATGGTAAATCCCTGTCCGTCGAAAATTACATCTTCGTTGAAGAGGAGTGTTATCCAGCCGTTGGCATCCCAAGCCGCATTAATTTGAGTAAGTTCGATTGCTTTACCGCCCACTTTCAGCAAGTTGGTGGCGGAAGGTTTGATGGTACCGATGTTGAAACCGGCATCGGTAATCCAGTTCTGGTAGCCGTACCAGCCGTTGTTTCTGCCGGTGGGGTCGTTGTACGGACAGGCTATATTTCCGTTTTGCGGAGTAGCTCTGCCGTCATCGTAGTTTATGGGTTGTCCGGGTACGGTGATGTTTTGCATCAGGCGATATTCCGGATAGGTATCGAGCGCATTGGTTTTTGCCAGCACGCCTACATACTGCAAATCTGCCCAGTTCCAAATTTCAAAGAGTAAGGGATTGGTAATTGTACCGTTTGTTGGCGCCCAGTTCACGTCGTAGTTATTGTAAGCGTATTCAAAAGGTGCATTTCCGGCAGGGGGTGCAGAAAATGTTTTAGAGGTTCCTAAGGCAGGGTTTGCCGGAATATGCGTATTAATTAAATAATCTCCATTTGCATAGTTATAGGTGTTATCGGTAGCTTTAAGCCAATAAGGTGTGTTTGCTTTGTTGCCGGAGAATGTAATATTGTTGCCTGTAGTGGTCAGTTTTGTTACGTCTGCCATATAGATACCGCCGCCCCTTGTGCCGGCAGTGTTGTTGCTAATAAGTCCACTGGTCATAGTTATCTTACCGAAACAGTAGATACCGCCGCCGTTTGCATCGGCAGTGTTGTTGCTAATGTCGCCGCCGGTTATGTCTAATGTGGTGTTGGAATAATCTATATAAACACCACCACCGCTATTTTGGGCAGTGTTACCGCTAATGGTTACACTGGTAATAGTTACTTTATTATCAGCATTAGAATTAGAATGAAGAATACCACCACCGTTATTTTTGGCAGTGTTACCGCTAATAAGTCCACCGCTCATAGTTATCGTACCTAAACAGTAGATACCGCCGCCGTGTGCGCCGGTAGTGTTGTTGATAATGACACCGCCGGTTATGTTTAATGTGGTGTTGGCATTATTTATATGAACACCACCACCGGTATTGTTAGCATTATTATCACTTATGATTGCCTCTGTAAAAAATACTGGATTACCGTTAAAATGATAAATACCGCCGCCCCTATTATTGCTTCTATTGCCTTTAATGGTGCTTTTGCTTACAGTTAGTTTGCCTGTGGCATAAATACCGCCGCCACCGCCGGAAGAGGAACTGTTACTATAGTTTCCAATGGTATCGTTCACTCCTTGAGCCGCTGATATTTCCGATCCGTTAAATGTTCTGCCGCCGCCAATAGTTCCGTCGGTAATTTTGCATATTCCGTTGGAGTCGCTTTGGTATATACCGCCGCCATTGCCGCCGCTATAGTTGCCCTGTATGGTTCCATTCTTCATATCTATATTAGCAGCGTAAATACCGCCGCCGATGGTCTTGGCAGTGTTGCCGCTGATAAGTCCTCTGTTCATAGTTATCGTACCCTCACAGTAGATACCGCCGCCCCTTGTGCCGGTAGTGTTGTTGATAATGTCGCAGTCGGTTATTTTTAATGTAGTTTCACTTTTATTTATATATACCCCTCCGCCATCATTAGTGTTGGCTTTATTGCCGCTAATGGTTACATCGGTAATAGTTACTGTATTACCAGCATTAGAATTAGAATGATAAATACCACCACCGCCATTTTGGGCAGTGTTGCCGCTAATAAGTCCACCGTTCATAGTTATCGTACCTTCACAGTAGATACCACCGCCATTATTGTTGGTAGTGTTGTTGATAATGTCACCGTCGGTTATGTCTAATGTGGTGTTAGCCTTCTCTATATATACACCACCACCGTGATTAGTGTTGGCTTTATTGCCGCTAATGGTTACATCGGTAATAGTTACTGTATTATCAGGATTAGAATTAGAATGATAAATACCACCACCGCTATTTTGGGCAGTGTTACCGCTAATAAGTCCACCGTTCATAGTTATTGTACCTAAACAGTGGATACCGCCGCCGTAATCGGCAGTGTTGTTGCTAATGTCGCCGCCGGTTATGTCTAATGTGGTTTTGGCATCATCTATATATACACCACCACCGTTATAAGTGTTGGCTTTATTGCCGCTAATGGTTACAATGTTAAGAGTTACTGTATTACCAACAGTAGAGTTAGTATGAAAAATACCACCGCCGTAACTTTGGGCTGTGTTACCGCTAATAAGTCCACCGTTCATAGTTATCGTACCTTCACAGTATATACCGCCACCGCCGTAACCGGAACTGTTACTATAGTTTCCAATGGCATCGTTCACCCCTTGAGCCGCTGATATTTCATTGCTGTTGAATACTCTGCTGCCGCCAATAGTTCCGCCGGTAATTTTGCATACTCCACCGGAGCCGTTTTGGTATATACCACCACCATTTTTACCGGCATAGTTGCCCTGTATGATTCCATTCTCCATATCTATCATAGCAGCGTAAATCCCGCCACCGTGTGTATTGGCAGTGTTGCCGCTAATAGTGCCGCCGATTATGTTTAATGTGGTGTTGCTATTATTTATATATACCCCTCCGCCGTTATAAGTGTCGGCTTGATTATTGCTTATGTTTACATTGGTAAGAGTTACTGTATTAACAACAGTAAGATTTGTATGGTAAACACCTCCGCCGTAAAGACAACTTCTATTGCCTTTAATGACGCTATTGCTTACAGTTAATTTACCTCCGGCAAAAATACCGCCGCCTAAACCGGAGTGATCATTTGGACTGCAGTTTCCAATGGTATCGTTTACTCCTTTAGCCGCTAATATTTCATCGCTGTTGAATACTCTGCCACCGCCAATAGTGCTGCCGGTAATTTCGCATACTCCGTTGATGCGACTTTGGAATATTCCGCCGCCATTGCCGCCGCTATAGTTGCCCTGTATGGTTCCACCTGTCATATATATATTAGCAGCACTGATACCGCCGCCATGACCAGTGGCAGTGTTGCCGCTGATAGTGCAGTCGGTTATAGTTACAGTGTCGCTAGTGCGGATAGCGCCGCCTACGCCGGAATAGGCAGTGTTGCCGCTAAAGACGCCGCCGGTTATTTTTAATGTGGTGTAATCATAATCTATATTTACACCACCGCCGATCTTGGCAGTGTTGCCGGTAAGGGTTACATTGGTAAGGGTTACTGTATTATCAATATTAGTATCATTAGTATTACAAATACCGCCGCCGGTACCGCTGTTAAAACAATTTTGTATCACAGCGTCGGTAATCGTAATTGTTCCTGAGCCTGTGCTATTGATACCACCTGCCACGTTTCCGCCGTCTAATATTACTTTGTTAAAAGCAAAGGTTTTAGTTGTGTTTCCTATCATTTCAAAATGTCTGCCGTCTGTTGCGCTTTTCGTATATAATACTAATATATCTGTCTGCGAATCGCCATTATAGTTCATATAAACATTATGATTTATATTTATCGGTGTTCCATCGCTGTAAATAGAATCCTGACGCTCTGTAAGCACTAAATGGTAGTGCGAGCCGATAAGTTCTTCTTTAACGGGAGAGAATAAGGGATGAACGGTTACAGTATCTGCACCCAAATCATTTATGGCTTTGCGAAGGCGCATCCAATCGAGTTGCTCAAGGTCTTTGCCGGCGTCTCCGGCAGAATAAAAGTAATTGGCATAACCACCCTGTCCGTAGGCTAATACAATTACGCCATCGGGATTGTCAATCATAGCCGTTGTTTCTAAAAAGGTACCGACTGCCGGATTGCTTTCTCCAAAATAATATCTTCCGAAAGAAAATCCGCTGTTTCCTACATTATGCGCTACCCATTGAAATTGATTTGTTGAGAGTGATTCTATAAGTTGCGGTTCTCCTCCATTAACAGCTATGGTGGTTAAATGTTCGTTTGCGTGCGGCGTTATTATTATCAAATAGTGGTCTATATGCAAATATACGTGCATTCCATCTACATCGAGCGGACTTGCCAGCACGTTGCGGGTTCTCTGTTCTACGGGAGACAGCCATGCTACGCCCGGCTGCGACGGATCGCCAACGCCGATCGTACTATAAGTAATATGGTATATGCAAACACTCACCGGCGCAGTTGATTCTATATAACAAGCCTTTTCTTTCCATTGATTACCGGGTTGATCATCTATTCTAACATCTTTATAACCTCCTGCCGGAATTGAAAATTGATGGGAAGTACCATTTGTATAGGTGAAGTTCACTGTAGTATTTTCTTTAGCGAATACCCGAACAAAACCGGAATTACCGGATAGTGTTTGAACTGTCGGCATAATAAATTTGGTTCCCCATTGGTTGGTAGGAGCCAACTGTTCTAACATATACGTATGACGGTTACTTCCAGCAGATATTGACTTTACCTCTCCGCAAGAAGTATTTTGAAAAAAAGCAACCGGTTTATCAGATACAATTTTTGCGCCGGGAGCATTCCAAGCGGCACACATAATCTGTCCTTTATTTAAAGAAATGCTGGAAACTCCCGTATTAGTCATA
>Ga0082212_10006482_pt1 | contig 15714 bp, 17 predicted proteins | sample TergutNt197P3_FD_71548 | JGI IMG/M metagenome (GOLD analysis project Ga0082212, IMG submission 71548) | Neocapritermes taracua P3 segment gut microbial communities from Petit-Saut dam, French Guiana - Nt197 P3 | ecosystem: Host-associated > Arthropoda: Insects > Digestive system > Gut ...
GAAGAAACCCCACCCCCGCTGAGGCGGTTCCCCTCCCCTTTCAGGGGAGGCAAAGAAGTTGAACCAAGCCTCCCATGAAAGGGGAGGTGTCGCGAAGCGACGGAGGGGTTTGTTTGGCTCATCTCAAAAAAATAAACCGGAGGGCATAATTATATGAATTTAGGAAAAAACTTTAATGATTATTTACACGCTACGGCGGAAGTAATCAAAAAATCCGACATGAAAGCATTGTCTGATATTGCGAACAAATTAATTCAAACAAAACAAAACGGCGGAACGGTTTTTACTGCGGGAAACGGCGGGAGTTCAGCCACAGCGTCCCATATGGTCAACGATTTGACCAAAGGCTGCCGGGTTCACGGCAGAGAGGGTTTTAAAGCGATATGCCTCAGCGATTCAAGCACGCTTGTCACTTGTCTGGCAAATGATTTTTCGTATGAAGACGCTTATATGATTGAGCTTAAAACTCTTGGGAAAAAAGGCGACGTTCTTGTAGTTTATTCCGGCAGCGGCAATTCGCCGAACGTAGTCAAAGCCGCAGAGTACGCGAACGAAGCAGGAATAATTGTCATAGGTTTTCTTGGTCGGGACGGCGGCAAAATGAAAGCTTTATGCGACTTATACATAATCGCGCCGACGGATTCTATGGAAAGCCTTGAGGACGCTCACATGGCTTACGAACACGCTTTGACTGTCGTTATGGTCGGTGTTTTAGAGGATACGTGGGGCATAGAAATTTTAAAACTGCCGCAGAAAAACAGAATTTTTAAGTCGGCGTTGTTTGATTTTGACGGCACTTTGAGTTTGATTCGCGAGGGCTGGCAAAAAATCATGATACCGTATTTTTGCGAACTCCTGAAAGCGTGTCCAAATAATACTGACAGCGACGAAGTTATAGAAGAATGCGTGACTGATTTCGTTGATAAACTCACGGGAAAACAGACGATATTCCAATGTATTCAAGTCGGCGAGGAAGTCAAAAAACGCGGCGGTATAGTTCAAGACCCTATGGTTTACAAAACCGAATATCTTCGCCGTTTGCACGAAAAAATCAAAGACCGCAAAGCGGGTTTAAGAAACGGGAGCATTAAAGCCGAAGAAATGCTTGTGCCGGGTACGGTTGGATTGCTTGAAAAACTCAAAGAGTCGGGATTATCTGTATATTGCGCGAGCGGCACGGACAACGATGCCGTGCTTGAAGAAGCGAAACTTTTAGGGCTTGACAAATATTTCGGCGATAACATATACGGCGCGCTTGACGAACACGCCACGGAATGCACGAAGGAGTTAGTTATCAAACGCATACTCAGCGAAAATAATATAACCGGCGAAGATTTAATATCGTTCGGGGACGGTTATGTCGAGATAGAGTTAATCGTGAATATCGGCGGATATTCTGTCGCTGTCGCAACGGACGAAAAGAGAAAAAAAGGCATAGACGAATGGAAACGCAATCGGTTGATTCAAGCCGGAGCGAGCGCGGTTATCCCTGATTTTGTCGGGGCTGATAAAATTATGGGGTTGGTGAAGTATTGGGAGGAATAAATAGAAGTGAATAAAAGCCGATAGCAACTCCCCCCGTCACTGCGTGACACCCCCCTCTAACCGCCGCTATGCGGCTGAGGGAGGCTTTGGAGCTAATTTAAAGGCTCCCTCTCCGAGGGGGCTGTCGGCAAAGCCGACTGGGGGAGTTGTGAATATAAATATAGTTAGGTGATTAAAATGCGAATTTTGCATATTTTAGACAAGAAAAATTACAGTCCCGAATGGCAAAAATTTACCCGCGAAGCGGTAAGAGCCGTTATTATAAAAAATAAAATGATAGCTTTGGTAAAAAGTAAAACCGAAAGTTTTTTCAAATTTCCCGGCGGAGGGATTGAACAAGGCGAAAGTCATTTTGATACGCTTATACGCGAAACCCAAGAAGAAACAGGACTGCATATTATCCCGCAATCAATTAAAGAGTTGGGTATGGTGTGGGAATTACGCCAAAGCATACGAGATAAAATATATTACGATGAAATTTGGGAACAAAAATCGTACTATTATTATGCAGATGTTGAAAATATAGTTACAGAACAAAATCTTCAGGAAGATGAAAAAGAATTAGGTTTTGAATTAACATGGACAGATTTTGAAACAGCCTATAATATCAATATGGAATTAAGTAAAAATTATGAAATGACATTTCTTGTCCGCGAAGCGTATGTATTAAAATATTTAATGGAGGAATAACACACATGCCGTTTAAAAAATTCGACCGCAGTAAAATCAAAATACTGCCTATAAATCAAAGAATACACGATATTGACTTATCTATTATCGAAAATACTACGAATAATCCAAAACCGTTTGACAATCCCAATATTGACAAACTCGCCGACGATATTATCAGCGCGAGAAAAAAAGGCGCGGCTGTTTTGCTCATGTACGGGGCGCATGTCATACGTTCGGGTTGCGCGAAATTTATGATAAAACTTATGGAAGAAGGCTATGTCACGCATTTCGCCACAAACGGCGCGGGCGCGATTCACGATTTTGAGTTCGCGCTTATCGGTCAGACCTGTGAAAGCGTAGCGAAATATATCAGCGAAGGGCAGTTCGGATTATGGCATGAAAGCGGATTAATCAACGATGCTTTAAAAGAGGGCTGCAAAGACGGTCTCGGAGCGGGAGAATCTATCGGCAGATATATCTGGGAAAATAATTTCCCCAACAGAGACACAAGCGTTCTTGCTATAGCTTATAAAAATCAAATCCCGGCGACGGTTCATATAGGCATAGGCAACGATATAATTCATGAACATTTAAACTGCGACGGGGCGGTTCTGGGCGAGACTTCATACACGGATTTTTTGATTTACGCAGAAACTGTGAATAATTTGCAGCATGGGGTATTCTTAAACTTCGGCTCGGCAGTCGCCGGACCGGAAGTATATCTGAAATGCCTTGCCATGGCTCGGAACGTCGCCAAACAGGAGAACCGCGAAATATTTGATATTACAACGGCGGTGTTTGATTTATTGCCGATAGAAGGCGACGATTATAGCGCAGCTCCGCCGAAAACCGACCCAAGATATTATTTCAGACCGTGGAAAACGATTCTTGCGCGGACTGTCGCGGACGGGGGTAAAAGCTATTATATTCAGGGGATGCACGATATGACGTTGCCTGCTTTGGCAAAGAAAGTTTTTAAAAAAGGTAGATAATATATAGAGTATTTTATATTTTACAACTCCCCCAGTCGGCGTTGCCGACAGCCCCCTCGGAGAGGGAGCCTCTAAACTATCGCTCAAAGTCTCCCTCAGCGCGTAGCGCGGTTAGAGGGGGGTGTCACGTAGTGACGGGGGGAGTTCGTTTTTGACAGGAGGGAATCTTGTGAAAATCTGCGTTAATTGCGGAGCGCGTGAAAATGATACAATGATTTTTTGCAGTCAATGTAAAGAAAAATTGGGAGAACCCATTTCCGGAGAAGAAAAAGAATTTCTCGAAAAACAAACTGAACAGAAACTCGCAAAATCATATAAAAAATCAAATTCCATATTGTCGAATATCATTGCAAGAAATTTCAACTTGAACTTAAACCTTACCATACCTAAAATAATATTTATAATATCTTTGCTCCCTTACGTTTTCATAATTTTGTATGCGTTGTACAGCGCGATTTTCGGATTTGATTTTTTTGGTACTACTTATGGTATTGAAGCGTTTTTTGGCTCATTGCTTTTGTGGATAGCCATTTATATTTATATGATTCCGGTAATTCCGTTGATATTTTTTATATATCAAATTGTTTACTTAATAATAACAATAGAGCAAAAATTTTATAATAAAAATAAAGAAGGAGACCTAATCATGAACATACGCGAACTCGGCGAAAAACTTAGCCAATCTTCAGAGATTGTCATAACCGTACTCGGAGATTACTGCCTCGACAAATATCTATACATAGATTCCGACAGGGATGAAAAATCTCTCGAAACCGGCTTGATTGCCTATCAGGTCACGAAAAAAGGATTATATCCCGGAGCGGCTGGAACTGTCGTGAATAATCTGCGTTCGCTTAAAGTCCGGACTTTATGCGTCGGGGTTATCGGCGACGACGGCGAGGGATATGAATTGTTGAACGCGTTGAAAAAAATCGGGGCTGACACATCGTATATGCTCACCGACCCTGAACGCTGTACAAGCACATATACAAAACCTATGCGAGGCGACGTCGAATTAAACCGGCTGGATTTCAAGAATTTTTCCCCGATGAGCAAACAGACAGAGCAAAAATTGAGCGAAAATATTTACGCCGCAGTAGAAAAATCAAACGCGGTTATCGTGCTTGACCAGTTTCTTGAAGAAAACTGCAACACGATTAACTCAAATATACGTGAAGAAATAGCTGTTATCGCTGAAAAATATCCGGATTTGATTATCTACGCCGATTCGAGGGCGTATATTAATTTATTTAAAAATATCATGGTAAAATGCAACAAACATGAAGTAGGGGACGGCGTCCCCGACGTCCCGCGCAATTTGAAATCAATGTTTCAGAAAAATAAAAAGCCCGTGTTTGTGACAATGGGCGAAGACGGCTCAATAGTTTTTGATAAAGACGGCGAGCATAAAATCCCCGCGATAAAAGTCGAAGGTCCGATTGATATATGCGGCGCGGGCGACGCGTGCACTTCGGGGATTGTGCTTGGCATGGCTCTGGGAGCGTCGCCGGAAGTTGCCGCTATGCTTGGGAATATTATCTCGTCGATAACTATAAAACAAATCGGTGTTACGGGGACTGCGACGCAAGAGCAGGTTTTAAAAGTTATCGAGGGGATAGTTTGACAATAATTGCAAAGTAGAAAATTTATATAATACACAGGAGAATAATTATCAATGGAAGCCGTTTTTATAAGGCATGGAAAACCAGATTATACTCCATGCTGGGAAAGAGGATTTATAGGTCATGGAAAAGATTTGGCTTGCCTGACGCCGGAAGGAATTAAACAAGCTGAAGAAATCTCAAAAAATTCTGTCCTTGACGGGAGCGAATTAATTATTTCTTCGCCATATACAAGAGCATTACAAACAGCGGCAATAATATCAAAAAATACTCAACTTGATATATCCGTTGAGATTGATTTGCATGAATTTCTGCCCGATAAAACATTCCAGTACAGAGGCAAAGAAGAATCCGATAAATTGCATACAGATTTTCTTGATTGTTTCGGCAGCTATCCCGCAGGTGAAACACGCAAATGGGAAACCATAGAGGAAATAAAAAACCGTGTTATGGCAGTAATAACCAAATATATTACGCATAATAAAATAATTGTTGTGGCGCACGGCGGAGTTATCAGAAGATTTACAGGGGTTGCGGAGGTTAATTTTTGCACGCCTTATATAGTTAATTTTGATGAAAATTTTACTTGCTTTGATTTTATTTAATACCCGAAAACAAGAATTTTCGAAGTATAATCATAACTTAAAAAAATAAATAAAAAACCAAAGGAGATTTTATATCATGTTAGAAAAAATAAAATCGCTCGGAATCGTCCCCGTCGTCAAAATCGACGACGTTGAAAAAGCCGTCCCGTTAGCCAAAGCGTTATGCGACGGAGGATTGCCGTGCGCCGAAATTACTTTCAGGACAGAACAAGCCGAAGAATCTATCAAACGCATATCAGCCGCAATGCCTGATATGTTAGTCGGCGCGGGGACTGTCTTAACTCCGACACAGGTTGATAAAGCGATAAACGCAGGCGCGAAATTTATCGTCAGCCCCGGACTTAACCCCACAGTCGTCGAATATTGCCAAACCAAAAATATCCCGATATTTCCCGGTTGCACAAGCCCGTCGGATATTGAAAAAGCGTTGGAATTGGGGTTGTCATGCGTGAAGTTTTTCCCCGCTGAACAATCCGGGGGAATCGCCGCAATCAAAGCCATGTCCGCGCCGTACGGCAATATATCGTTTTTGCCGACGGGTGGGATAAACGCGAAAAACCTCAACGATTATCTTTCTTTTGAGAAAGTCATCGCGTGCGGAGGGTCGTGGATGGTTGACGCGGCTCTGCTCAACGAGGGAAAATTTGACGCAATCGAAAATTTGACACGTACGGCGATTCACACAATGCTCGGCTTTGAGCTCGCGCATATCGGCATAAACAGTCCCGACGAAAACGAAGCTGATAAGACCGCGAAAACATTTTCGGATATATTCGGGTTCGCGTATAAACCGGGCAACAGTTCGATATTCGCGGGCGGTTATATAGAGGCGATGAAGTCGCCGTATCTGGGACAAAACGGGCATATCGCGATACGCACGAATTATATTGACCGCGCCGTGAGTTTTTTGAAATCAAACGGGATTAAATTTAACGAAGAATCAAAGAAATACAACGACAAAAACAAACTGACTGCTGTGTATCTCGAAAACGAAATCGGCGGTTTCGCCGTGCATTTGGTGGGGAAATAAATATATTATAAAATTAGACTTGCTAAAAACAAAAAAATGACGTATAATATTATATACATGGAGAGAGGAGTTGTTCTCATGAAGAAAACATACAAAAAAATCGGGATAACCGAATTAAAAGAAAAATCTGAAAAGAGAAAAAATAACCCCAAGTTAAGGCATACGCCAAATGATTCTGATATTACCGCCGCAAATGAAAATGCGAAATTATTACAGAAAGAACAATATAAAACTTTTTAAATAACTAAAAAGGATTTTAAACGATGATTGAATTTAAAAGAGGCGAAATATATTATATTAACTTCCCATATACTTTTGATGTGAATTATCCGAAAGGTAAAAATAAATTTGTGGTTATTTTACAGGAAGGCGCAATATTTAAAGCGTATGACGCCGTTACCGTTCTGCTTATCACATCTGATGAAGAAAGTAAAGATTTTGAAACAAACGTGACAATAGAAACAGGGCTTACTAAGTTAACTAAAGAATCATATATAATATGCGCTCAGCCGTACACTATTTTAAAATCGTTATTTGAGCAGAACGGCGTATGGTGTGCTGGCTGTTTGCCGGATTATAAATTAGACGAAGTAGATGAATGTTTATACATAGGTTTATGCATGGGACTTCAAAATAATGATAAAGACGAAGAAGATTTAAATGACGAGTGAAATATAATACAAAAAACACAGGAGGAAATATATATGCCAAAAGTTGTAACATTCGGGGAAATCATGCTAAGGCTTGCCCCCGAAGGATATTTAAGATTTACGCAGGCTGATAAACTCGGCGCGACATTCGGCGGCGGCGAGGCAAACGTCGCTGTATCCCTCGCGCATTTCGGCGTTGACGCCGCTTTCGTCACGAAACTGCCAAGCAACGATATAGGGCAATCGGCTGTAAATTCTCTGCGCCGTTTCGGGGTTGATACGGGTAAAATCACACGCGGCGGCGCAAGAATCGGGATTTATTATTTAGAGAAAGGTGCAAGCCAGAGAGCATCAAAAGTGATTTATGACCGTGCGGGTTCGTCTATCGCAACGGCTTCGCCTGATGATTTTGACTGGGAAAATATATTCGACGGCGTAAATTGGTTTCACTTTACAGGGATAACCCCGGCGTTGGGCGGCAATCTGCCTAAAATCTGTGAACAGGCGTGCAAAATCGCGAAAAGCAAAAATATAACGATAAGCTGCGACTTGAATTACCGTAAAAATCTATGGTCGAAAGATACCGCGAGAGAAGTCATGGGCGGACTCATGCAGTATGTCGATATTTGTATCGCGAACGAAGAGGACGCAAGCGACGTGTTTGGCATAAAAGCCGTTGATACCGATATTTCCGGCGGCAAATTAAGCCATGAGGGTTATAAAAGCGTCGCAAGCCAGTTAAAAGAACGGTTCGGGTTCAAAAAAGTCGCGATAACGTTGAGAGGGTCAATCTCGGCAAGCGACAATAATTGGGCGGGAATGCTATACGACGGCGAAAATTATTATTTCTCGAAAAATTACGCCGTTCATATAGTAGATAGGGTCGGCGGCGGGGACAGTTTCGGCGCGGGCTTGATATATTCTATGCTTGCGGGTAAATCCCCGCAGGATTCTCTTGAGTTCGCGGTTGCGGCAAGCTGTCTGAAACATACGATAGAGGGCGATTTTAATTTAGTCACGGTTGACGAAGTGGAAAAACTCAGCGGCGGCGACGGAAGCGGCAGGGTTCAGAGATAATTAAACAATATCAATTTATGGGTATTTATGTGTAGGGAACGCCGCCCCCGGCGTTCCGCGCATTTCAATTTACGCCGGTTCTTGTCTGCGGAACGCCGAGAGCGGCGTTCCCTACAATATTAAAATTTTTACGCATATATAAAATTAATCAAGGGCGGGAATTATCCCGCCCTTACGCATGCTTTTTTTGATTGCCGCGTTTAGAAAGATTCTGCCAAATCAATCGCGTCCTCAAGCATAAACTCAAGAATAATTTCTTTTTTGATTATTTTTTTCAGGGTCTGCATTTCGTGGAACCCCTTTTCTATTGGAGTTTTCCCAAATTTCAGATAAAAATAGTATAGCAAGGGTTGATTTATATTTTATGGATGCTTGTCCGGAAGTTTCCTCTACAGATATGTGTTTTACACTAACATATTCATTTAAAGATTTATTGAAAATTTGTTTTGTTGGATTTAATGTTCCCCAAACCTTATAGAATTCTTTGATAAACTTTTTTCGTGCTTTTCTGTCTTCGGAGGTATCACCTAATGCTATCCCGTTTTTATCTAATTCCATAAAACCTTGATTAAATTTTTTCAGTTTATTTCAACTTTCTCATATGTTCATTGCAAAACGTTACAAAGGTAAAATAAAAAAGTTGAACGGCAAGCCTGAAAACGGTCTGCCGTTCTGTCTTATACTCGCACGAGAGTGTAATGTGTATGTATCAGATGATTTACTTGTAAGAATTCTCAATTAAAATAAGTCCAGTCTTTCCAAATGGCCTCTCTTCCCAGCCGCTTCAAATCACATTCCATTTCTTTGGCTGTCCGTTCGTCACTGACATGAAATTGCTCAAGTGTTTTGGGATAAGAAAAGTACCCTCCCGGTTCGGTTTTGCTTTCGGCGCTCATGGTGGTTACGCCGAGGGTTGCCATGTTGTTTCGGAATTGGGCGTTTTCGCGTGTGGAGTAACTGATATCAACATCATGATCAAAAATACGAAAGGCAAATGTCAGTTGCGCCATTTCTTTGTCGGAAGCTAATACATTGGGTTGGAACCCTCCGTTTTCAGCAATGCGAAGACGTGGAAAATTAACGCTGTATTTTGTTTTCCAATACTGTTTTTGAAGATAACGGAGATGGTAAGCCAGCATCGTCATATCCGTTCGCCAATCTTCCAAGCCGACTAATACACCCAATCCGATGGAATGTACTTCTGATTGTCCCATACGGTCGAATCCGTTTACGCGCCATTCGAAATCGGATTTCATGCCTCCCGGATGGTAGACGTTATAACGGGCTTTATTGTAAGTTTCCTGGAAACAGATGACGCCGTTTAGTCCATGTTGGGTTAGCTCTGCATATTCTTCTGATTTTAAAGGCATCACTTCTATTTTTAAATTGGAAAAATAGGGCTTTGCCAAATCCAGCGCCTTGGCGATATAGGGTACTCCTGCTGCGGAAGGATTTTCTCCGGTCACGAGAAGGAGATTTTCAAACGGAGCTAATTTCTTGATCGCTTTATATTCATTGATAATTTCTTCTTCGGTAAGAGTGATTCGTTTCATCGGATTAGACGCGTGAAAACCGCAATAAACACAATGATTCCTACACGAATTGGAGAGATACAGCGGGACGAACAATGAAATCGTTTTTCCAAAACGTTTCAATGTCTGTTTTTGACTCAATTGCGCCATTGTTTCCAGGTAAGGTTCAGCTGCGGGAGAAATAAGCGCCATAAAATCGTCTATGGTCAGTTGTTCCTTTGCCAAAGCTCTACGGACATCTGCATCTGTTTTCTCGTAAATGGATTGGGTGGTTTCTTCCCACGATATTTTTTCTAATTCCTGACTAAACATCATATCTGTTTTTTGTATGCTGAAAATTAATTTATATTTTAAGCACGAAGGCACGAAAGCGCGAATGGAGACACAAAGAAGCTGCTTCGCGCCTTCGTTCTTTCGTGCCTTCGCGCTATTTCAATTGTTTTAATGTATTGCGTATCACGGTTTGTATTCCTTTGGAATAATATTCCGGTTCGGCATTTTCCAATATATATTTGAATTCCGGTAAAAGTTCCGGTTCTTTTTTACAAAGTTCATAAGCCATTTTTATGCACTGGGCTTGTATGGCTATCGGTTCTTGCGGAGAAAGCATGCGATCCAGGCAAAAATTGAGAAATTCTACCGAGATTGGCTCCTCAATGGGAAGATACAGCAATATGTTAAGCAAGCAGCGTTTGCTTCCGTGATTTGTGCACAGTATCGTTCGTTGTATCAATTCAGGACGTTTGTCCATAAACCATTCGGGAAACCAATAGGAGACTTTTTCGCACACCCACATGGCACGCCATGCTGTTTTCGGATTATCATTGAAGGTAAGCGCATACAATTCGGGAAAACTTTCCGGATTATCCAATATACGGTAAGCAAATTCTTCTGCAAAATTCTTGCAAAGCGTTCCCGAAAGCTGTTCTTTTAGATTGTGTATCATTTTTATCATTACCAAATTAAAACGATAACTCCCGAAACAATCAATACGACCGCCGCAATAACTTTTGGAGTAAAAGGTTCGCCCAGAAAGACAGCGGCTAGAATGAGTGTTAGTACTACGCTCAACTTGTCGATCAGTGCTACTTGCGATACATTTCCCATTTGTATGGCTTTGAAGTAGAAAATCCATGAAAATCCTGTTGCGAATCCGGAAAGGATAAGAAAAATCAAACTGTGTTTATTGATGCTTGCTAAATCTTTTGCCTCACCACGAAACAGGACGATACTCCAAATCAGGATTAGCACTATGATTGTGCGTATGGCAGTAGCCAGATTCGAATTAATGTTTTGTACACCAACTTTTGCGAATATAGCCGTCAATGCGGCAAACAGAGCTGATAATAAAGCATATATAATCCACATAAGAGAAATTTTAGACTAAATTACAATTTTTTACCGAGATTATTTTCATCTTGATAATCTTATAAATCTTATTAGAATCGTGGTTCAGGACAATTTTTTAAATCACGGCTCAATTTCATGGCACAAAAGTTTGGACCGCACATCGTACAATATTCTCCGTCTTCGTGGTGTCCGGCTTTGAAATATTCCAAAGCACGTTCAGGATCGAGACTGAGGTTAAATTGGTCTTTCCAGCGGAATTCGTAGCGGGCTTTGCTTAATGCATTGTCTCGAATAGCCGCTCCCGGATGTCCTTTTGCAAGATCCGCCGCATGCGCTGCAATTTTATAGGTGACAACGCCTGTACGTACATCCTCCTTGTTTGGCAATCCGAGATGCTCTTTAGGCGTCACATAACAAAGCATGGCAGTACCAAGCCAACCTATTTGTGCAGCGCCTATGGCGCTTGTTATATGGTCGTATCCCGGAGCGATATCGGTAACCAAAGGCCCTAATGTGTAGAAAGGAGCATCATGGCATGCTGAAATTTGACGTTCCATGTTTTCTTTAATTTTGTGCATCGGAACGTGTCCGGGACCTTCGATGAAAGCTTGCACATTTTTATCCCAAGCCCGGAGAACAAGTTCACCCAGTGTTTCCAATTCGGCAAATTGTGCTTCATCGTTTGCGTCATGGGTGGATCCCGGCCGCAAGCCGTCGCCCAAAGATACAGCTACATCATACTGGGCAAGGATATCACAAATTTCGTCAAAATGTTCGTAAAGAAAACTTTCCTGGTTGTGTATCAGACACCATTTACTCATAATGGAACCTCCGCGGGAAACTATGCCGCAAAGACGTTTGTTTGCCAAATGTACATTTTTGAAACGAATGCCTGCATGTATGGTGAAATAATCTACCCCTTGTTCGCATTGTTCGATAAGAGTATCTTTATAAATATCCCATGTGAGATCTTCTACTTTCCCGTTTACTTTTTCCAATGCCTGATAAATGGGCACGGTTCCTACCGGAACAGGGCAGTTACGAATAATCCATTCGCGGGTTTCGTGTATGTTATCGCCTGTGGACAAATCCATGAGTGTGTCGCCTCCCCATTTGCAGCTCCATACAGCTTTTTCTACTTCTTCTTCAATACTTGAGGTAGTAGCGGAATTTCCAATGTTTGTGTTTATTTTAACCAGAAAATTACGTCCTATAATCATGGGCTCTGCTTCCGGGTGATTGATATTAGCCGGAAGTACTGCCCGTCCGGCGGCAATTTCATCCCGGACAAATTCGGGAGTGATGTGAGTTTTAATCCCTAATTCGGTGCAATTCATATTTTCTCGAATGGCAACATATTCCATTTCCGGAGTAATGATGCCTTGTTTGGCATAGTACATCTGGGAAATTTGTTTCCCTTCTTTCGCTCGAAGAGGCAACGTGATGTGTTCGAAACGTAAATAATCGAGACTTTTGTCATTACGGCGTATTTGTCCATATTTCGAACTTATTTTTGTTAATTGTTCCACATCATTCCGGTCGGTAATCCATTTTTCTCTCAGACGTGGAAGCCCTTTTTTAAGATCAATGGAGGTGTTTTCATCACCGAATGGACCACTCGTATCATATATATATACATCTTCATTTTCTTGTATTCTTTCTTCCCCGTTTCTTTTTTCAACCGTTGGGGTTAGTTTTACCTTACGCATCCCAACCTTGATTTCCGGAAATATTGTTCCTTGTTTATAAGCTTTTTCGCTGTTCGAAAAAGTTATTTTTATTTTATTCATCGTATTCATTGCAGTTCAATTTAAAAAAGAGGTAAGTGGCGAGCTTGCATTTGCGATAAAACTAATGCTGCCAAGTCCGGCTTCGTAAGCCGTTCTTCCGGCAATGACAGCATCTTTAAACGCTTTTGCCATCATCACGGGATCTCCGGCTACAGCTATTGCCGTATTTACCAATACAGCGGATGCACCCATCTCCATTGCGGCAGCAGCATGACTTGGAGCTCCAATACCGGCATCTACCACTACCGGCACATTTGATTGTTCAATGATGATACGAAGAAAATCTTCCGTGCGTAATCCTTTGTTTGTTCCGATTGGAGCTCCTAATGGCATTACAGTTGCAGCTCCGGCCTCTTCTAATCGTTTGCAGAGAACAGGATCTGCTTGGCAATAGGGTAAAACAACAAATCCAAGTTTTACCAATTCTTCTGTTGCTTTCAGTGTTTCAATAGAATCCGGCAAGAGATAGCGAGGATCCGGGTGGATTTCCAGCTTCAACCAATTTGTTCCGAAGGCTTCACGGGCCAGTTGTGCTGCGAAGATGGCTTCTTCCGCATCACGTACTCCGCTTGTATTTGGGAGCAGTTGGATGTTGGGATGAATAATGTGGTTGAGCATATCATCTTCGCGGTTATCCATGTCGATGCGCTTCATTGCAACGGTTACCATTTCCGTTTCGGAAGCCAGAATGGCTTCTTTCATTAATTCATTGGAACTGAATTTCCCCGTTCCGAGAAATAGGCGGGAGGTGAATGTTTTGTTGGCGATGGTTAAATTTTGCATGTTTTGTTTGTATGATTCATAATTTATAATTCATTCATATCATAATTTCATATCATAATTCATAGGATTTACATCCTATGCTGGGTAATTTCGTCCCTTCGGGACTTGGAAATGGCAACGCCATGACATTTTATAGCATAGGATGTAAATCCTATGTTTATTGTGGTCACAATCCGTTCCGTTTCCACCACCGGATTTTCCGCATTCAGGATTGTTCCCGAAAGGGCAATGCCGTTAGCACCGGTATTCAAAATATCCGTTATATCATCAATCGTAATCCCTCCAATGGCTACGATTGGTAGGTTAATACCATTGCTCCGGCAATTCCACACAATGTCGCGATAACCGTCTAAACCGAGAATAGGGGCAAGATTCTTCTTTGTTTTCGTAAAACGAAACGGACCACAACCAATATAATCGACACTATCTTTTACGGTCAGAATGTCTTCGTATGTATTGCATGTCCCTCCTATAATGAATTGATTTCCGAGAATTCTTCGGGCTTCGGCAGGGGGCATGTCGCTTTTTCCAAGATGTACGCCGTCTGCTTTTATTTTTTTACAAATCTCGATATGGTCATCAATAATAAAAGTGGCATTATATTTTTTGCAGAGCGATTTTACATGCAGAGCCATTGATTCTATTTCTTTCGGAGAAGCCTCTTTCATTCGCAGTTGTATCCATTTGCAACCTCCCTTTAATGCGAGTTGGGCAGATTGGAGATAGTTGTATTTTTCTGTTTGATGGGTGATGAATTGGAAGGGGAAGTTGTTTTTCCAAGAGAACCTCACCTCCAGTCCCTCTCCAGAGGAGAGGGGAGAAGAGACGGTTAATTGACTACTGATCGGATGAGACACCACTTCCCCTTCCCCCTTCTCCTCTGGAGAGGGGTTGGGGGTGAGGTTTTCAGATGTGAACTCACATTCTCTCCAACATTTCCAAATTTCAACAAAACGTTCAACCACCCTCTTCGCACCTTCCTCCACCGAAAGAACCGAAGCAACAACGTCCCATATTGTCCCTAATATCCCTATCCCCCCGAATTTATAAGGCTCCAACAAAGGCAGTGTATTTACATCAATCCCTCCAAGCGCAATTACTTTTTCATTAATTAAACCTATTTGAGAAGCATGAAGAAGTTCTTCATGAGAAAATGTTGCATGGTATCCTTCTTTAGAAATACTGTTGAAAACAGGGCTTAGAAAAACATAATCATATTTGTCGATAGTTTCCAATTCTTGTGTCGAATGGCAAGATTTACTAATTTTTATGTTTTTTGTTCCGCTGTATTCCGGATTTCTCCGATTGAGGTGTACTCCACGTACGTTATATTGTTCTGTCAGTTCAAAAAAATCATGAAGCATGATTCTTTCATGATATTTCTGAGGAATCGAGTTGAAAAGTCTTTCATACTCCTCTTTTGTTGCATCCGGTTTTCGCAAATGCAAAATTTCCAATCCGGCATCGAAAAGAGCAACTATGTACTCGTTTTCGTTCCGTAAAAAATCAGGAGAAGTTATTATCTTCATTTTTTACCCTCCGCATACTGCTTTTATTACTGTTACCTTCATTTCTTCCGTTAAAACAAAACTATCCCAGTCGTTTTTTTTGATTACCTTATTGTTTACTGCAAAAGCGATTCCTAAAGGCTGTAACTCCAGTATTTCCAAAAGATTTTTCAGCGTATGCCCTTCGGGAATTTCGTATGTTTTGTTGTTTATTTCTATTTTCATTTTCTTGCGGTTAACTGTTTTTTAAAATTTTCGGATCAAAAAAGTGATTCACAGGTCCATGCCCCTTGCCAACTTCAACATCTTTACCTGCATAAAGCGCATGAATAATATAATCTTTAGCTGATACGAACGCTTCACGTAAATCCTCCCCCAAAGCTAAGTAGGATGCAATGGCAGCAGACAAAGTGCAGCCGGTTCCATGCGTATTTTTCGTCTCTATAAATGGAGAACGTATTCCGGAACCGTTTTTGCCCCTTTCAAAAAGTATGTCAACAGATTCATTTCCGGATAGATGTCCCCCTTTCATCAAAACAGCATTGCAGCCTTTTTGCA
>Ga0082212_10006483_pt1 | contig 15711 bp, 12 predicted proteins | sample TergutNt197P3_FD_71548 | JGI IMG/M metagenome (GOLD analysis project Ga0082212, IMG submission 71548) | Neocapritermes taracua P3 segment gut microbial communities from Petit-Saut dam, French Guiana - Nt197 P3 | ecosystem: Host-associated > Arthropoda: Insects > Digestive system > Gut ...
ATCGGTTAGAAGTAGCGCGATACCTGACACTGGCGTTTTTCTACGGAGCAAACATCGATTTCCATAAAATTACTTCCAACAGGAAAATGACGCATCAGGAAATGCTTGTTGAGAAATTTCTAAATTTGGTACGCATCCATTATAAGCAACATCGCGAACTGAAATTTTATGCCCAAAAACTGATTTTTTCGCCAAAATATCTGTCAAAGGTCATCAAGGAAACAAGCGGCAGACCGGCCAACGACTGGATTGACGACCTTGTGGTATTGGAAGCCAAAGCGCTCCTGAAATCGACAAACATGACCATTTCGCAAATCAGCGACGAACTGAATTTTCCCTCACAGTCGTTTTTCGGAAAATATTTCAAGCGGGTAACGGGCATATCGCCAAGTGAATATAAGGGGAAAGGGTAAATGAAATACACCGAAACAAGCCTCGATATATCAATATGAAGTTTCAAAAGCTTCCGACCCAAGGGTCGGTGTATTTAACCTCTTAATAAAAAACAGATTACCTTTGCATTTGAATAAAAACAATCACATACATGGCATTAACAGAACGCGGCATAAAAGAAGGGTTAGTATCATTTGACGCTGAACGTAAAACAATTACCTACCTAAATCAAAACAAAAAACGGAATTACGACACGCCCGAAGAGAAAGTACAGGCTGAATCGTTTCTTAAACTGATTTTTGACTATGGCTATATGCCGGAACGCATCAAACAGTTTGAACCTGTCAAAATAGGCGTGGAGACCAAACAGGCGGATATCATTGTGTATAAGGATGATGAATGTAACGATCCGCATATTTTGGTTGAATGTAAAAAGCAGGAAGTAAGTGAGGCAGAGTTTCAGCAGGCTGTTGAACAGGCTTACAGTTACGCCTTTGCCCTGCCCAACGACGTGATATATATATGGGTAACTTCGGGCATCAAAGATGAATATTTTGAGGTTGACAAAAGGAAACTTTTCCGTATTTCCCAGCCTGATATTCCGCAATTTGGCGTTGGCAGACTGTCAAACTATAAATATGTTTACGACGCCGGTAACTTACCGGTAAAAACCGGCGAACAAAAATACAACGCTTTGTCTATCATTACGCAAGACGAACTTACACGACGTTTCAAACAGGCGCACGATGCTTTGTGGGGCGGAGGCCAACTGAACCCTTCGGAAGCATTCGATGAATTGGACAAGCTGATATTCTGTAAAATATGGGATGAAAAGAAAGACCGGAAAACAGGCGACCCGTATGATTTTCAAATCATCAAAGTAGATGAAGTGGAAATCAATCATTATGATAAAATAGGCGAAAAAGAATTGAGGCAAGCGATTAGAACTTTAGAAAATAAACGATTGACGGATCGTATTTTAGCCTTATATGAGGAAGGCCGCAAAAAAGACCCTGAAGTTTTTCGGGACAATATCCGGCTTTCGCCCGAAAAAGTCCGTACCGTTATCGGATATCTGCAGGATGTGGATTTGAGCGATACCGACTTAGACGCCAAAGGACGCGCTTTTGAAACCTTTATGGATTCGTTCTTTCGCGGTAACTTCGGACAGTATTTTACGCCGAGACCGATTGTGAAATTCGTCACTGACGTCCTTCCAATCACCGATGAATCAATCGTTTTAGATACGTCATGCGGTAGCGGAGGATTTTTGCTTTATTCATTGGATAAGGTACGCAGACAGGCAGGAGCGCTTTATTCGAATTACAAAACCGATGTGAAGCAATCGCAAAAACATTATAGATACTGGCATGATTTTGCCGAAAAAAATCTGTTCGGTATCGAAATAAACGAGCAGATTTCGCGGACAGCCAAAATGAATATGATTATTCATGACGACGGACATACCAACGTTGTTACTGCAGACGGTTTGCTTTCGCCTGAAAAGTTAGAAGCGCAAACTTCAAATCGCGGTTTCCAATTCAACCGTTTCGATTTTATCGTTACCAATCCACCATTCGGAAGCATTGTGCGGCAAACCGAAAAGGCATACATGAAAGAGTATAAATTGGGCAAAAAGGAGGAAGACTGGTTAGCAGTAGTCGCCAAACCCGAAACACAACGCGAAAACCAAAGTACCGAAATCCTGTTTATCGAACAAGCCCATAAGTTTTTGGTCGATGGCGGATATCTCGGCATTGTCATACCCGATGGCATCCTCACAAACAGCAGTTTACAGTATGTTCGCAATCAAATAGAAGACTGGTTTCGTATTGTTGCCGTTGTTTCGATGCCGCAATCCGCCTTTATCGCCACAGGCGCAGGCGTAAAAAGTTCCGTGCTGTTTTTGCGCAAATGGTCGCAAATGGAAACGCACAGAATAGCCGAACAAAAAACAACCCTGCAACAAACCATTCGAAAAGAACAAAACTATAGGACGCGAATGGAAAGATTAGACGCCGAAAAGAAGCAGATTATCAAAACATGGCAAGGATTTGTAAACGTTACCGGCGAAACGGATAAAAAAGTCGTAGAATCCACCGATGCTTTCAAAGCGTGGAAAGCAGAGATAAATGCCGATTACGCACAGCAAATGAATGACATAAAAGACGAACTGAGCGAAATATACCAAACACGCAAAGCCCAAACCCTTGCCGATTATCCAATATTTATGGCTATTGCTGAAGATATCGGTTATGACGCAACAGGAAAACCTACGGCAACCAACGAGTTGGATATGATTGGGGAGGAGTTGGCAAGGTTTATTAAGTATATTAATTAAAAAACAGGAATAAAAATGTATAGCATAGCACAAAATATTGACCCGAATAAGATTTTTATTGTCAATCGTTCTGAATTACAAGGAAGAATTGACCCAGATATGGTATTATATCGAAAAAAAACAAATTCATTTAGATATAATGTTATTCTTTTAAAATCATTACTAAAAACTCAACCTCAATATGGGGCAAATGAAAGCGGAGTTGTAAGAAAAAGCAGAAAAGAACCACGTTATATAAGGATAACAGACATCAATGAATATGGAATCTTGATTGATTCTATTGGTGTAACCGCAGAAAAAATAGAAAATAAATACATTTTAGAAAACAATGATATTTTATTTGTTCGAAGCGGAGCAACAGTAGGTAAAGTATATTTACATCAGAAAGAAACTGTAAACTATGAATGTTTTTTTGCCGGTTATATGATTAGGTTTGTTGTCGATGAAGGAAAAATACTTCCAAAGTATCTTTTCTCTTATACTCAGTTATCACCTTACAGAGAGTGGGTAAAAGCAATTCAACGTGCCGCCGGTCAACCTAATATTAATGCCGAAGAATACAAATCTCTTTTAATCCCATTACCTTCGATTTCGGAACAAAAAAACATAGTTCAAATAATAGATGAGGCTTATGCTATCAAACAGCAAAAAGAAACCGAAGCCCAAACACTTTTAGCAAGTATTGACGATTATTTGTTAGACGAATTAGGCCTCACTATGCCAACAACTGAAATCAATGTAGATGAGATTGTTAGTTGTCAAGGTTTTGAATTAAACCGACATAATCCGGTTGTAAAAAAAGGGCGTTTATTTTTGACAATGTTTAGCGAAATAGAGAACAGAATAGACCCCGAATATTATAGATCATATTATCATACGTTGTTCAATGAAATAAAAAATACATCATATTGTAAACTCAAAGATTTAACTCAATTAATAGACTATGGATTAATGCCTACACAAGATTATGCAAGAGATAAATGTTCAGGCGTTCCTTTTATTCGAGTTACTAATATATTACCATCGGGCGAAATTGATATGAATGATATAAAATATATTCCCTTTGATACACCCCGAATTGATCAAAAACGAGTAAAAGAAAATGATATTTTAATGGTTCAATGTGGCAGTACAACAGGAAAAGTAGCGATTGTCCCAAATGAATATGAGAATTATTTAGCCAATTCGTTTTCTTTCATCATTAGAAGTAATAAAAAGATACGACAAGATTTTCTTTTTTATATATTAGGAAACCCTATTGTACAGATGCAAATAGTTAGAAGTCAAAATATTGTTTCCGTAAGACCCAATACTTCTAAACCTGCCGTAGAAAATTTATTAATTCCTTTACCTCCAATAGAAAAACAATCAAAAATTGCTTTACATATATCCGAAATAAGAAAAAAAGCAAAATATTTGCAGGTTGAAGCTACTAATATTTTGGAAAATGCCAAACAAAAGGTAGAACAACTTATTTTAGCAGAATAAATGGGACTTCTAAAAACCCTCATGTCATCCTGAACTTGTTTCAGAATCTCATTGTTTCAGCCTATCTTCGCTTACAGGAGATTGCGGATCAGGGAAGTGGTATTTATTGATAGGTATACTTATCCCGATCCTTTACGGATTATTTTTTTTACAATGAAGATGTATTTACAACCGGATTTTGATTGATATTCAAACAATAACGCAACATTTGATTTTACAGCCCTTCTTTCAAATACCACCCCGTATATGATGATTCACATGCGGCTATTTCCTGTGGCGTCCCGGTGCAAACTACATTACCGCCTTCGTTGCCGCCTTCAGGCCCTAAATCAATGATATAATCAGCGCATTTGATTACGTCCAAGTGGTGTTCGATAATCACAACCGTATGCCCCTTTGCAATCAATGCGCGGAAAGCGCTCAACAGGGTTTTGATATCGTGAAAATGCAGTCCGGTAGTCGGTTCGTCGAAGATAAACATGGCCGGTTCCTGTTTTTCCTGCCCCAGATAGTAAGCTAATTTTACCCGCTGGTTTTCGCCTCCGGACAGCGTCGAAGAGGTTTGTCCTAATTTGATATATCCCAATCCTACATCCTGCAAAGGTTTTAGCTTCCTGACAATCTTTCGGGTTTGCGAATCGGCGTGGGTGTTAAAAAAATCAATGGCCTGATTCACGGTCATATCCAGCATATCGTAAATGTTGGCGCCATGAAATTCGACTTCCAACAAATCTTGCTGAAAACGTTTGCCGTGACACACATCACATTCAAGCGTGATATCGGCCATAAATTGCATCTCGACCGTGATTTTACCTTCGCCTTTACATTCTTCGCAACGGCCGCCTTCTTTGTTGAACGAAAAGAATGCCGGCGTATAGCCCATTTGCTTTGACAAGGGCCTTTCGGCAAAGAGTTTACGTATTTCGTCGTAGGCCCCGATATACGTCACGGGGTTTGAGCGCGAACTTTTGCCGATTGAATTTTGATCGACATATTCAATGGAATGAATACGCTTTACGTCCCCCGTTATCTCTCTGCAATCGACTCCCGGCGGCGCGCCATCCAACATACGCCTTACCCCTTCATAGAGGATATCGCGCACAAGCGAACTTTTGCCCGATCCGCTTACACCCGTCACTACCGTCATGACATTCAACGGAAATTTCACATCAATGCGTTTCAGGTTATTGTGGTGCGCTCCCTTTATTTCGATATATTGATTCCATGGTCTGATCAATTCAGGCGCAGGTATTACCTCTTTTCCTGTCAGATAGCGTACCGTATGGCTGTTGCTTTCCGGTTGTATTCGGTTGACAGGCCCTTGATACACTACTTCGCCGCCCAATCGGCCTGCGTCCGGGCCAATATCGATGATATAATCGGCCATACGGATTATTGCCTCGTCATGCTCGACCACTACGACCGTATTACCCAGTTCCTGAAGCTGACGTAATACGTTAATCAGCAAATTCGTATCACGCGAATGAAGACCGATGCTCGGCTCGTCGAGGATATATAACGACCCTACCAAACTGCTACCCAGCGAAGTGGCTAAATTGATACGCTGGCTTTCACCACCCGAAAGCGTGGATGAAAGACGGTCGAGCGTCAAGTAACCCAAGCCGACGTCGAGCAGGAACTGTAAACGATTGTTTATCTCCGTCAGCAATCGTTTGGCTATGGCCGCATCCGTATCATTCAGTTCAAGGCAGGCAAAAAACTGTTTTAGTTCGGCAACAGGCATTGTTACCAGCTCCACGACCGATCGACCGCCGACCTTTACATACTGCGCACTTGGTTTAAGTCGTCCGCCCTTACACGACGGACAGACCGTTTTCCCCCGATAACGCGCCTGCATCACACGGTATTGGATTTTAAACAGGTTTTCTTCGACAAATGCAAAAAAGGCGTCAATCCCGGGTAACCCTTCGGCGCCATGCCATAAAAGATCTTTTTCGGCATCCGTCAGGTCATAGTATGCACGATGAATCGGAAAATCAAAATAAGCGCTCCGGTTCATAAAATTGCGCCGCCATTCGTTCATCATTTCTCCGCGCCAGCAGGCAACGGCTCCTTCGTAAACGGACAAACTCTTATCGGGAATGACCAAAGCCTCATCTATCCCCAATACTTTGCCGAACCCTTCGCAAACAGGACAAGCGCCGACCGGATTGTTAAAATTGAACATCAAATCCGTTGGCTCCTCAAACACCATCCCATCAGCTTCAAATTTTTTTGAAAACTCAAATAATTCGGTTTTGTCCGGCAGATAGATACGCAATCGGCAGATATCATGCCCTTCGAAAAATGCGGTTTCGACCGAATCGGCTAAACGGTTTTGCAATAATTTGTCGTCCGAAATTTGTAGCCGGTCAATCAACAATTCCACTTCTTTCGATTGCAACAACTTCGGATTTTCTAATACTTCGTTGATGCGATATACATTCCCGTCTATTTCTAAACGGGTATATCCTTCCTTTTGCAGTATCTCCAACTGTTCTTGCATGCTTCTCCCTTCAGGCAAAACAACAGGCGCATAGACGGCAAACCGTGTTCCGTCCGGATAGCTTAAAGCCTTATTTACTACATCTCTGACTTGATGTTTCTTTACCTCTTGACTTGAAACAGGCGATATGGTTTTCCCTATCCGGGCATACAGCAGACGGATGTATTCATAGATTTCGGTGGATGTGCCGACTGTCGAACGCGGATTACGGACATTTACCTTTTGTTCGATAGCAATAGCCGGCGGAATACCTTTGATATAATCACATTCGGGCTTGTTCATGCGTCCGAGAAACTGACGGGCATACGCCGACAGACTTTCGACATACCGCCGCTGCCCCTCGGCATATAACGTGTCAAACGCCAACGACGACTTTCCGCTTCCCGACAAACCGGTAATCACAACCAATCGGTCGCGAGGGATGGAAACATCTATATTCTTTAGATTATTGACGCGGGCGCCCTTGATTCGGATGTACGCATCGTTTTCGTTTTCAACAATTTTAGACATGAAATACTATCTCATCTGAATTATTTTCCTGCAAATGTAAGGAATTTCATCCAAACGGACGTATATGCTAAAAAAATGGCAACGGATTGTTGCTGTTCAACGGCAGGAGGCCAATAAAAATGAGGCTGTTCAAAAAGCAAAAAAACAGTTACCGCAACTACCTGCGTACAAAAAAAGAAGCAGACAGAGAAAGAGTATTGAAGTATTTTGATTAAGAAATTGTTTAAATGTTATAGGCAATTAACATAAATAGTTGAAATTCAGTTTGATAATCGGGTTGTATTTCCATTGATTTTTTTTAAAAATTAGTTGTATCTTTGTGACGTTGAAAATATTAAAATAAGACTTTTATATACATTTGCAGTTAGAACATTGAAGTAAAGAACATTTTGTAATAATGAAGGAGAGAAAAGTATTTGGATTAGAGCGAAACATATTCTTTGTAGGATTAACAAGTTTCTTTACAGACACATCTACAAAGATGATATACAGCGTAATGCCCTTGTTTTTAATGTCTATTGGAGCATCGAAAACGACAATTTCTTTGATAGAAGGCATTGCCGAAAGCGCCGCCTCTTTGATAAAAACCTTTTCGGGATATTGGAGTGATAAAATCGGTAAAAACAAACCTTTTATGCTTATAGGTTACGGTGTTACAGCATTGATAACTCCTTTATATGCTTTTGTCGGGAAGCCTGTTCAGGTATTATTGCTTCGTTTTTTTGAGCGAATAGGCAAAGGTTTGAGGGCTGCGCCGCGTGATAGCCTTATCAGCAGTTCGATACAGGGAAAAGAAGCCGGTAAAAACTTCGGTTTTCACAAGGCGATGGATAATAGCGGCGCTATTTTTGGCCCGCTTGGCGCATTTATTCTGCTCTACCTTTTCCCGTTGAATTATACAACTATTTTTCTTGTTGCTATGATTCCCGCTTTGACGGGAGTTGCCACCATTGCTTTCTTTATCAAAGAGGCTAATACCGGAAAGAAAGAAAATATCAATAATCCGTCGTTCAAACGCTTGCCTAAAAATTTTTATTTCTTTTTGGCAATCGTTTTTGTGTTTACGCTTGGAAATTCAGCCGATGCTTTGTTGCTCGTAAAAACAACGGAAACAGGTATTGATAAGCTATATATCCCATTCGTATATATGATTTTTAATATAGTATCGGTTTTGTTTGCGATACCTGTTGGCAAATTATCGGATAAAATAGGGCGCGAGAAACTGATTATTCCCGGTTTTTTGATTTATTCGCTTACTTACTTTCTTTTTGGTAAATTCAACAGTATAAGCGTTTTTGTGGTGTTATTTGTGATGTATGGTTTTTACAGCGCACTGACCGATGGAAGCCAAAAGGCAATGGTATCCGACATTGTGAGTAAGGAATTGAAAGGAACAGGATACGGCTTGTATCATGCTGTGTTGGGCGTTACATTATTGCCTGCAAGTTTGATAGCCGGAACATTGTACGATCGTGTAAATTCAAGCGCGCCATTTTATTTTGGGTCGGCAATGGCTTTTATGGCGGCTTTGTTGATGATCGTTTTTATATTCGTGTGCAGTGTGGGAAAAAAACAGGAAAAATTGGGACAATAGTATCAAAAAATGCTACCTTTGCCGTGTTAAGTTAAAAATGGAACGACAGTCTGTTTCATTTGAGTATTAATAACCTGAGTTTTGGATAAGCTGATAAGAAAATCGCTCTCAAAGACCACAAGGCAGCTAAACTCAAATCAGCCGTTTTCTATTGCGGTTATGAAAATTGAATTTTATATGTTTTAAATCATTAAATTTATAGTTTTTGAGAATTGAGAACAGTACGTGCAAAAAAGTCTTTGGGACAGCATTTTTTGAAAGACCTTGGCATCGCGCGGCAGATTGCCGAAACGCTGTCAGGCTATCGTGGACTGCCTGTTTTGGAGGTTGGGCCGGGTATGGGGGTACTTACAAGGTTTCTGCTTGAGGAAGGGCATGATCTCTCGGCGGTGGAAGTGGATATGGAATCCGTAGCTTATCTGCATCAGCATTTACCGGAACTGAAGGGACGGATTTTTGCGGAGGATTTTCTTCAACTCGACCTGAACAGGTTGTATCCTCACCCCGGCAAATTCTGTATTATCGGGAATTATCCCTATCATATTTCAAGTCAGATATTTTTCAAGGCGTTGGAGTACAAGGAGCAGGTGATTTGCTGTGCCGGGATGCTTCAAAAAGAAGTGGCTGAACGGATTGCGGCGCCTCCGGGAAGCAGAACGTATGGAATCATCAGTGCATTGATTCAGCCCTGGTATGATGTGGAATATTTGTTTACCGTAAGCGAGCAAGTTTTTGACCCGCCCCCCAAAGTCAAAAGCGCCGTGATACGCATGATCCGCAACAGCCGAAAAGCGCTCGAATGTGACGAAACCCTGTATAAAAAAGTGGTTAAGACATCGTTCAATCAACGCCGCAAGACCTTGCGAAACTCCATGAAACCTGTATTGGGAAAAGCGTTTCCCGATTATTCGCTACCGATATTCGACAAACGCCCCGAACAACTTTCGGTCGAAGCGTTTGTGGAGTTGACGACGATGACGGAAAGATATTTAAGTAATTACGATAATATGTAACAACTCCTATGAAAAAAGTTGTGATTCATCCTGATTATACGTTTTGCGCCGATTTTATCAGTCGTTTGCCGAAGGTATTTCATACGGAAGGCAAAACAATCTTCAAGGAACGAAACGAAGTAAAAATTTTTACGCATCAAGGCTTGGAGTTTGTTGTAAAGTCATTCCGGATACCTCATCTTATCAATCAATTTGCATATTCCGGATTGCGAGCCTCCAAAGCCGAACGCGCTTACAAACATGCACTTATTCTATTGGATAAAGGCATTATAACCCCTACTCCCATTGCCTATATTGAAATCAAAAAGTTCGGATTGTTATTCAACAGTTATTTCATCTCTACAAAAAGCCGGTTTAATCGTGAACTCAGGGAAATATCCGATACGCCCGGACTGCCCGAAACCTATTTGGTACTAACGGATTTTGCCCTATTTACAGCCCGTTTACACCAATTAGGCATATACCATAAAGATTATTCTTCGCGAAATGTCTTATTTGGGCAGACCGGCGATCACTACGAATTTGAATTGCTTGATCTCAATCGAATGAAATTCTGTGAGGTTGGCCTGAAAGACGGCTGTAAAAACCTCAACAGGCTTGGTTTCCCGGATGATATGGTTTGTTTTTTTGCCGCAAAGTATGCTGCCGATAGAGGATTTGATACAGAAACGTGCGAAGCAATGATGTTAAAATATCGCAGAAAACATTCAACTAAACTCTAATATCTAAACTCTACTAACTAAAACAAGTTATTTTCTGCCAAAGTCGGCAGGTATTTCACCCCATGAGGCCGTATCCCATTTCAATACAGCATTCGGATAAGTGTTTTCATGCAGCCATTTTTCCGCCCGTCTGATCAGATCGAAAATGGGCGTATTTTCGAGCGTTTGCTCTAATCTCGTCTTACACTGCTTCTTACGAACCCATGTAATTGCATTTAAGCTATCCGAATACACCGGCATCTCAATGTTTTTTTGTTTCATCAGGGCCAGCGCATGTACAATGGCCAAAAACTCGCCAATATTATTTGTCCCTTGCGCCAAAGGGCCAACACGAAAAATCTCCTTTCCCGAAGCCACAAAGACACCTCGGTATTCCATCGCACCGGGATTACCGCTGCACGCTGCATCAACAGCAAGGCTTTCGCGCACGATGAAACCTGCAGATTCGCTTTTTGGTAAGTCATCTAATTTTTTTACCGGCGCTTTCCGGTATGTTATATGTCCTTTTTCATACGCTTCACGAGCTTCGCCGAGTGTTTCGAATGACTTATATTGTGCATTTTCAAATCCAAATACCTGTAATTTACAATCTTCCCAGTTATCATAAATACCCGGATGCACGCCGTTCCAAACCACATAAAATTTTCTCTTTGTCACACTGTTCAAATTTCCATACAAAAATACAGAAAATAATTAAACATTAATCATTATTTTTGCAAGTTGAAAAAACAGGATAGATATGCAGCGAGTTTTTTTGATTGGTTTTATGGGCGCGGGGAAAACGTCCTTAGGTAAAACATTGTCGGCAAGGTTGAAATGTTCGTTTATCGATTTAGATCTTTTTATTGAGAGGCGATACCACAAAACCATCCGGCAAATTTTTGAAGAAAAAGACGAGGACGTTTTTCGCGAAATAGAAAGCAAGGCGCTTCGTGAAGTGGCTGAATTTGAAGATGTGGTTATTTCTACAGGTGGAGGAACACCCTGTTTTCACCGGAATATGATGTTTATGAACGAACGGGGAACGACGGTTTACCTCAAAGTTTCGAACGAGGAACTTGTCAGGCGTATCAATCTGAATAAAAACACCCGCCCTTTGTTGAAAGACTTTTCAAACGACAAACTGAGCCGGTTTGTCGAAGAAACCATGGCAAAACGCACATCGTTCTACGAACAAGCTCAAATTATTTTTACTGCTGAAATGCAAGATATTGCAATGGATACTTCCTCGTTGATGAAGTTGTTGAAAACAGGAAAAATCGAGGATGTAGGGGAAGCAGGTGTAGTTAGTAGTTAGTTCTCAGAAAGAAAAGCAGGAGAAGCAGAGGAAAACCAAAAAATAATTTTCAATCTAAAATCACGTGAATTCGACACAAGAATATTCCGTTAAGAATTGAATATCAATAGCATATTACCGACAGGCCATTATTTTGTCCGTTAGGACATGAACCGGTTAAAGCCCTCCGGACTATTTGTCGGTGTGGTATATTCATTTGCTATTGATATGAATGTCCGAATGGACAAATTATACTAATAACCAATATATTGCCATTGTTTCTTAGAAACTGTTTAAATTTTATTGATGATAAATGTTATGAGCAATTTTCAGATGATTTTTTCGCCTGCGACGAGGTGCATAGCGGTGTTCTATGTAACGAGGAGCAGGTGGAAAAAGCGCTGAAAAGAGCCATAACAAAATTATTGAATAAATTTTAAACAGTTTCTTAGGTCGAACTGACGTTAAAATCGTAAATCGTAAATCTAAAATTAGTTAAACTCTAATACCTAAACTCTAAATATTAATCGTACCTTTGCGCTCTGAAATCAATTTTTAGTAGCTCATTCAAACGATGATAAACAGGGTTTTAATCCGGATTAAAGTGCTTCAGATAGTTTTTGCTTACTATCAGAAAGAGAATAGAGATTTGCAAATAGCCGAAAACGAATTACATCTCAGTCTGCGCCGAACTTATGATTTGTATTACTATTTTCTTCAGTTGATTGTGGAACTTACCCACCTCCAAAAACAACAAATTGATGCGCGAAAAATGAAATATCGGCCGACTGAAGATGAACTCAATCCAAATACACGATTTATTGACAACCGCTTTGCCCGTCAGTTAGCAAAGAATGAAACGCTCAATCAGTATGCTCGCGAACATGGCATTTCATGGGCCAATGAAAATGACTTTATCAAGCAAGTTTTGGATATGATTCTAAGTTCAGACATCTATACGGAATATCTGAAAAACTCTGAAGATACCTACGAAATCGATCAGGAATTTTGGCGCTCTGTTTTTCGTAATCTGATTTGCGGAAACGATGATATAGAAGAAATGCTCGAATCGCTCAGTATATATTGGAATGACGATGTGGAAATTATTGAAACGTTTGTTTTAAAAACCATCAAACGTTTCAAAGAGGCATCGGGCGATAAACAGGCATTGTTGCCGATGTATAAAGATGATGAAGACGCCGCTTTTGTCGTTCAACTTTTTCGCAAAACAATTCAGTATGAGAATGAATACCGCGAACGAATAGAACGTCATACGAAAAATTGGGAATCGGAACGGGTGGCCAATATGGATATGGTTATTATGCAGGTTGCGTTGGCTGAGATGCTGAATTTTCCCAAGATACCAATCAAGGTAACATTGAATGAATATATTGATGCGGCCAAATATTACAGCACCCCAAAGAGTAGTGTTTTTATCAACGGAGTGCTCGATTCGATTGTCAAAGAGTTAAAAAACGAGAAACTTTTATTGAAAGATTGATTTTTTTCGTATCTTTGGCACTGCATAATTATTTACTATTTACTATTTACGAACTTTCAATTACTCAATTACTCATAATTTAAAAATACATGAACTTATTAACTATTTTACTACAAGCGCCGCCGGCTCCTGCGCCATCGGGAATGGGCCAATACTCAACAATTTTAATGATTGTAGCAATGCTTGCAATTATGTATTTTCTGATGATTCGTCCGCAACAAAAAAGGCAGAAAGAGATTCAGAATACACGCAATGCAATGAAAAACGGAGACAAAGTGATTACCGCAGGAGGAATTCACGGGAGAATCAAAGAAATATCGGATACTTCCATACTCATTGAAGTAGCTGACGGAATACGAATTCGCGTAGAAAAATCGTCTGTATATGCTTCTCCGGAAGATATACAGCAAAAATAAGTGATTTTATGATTTCATGGCTTGACAGACAAAACCGGTTCAAGTCTATCAGTAAAAAGATTAAAGCCTTTTTTCTTCGACTTGGCTGGAAAGAGACTTTAATCTTTCTTTCATTTATTTTACTTGCGTTGGGTTTCTGGCTTTTACAAAATCTTCAACAGGAATATGAAATAGAGATTTTTATTCCTGTGCAGTATAGAAATATACCGCCGGAAATGCGCTCAACAGAGCATTACCCGCAAGAAATCGCCGCCAAAGTAAGAGACAAAGGGACCGTGCTAATCAATTATACATGGTTGCGTTCTTTTCAACCGGTTGACGTGAATCTGGAAGATATCAGAAAAGAAGGAAATATGCAGGTTTCGAGAAGAACGATTGAAGCAGGTATCTCTAAACAATTATTGACGTCCACTTCGATACTCAACATCGAACCCCAAACCCTTACTATAGCATACACGGAATTACAATATAAAGATGTGCCGATAGAGGTTGATATCGCGGTAATGTTAGAGCCGGGTTTCCAAATTTCCGGATCGATGACTGTTGACCCCGGAAAAGTACGCCTGTATGCCAACGACAATACATTGGATTCCATAACAAACGCGAAAACAGTATATTCGGAAGTAAAAAAGGTCAATCAAACGAAACAAATCAAGCTCCGGTTGAAGAAAATAGCCGGCGTACAGATGGAGCCTGAAGAAGTGACGGTAACCATTCCGGTTGAAGAATTTACCGAAAAAAGGATCACGCTTGCGGTAACGTGTAACGATTTGCCCGACAATTATGTATTGCGTACATTTCCTTCGTCGGTAGAAGTGGTATGCAATGTCCCGATATCTCGTTTCAGGGAACTGACGGAGTCTGATTTGGAAATACAAATTCCGTTTCGGGAGTTTGAAGCAAGACAAACAGCGGGTAAAATCTCTCTTAATCTGACAAAACAGCCTTTATGGGTAATACACCCGGTCATTATCCCTGATGCAATCGAATTTATCATCGAACAAAACAGCCAATGATTACAATCGGATTGACAGGGGGAATTGGAAGCGGCAAATCGGTAGTTGCCTCGTTGCTTGAGTTGTACGGCATGTCTGTATATATTGCCGACGAGGAAAGTAAACGATTATTAACATCTTCACCCTTGATTCGTGAGCGATTGACAGCCTTATTGGGCAGTTCGATTTATGATGCCGACGGGTTGAATCGCAGCTTGATGGCCTCGCTTATTTTCAACGATGCCAAGCTGTTGGAACAAGTAAATGCAGTGATTCATCCTGAGGTCGCCCGTCATTTCAAGGCGTGGGCGAGCCGGCAGACAACAAACTTTGTCGTACTTGAATCCGCCATTTTGTTTGAGTCGGGATTTAATCATTTAACAGATATCTGCCTGTTGGTATATGCTCCACGCGAATTACGTATAAAACGTGTCATGGAGCGCAACAAGATAACCGAACAGGAAGTATTGCAACGCATGCAACATCAAATCCCTGACGAGGAAAAAAGAATTCTTGCGGACTATGTGATTCATAATGATGATATTCATGCGGTTATACCGCAGGTAGAACGGTGGTTCTACTTTAATTAAAAATTAAGAATTAAAAATTTAAAGATAAAAATGAAAGATAAAATGATAAAAGCTCTCGTTATTCGCTGATAAAGGCTTACTATCGTTCGCTGATAAAATTTTTATCGTGAGCGAAAGCGAACTTTTATCGCCGAAGGCCTTTATCAATTTTTCCATTCTAAACGCTGTTCATAACTTTCACACTAAACATAAATTTTAATTGTATGAAAATCAAACTATTCAAATCAAATCTTTTGCACATCACAGGATGTGTTGTTTTATGGATGGTATTTTCTGCGCCCTGTCTGAAGGCGCAGGATGATGCTATTATGTTCGATATTGGCGCGATGACTATTTCGCTTCTTTCGGAGGGGGAACGGCAGAGCG
>Ga0082212_10006484_pt1 | contig 15711 bp, 5 predicted proteins | sample TergutNt197P3_FD_71548 | JGI IMG/M metagenome (GOLD analysis project Ga0082212, IMG submission 71548) | Neocapritermes taracua P3 segment gut microbial communities from Petit-Saut dam, French Guiana - Nt197 P3 | ecosystem: Host-associated > Arthropoda: Insects > Digestive system > Gut ...
CGCGGGGGGGCTGTGGGGAAGGGGGGGGGGGCGCGCCCGCGGGGGCCGTGCGGCACTTGGCGCGGGCCCGGGGGCCCGCCCGCCCTCCATATCATGCCCTCCATATCTCGCCATCCATGTCTTTTGCAGGACACGAGTGGTTCGTGGTTCGCGTGGCTCTGCATGAAACAATGGGTGTGCCGCAAAAAAACTGTTGCATAATCTCCCCTATCAGGATTATACTCGTGACATGATTTTGTTTCCGTATAGTTTTTCCAAGGTGACACAGTTCAAACTGGGTCATAAACGAGTGAGGTGTAACATGAGTAAACTGGGTCTGTTTTCCGGGGCGCTGGGGGCGCTCGCGTGTGTGGCCGTTCAGGCCGCGCCGAATATGCTGATTGACTTGACTTCCGCTGACTTCGCGCTGCAGGGCGATGGCTCGCTTGTGCCGCAGTGGGTGAACCACGGCACGCTGGGCGGCGCGTTCATGCCTGTCGAATCGGGCGCGGGGACGACCTACGCGGTCGTGGGCGGGGTCCCGGCGGTGTCGTTCGCGGGCAACGGTTCGTCGGTGATGACGAACATGGTCTCGCCGAACGCCGTCTGCGGGACGGGGCCGTGGAGCTTCGAGGTGTGGGTCTATAATCCCGAGCTCAACGCGGGCGCGGAGGTGGTGCTGACGTGGACGGCGCGCAACCGCTGGCCCGGCACGGGTGCGGACGGGAGCACCGTGGAGTTCCGTTACGGCTGGGACGCAGGATGCGCGGTGGAGCATTGCGGCGGCAACTACAACCTCCCGTGGAACGGGGCGGTCCCGGACGCGGGGCAGTGGCACCATGTGGCGGTGACGCGCGACAGCAGCGGCGTGGAGCGGCTTTACCTGAATGGCGTGGAGCGGGTCGCCTGGCACCGCGGCATCAACCTGCGCGACGACGTGGGGTTCTTCACCCTCGGCGCGACGCCGAACATGGACAACCTCAATGACTGGCAGCTCCCGTTCAGCGGCGCGCTCGCCCGTGTGCGCGTCTATGACGACGGGCTGACGCATGATGAGGTTTTCCTGAATTATCAGGCGGATCTGGCGACGTTCCTGATGCCGCCGCCGATCGCCAAATACTGGCGCGGCACGCCGGGGGCGGCGGCCGCGTGGGGCACGGACGCGAACTGGCTGGGCGGCGCGGCGCCGGTGGACGGCGACCTCGTGTTCATCGCGAACGGCGGGACGGCGGCGGGCTTCGCGGGCGTGGACAATGTCTTCGCGAATTTCCAAGGGTATGACGGCGGCCTCGGGATGGCCGGCGGATCCATCTCGGTGCCGGAGACGGTGAGCATGGGCTGGGGCGCAGGGTGCGCGTTTGATTTCAATCTGGAGGGCGGCAAGTTCGAGGTCACGGGGTGGGACAGCCACCACCTGCTGCTGGGCAGGGACGGGGGCCAGGCGACGACGGTCGTCGGCGGGGCGCAGGGGCCCGCATGGATATGCCTGGACAAGGACATCATCATCGGTTCGGGCGCCGGGAGCTTGAGCCACATGACGGTGTGGACGAACGGTCTGGCCACGGTGTCGAACGGGTGGCTTTATGTGGTGGCCAACGCGAATGGCGGCGCGACGGGGACGCTGGTCATGAACGGCGGCGAGGTGCGCGGCGAACGCTCGAACAACCTCGTGCTAGGTAACGGGACGGGCGCGCACTCAACGCTCATCTTGAACGACGGTGTCGTCGGGCCGTTCAATGAGGTGTGGATGTCAGACAACTATGCGGACGCGAGCAACCTTGCGGAGGCGTACCTGAACGGCGGCCTGCTGTGGATACGGAGGTTCGCGCCGCGAACGGGCGGCAACAATTACGTCTATCTCAACGGCGGGGTCATCCGCAACCGCGACGGCCGCGGGGATTTCATGCACGACCTCACGGCGGCATACGTGCAGGCGGGCGGGGCGCACTTCGACGTCATCGCCGGGACGGCCATCGAGGTTTACCAGCCGTTGCTGGAGGACCCCTCCAGCATGGGCGGCGGGCTGGTGAAGACAGGGCCGGGGCGGCTGTCGCTGCGCGGCGCGAACACGTTCATGGGGGACATCACCGTGACGGCGGGGACGCTGCTGCTCGGCAACGCGGACGCGCTCCCGCCCGGCTACAGCGGCACCATCCTGCTGGACGGCGGCGGCATCGGCTGGGACACCGCAGGCGGCGCGGCGGCCCTGCTGGCGCGGCTCGACCCGAACTCGGTCGGCGCGCTCATCCTGTTCGGTGTGGACGCGGCCGAGGACATCGACCTCTCGGGGCATCCGGGGGTGTCGCTCGGCACCTCGGGCAACGTGGATTACTCGGGGACATGGACGCCCGGCGGCAACCATTATGCGTTCTATCTCGCGGACGGCGTGATCTACTACCGGCAGCCCATCACGGGAAGCGCGCGCGTGACGCTGGAGGCCGGCTCGAGCGGGTTCCTCGATTTCTACGGCGACAGCAGCTACACGGGCGGCACGACGATCAACGGCTGCACGCTCGTGATCTACCACGTCAACGCGCTGGGCCAGCAGGCCGCGCCGGGCGTGAAGGACATCGGCATCTACGGCGGCGCGCTCATGATCAACGTGACGCATGACAACACGCAGCTGTTCAATCTCCTCAACCGCATCAAGCAGGACTCCTACGGGGCGCTCCTCGTGGGTGAGCCGGTCAACAATCTCCACTTCGACCTCAGCGGCCTGCCGGGGCTCGCGCTCGGCGGGGACAACAACAACCAGCGTGACTTCAACGGCACGCTCCTGCCGCACTCGACCACCGGCTACCACCTCGGCGGCGGCCGCAACGACCTGTGGAACCACGGGCTGGCGTTCAGCAACCTCGACCTCCCGTGCCGGGTGCTGATCGACCTCCCCGGCGGGGTGATGCTCAGCCACAACAACACGTTCACGGGGGGCATCACGGTGACGAACCGCGCGATGCTGTGGGCGCGGAACGACGGCTCGCTGGGCGCGGTGCCTCCGGCGCCCGTGGCGGACTACCTTTACATCAGCGGCGGCACGTTCCGCCCGGAGACGGACGCCCTGCCGATGCTCGTGCACACGAACAGGGGGCTCACGGTCGGCGCGGACGGCGCGACGTTCTTCCCGCCCGGCAACAGGTACGCGGCGTGGCTCGGCGACCTGAGCGGCAGCGGCCCCGTCACCAGCACGGACAACGGCGTGATGATCTTCGGCGGCACGGACAACACGTGGGACGGCGTGCTGACGATGACCAGCAACAATGACGACGGCACGTTCGCGGTGGGCTACGGCGACGCATTCAGCTGGCCGCGCAACAACGTCATCCAGGGCAACGGGATGTTCGGCGTGGCCACGGATCTGGACATCCTTTGGAGCGACATGTTCGCGCATCCGCTGGGCAACGTGCCGCCGCAGTACGACGCGCCGGACGGCACGGGCGCGATCCTCGGCCTACGCAAGCTGGGCGCAGGGACGCTCACGCTCGACGTGGCAAGCACCTACCGGCGCAACACGCGCGTGGAGAGCGGCACGCTGAAGGTCGCCGCCGAGAACGCCATCCCGTGGGGGCGCGACAGGGGCAACCTCGACTTCAGGAACGGCAACTTCTTCCCGAGGGGGACGCTCGACCTCAACGGCCACGACGTGAACGTCAACGGCATCCTGGGCGCGGGGATCATCACGAACGCGCAGGAGGGCGCGCGGACGCTGACGTTCGGGCATGAGAACAGGACGGAGACATTCATCGGCGCCATCGACGCGGGCGTCAAGGCCGTCAAGGTCGGCGGCGGCACGCAGACGTTGCAGACGGGCTCGCGCGTGGACGACCTGACCGTCCAGCAGGGGACGGTCGCGGCCGGGCCGGGGGTGCCGTTCGGGAGCGTCGCGCTGGGCGGCGGAGGCGCGGCGTTCCGGGCGGGCCTCTCGGCGGATAACGTGTACGGCCTTACGGGCGAGTATTACTGGTTCGACCACACGGGGCTCTGGCAGCTGGTGCTGGAGAACAGGATGAATATCGACTTGGAGACGTTCGAGGCGTTCTTCGCGCAGTATGTGCCGTGGACCATCCTCTCGAGCGCGGGCTTCGGGGAGGGGTTCGACACGGGGCCGGAGGGCGAGCGCTTCGACACGGCCGGCTACCGCAACCTCAACAACTTTTACGCGTGCTGGACGGGCGAGTTCTACGCTGAGGCGGCGGGCGAGTACGTTTTCGCGACGGCCTCGGACGACGGCAGCGTCGTGTATATCGACCGCCAGCTTGTCGTGGACAACGACCGCGACCAAGGGTACAACCTCGGTGATCAGCGCAGCGGCGCGATTGAGCTGGCGGAGGGCTGGCACGACATCGTCATCGGCTTCTACCAGAAGGGCGGCGGCAGGGCGCTCACGGTGCTCATGACGCCGCCGGGCGGCGAGCAGGACGTGCTGCCGCAGGCGCTGCTGCGCCCGTACCCCGTGACCGTCGGCACACTCGCGGCAGGTCCGGGGAGCCGCGTGGAGATACTCGGCAACACGGCAGTCATCCTCGCGGGCGACACGGTGAACGTCTGCTCCGGCAAGCTCGTCTCCGCCTCTGCGGAAGCGCGTTTCGTGAAGGACGGCAACGCGGACTTCGTCTTCGCATGGAACAATGTGCCGGAGTACCGCGGGCAGCTCATCATGAACGGCGGCAACCTGGAGCTGTGGGGCGCGGCCGCGTCGCTCACGCCTGTGCACTTCGCGCAGGAGGGGGTGCTTGTCGCCCTGCCGGAGCGCGAGGACCTGCCCAACCTCGGCCTCAAAGGCACTTACCACAACTATAACTATCACGGCACGAGCTTCGAGAACCTAGACAACGAGTTCAACCCGCTGACCCCCGAGTATGTCGCCTACACGACGCAGACGGGCGCGACGGCCTCGGCGACGGCGCTCTATTTCGACTATTCCGAAGGCTCGCTCTTCCCTGCGCAGTACGCCGCCTATCCCGGCTTCGAGGCGACGGAGTTCCGCACGCGCTTCCAAGGCAAGTTCCTCGCGCTCGAGCCGGGCAACTACACGATCGGTCTCTCGACGGATGACCGCGGCGATATGTTCCTCAACGGGCAACAGATTATCACGGGCGTGAATTGGAATTCGGGCATCGTGCGCACGAACATCTACCTGAACGCCGGCACGCACGACCTGCAGATCGCCCACGGGCAGGGCGGCGGCGGCTACCGCGTCAGCGCATACGTCACGCCCCCGGGCGGCGCGGAGACATCGATGCCCAACGCGCTCTTGCGCCCCAGCGTCTCGACGGTCGGCGGCGTGAGCGGCAATGGCAGGCTCTCCCTGCCCTCCGCAGGGTCGTACCTGCGCCTCCAGATTGACACGGCGCAGGAGCTCTCTCAAAGCGTGACAGGCGCGGTCGGTTCGGAAATCGAGAAGAACGGCACGGAGACCCTCACCCTCGTCGCGGACAACGACGCGTTCGGCGGGACGTGGTATGTGCTGGGCGGCACGCTCGTCGCGGGCGACGGCGGCGCGGCTGGCACGCTCGGCGGCGCGCGCGTCTATGTGGCGGCCGGTGCGCGGCTCGTCTTCGACCGCGCGGACGACATCGCCTATGCGGGCGAGATTTCCGGTTGCGGCGAGGTCTGCTCCATCGGCGGCGGACGCGTGATCATCAGCAACGTCGGGAGCGACTTCAGCGGCACGTTCACCAGCGGCGATTTCGTGTTCACGGGCGAGGGCGCGGACGTGCTGGCCACAAGCCTTGCCCAAGGGCAGGGGCTTGACCCCCTGACCGCGCATTTCGAGGACGGCGCGAGGCTGCTCATCCCGCCGCCGACGGGAAGCCCCCTCGACCTGCCGCCGCTCGTGTTCTCGAACGGCACGCTGGCGCTGTCGCTCGTGGACAACAGCGCGTACTACATCGAGACGCTTCTTGTTGCGGCCGGGGGGACCGCCAGCATCAGCATCAGCAAGCCCAGCGGCCTCATCGGGCGGTACTACGAGCTGACCGACAACCCCGACCCGAACCACATCCGGGATGCCGGTTATTTCAATACGATCGCGGATGGCGAGCAGTTCCTGGGCGGCTACCCGTTCATCTGCGCGGCGTCGTCATGGGACGCGGGCCCCGACTTCTGTTTCGGCAGCACCGAGCAGAACAATCTGAAATTCCCCTCGCCCGTCCAAACCCGGTGGGAGTATCTGGGCGCAATCTGGAAAGGCCAGATCGTCATCCCCGCGACGGGCGACTACACGTTCATGACGCACAGCGACGACAACAGCATGTTGTTCATCGACGGCAACCTCGTCGTCAACAACAACGGCAGCCACGGGATGGACTACCGCTACGGGGACACCTTCCTCACGGCCGGTCGGCACGACATCGCCATCCTCTTCGCGCAAGGCAACGGCGGGTGGGGGCTGAACGTGGGCTTCGGGTTCGGGACGCAGGACGTGGCGGAAATCGTGCCGCTCCCCAACAACATGTTGATCGCCGACCCTGCCGATTACGCGCTGGTGAGCAACATCGGGAGCCTCCCCAACGTGCTGAGCATGGACGCGGACGCGGCGTTCTCGCTCGAAGTCGGCACGCTCGGCGTGGTGGAGGGTCCCGGCACCGGCACGCTGGACATCACGAGCGGCGGCGCATTGCCGAACGGCACGTTGCTGCTCAACGACCTCTACGTCGAGTCGCCTGGCGCGGTGCTGGCGACCACGGGCAACACGCTCATCAAGGGAGCCAACCTGCACGTGACCATCGGGCGCGAGCCGCCCAAGGGCACGCTCACGAAAATCGGCGACTTTACGAGCGCCACCTACGGGCTGCCGCTCATGGGCAGGACGATGTCCCTCGGCGGCTCAGAGAAAGGCCGCCTCGTCTATCGCAACGGCAACCTCTACATCTCCACCTCGAACGGGACGCTGCTCATCCTGCGGTGAGATACAGGCAAGCTCCTAACCTCGGCGCACGTAAGGTGGTACGGGCATTCCTGCCCGCAGTAATCGCAACCACGGGCAGGAATGCCCGTGCCACCTTGCGCCTGCTTAGTAGTCCTTGTCGTCGGGCTGCTCGATGGTCTTGATGAGGCGCTCGACGAGGGCGGTGGTGCTGATGCCTTCGGAGTCGGCGGCGAAGTTGGCCATGATGCGGTGGCGCAGGACGGGGGTGGCGGCCTTGATGACGTCGCTGCACCCGACGTGGATGCGCCCTTCCAGCACGGCGCGGGCCTTGGCGGCCAGCACGAGGAACTGCCCGGCGCGCGGGCCGGCGCCGTTGGAGACGTACTTCTTGACGAAGTCGGGCGAGGTGTCGTTCTGCGGGCGCGTGGCGCGCACGAGGCGCACGGCGTACTTGATCACATGGTCGGAGACGGGTATCTTGCGCACGACGGACTGCAGCTGGAGCAGCTCGTCTTTGCTGATGACCTTCTGCGGGGTCTCGGCCTGGGCGACGGTGGTGGCCTTGACGACGGTCTCCTCCTCGTCCTCCTTGGGGTAGTCCACCCAGAGGTTGAACATGAAGCGGTCCTGCTGGGCTTCGGGGAGGGGGTAGGTGCCTTCCTGCTCGATGGGGTTCTGGGTGGCTAGCACGAAGAAGGGGGCGTCGAGCTTGTAGGTCTGGTTGCCGACGGTGACGCATTTCTCCTGCATGGCCTCGAGCAGGGAGGCCTGCGTCTTGGGGGGGGTGCGGTTGATCTCGTCGGCGAGGAGCATATTGGTGAAGATGGGGCCCTTGATAAAGCGGAAGCTCTTCTTGTCGGTGACGGGGTCGTGTTCCAGAATCTCGGTGCCGGTGATGTCGGTGGGCATGAGGTCGGGGGTGAACTGGACGCGCTTGAAGTCCATGTCCAGCACCTTGGCGATGGTGGCGCAGAGGGTGGTCTTGGCCATGCCGGGCATGCCGACGAGCAGGCCGTGGCCGCCGGCGATGATGACCATCATCACCTGGTCGATAATCTCGACCTGGCCGATGATGACCTTGGCGATCTCGTTGCGGATCTTCTGTGAGCGGTGGGACATCTCCTTGACGAGCTTGATGTCCTCTTCGGAGGCGCCCTGGACCTTGAGGTTCTGCTTCTGCTTTTTGGGCGGCTCCTGCTGCTGGGCGGGCGCGGCAGGCGCGGCGGCGGCGGGGGCCTCGTCGGCGAAGATGAGGGTGATCTGGGTGCCGATGCGGATCTGGTCGCCGTTGGCGAGCGTCGCGAGTTTGGTGGGCTTGCCGTTGACGGAGGTGCCGTTGGCGCTGTCGAGGTCTTTGAGCTCCCAGCCTTTCTTCGTCTGCGTGAGCTGCGCGTGGCGGCTGGAGATGGAGTCTTCGGGGATGCAGATGGTGCAGTTCTCGTCGCGGCCGATGAGGTAGGCCTGCGAATCGATGAGGTCTGTGAGCAGCTGGGGGGTGGTCTCGCCTGCCTGCTGGATGAATAATTGTGCCATGGTACGTTTTTCCTTTGTGTTACTCGATTTCTGTTGAAGCGTCCTGACGGGCTTTGAGTGGGTCATCCTGTTTCAGCGCGACTGTTCCGATGTCTTTGACTGAGGTCGAGACGCGGATGCCCTGGAGCGCTTGACAGAAATAGTTGGGGATGGGGCCCTTGGTGTCGGGCGGGCCGACCTCTTGGCGCACGAGCTCGCGGGTGCGCTTGACGGCCCACATGGGGCCGAGCTTGGCGGTGCCGATCTGCTCGAACTGGTAGATTTTGAGCGAGCGTATCTGGATGTGCGTCAGCACCTCCGCGCTCTGGAGGGTCACGGGGAGGGTGCGCATGTCCTGGCCGAGGGCGCGGGCCTTGCCGTAACTGCCGGGGACGCCCTCGATGCGCTGGATGTTCTTGATGTTGAAGAAGGGGTTGGACTCGGCGACCTTGTCCTTGATGACCTTGACGTCCGCGTCCGTGAGCGTGCTGACCTCGCGGGCGAGCAGGATGCCGTCGTACATGGCGTTGTCGCAGACGACGAGCAGGTCGTACTTGCCGGGGGGCAGGCCGCGGAAGGAGAAGGAGTTGCCGCTGACCGAGGCGAGGTAGGCGGAGATTTGGATTTCCTTGGTGGTGTTGCGGGCGTTCTTGGCGGCGGTGCCGCCGGCGATCTCGTCGCGCGAGGCGATGTCCGTGAAGCGCTGCGGCACGGCGATGACGCCGAGCAGGTCGGAGGGCAGGTCCGCGAGCGCCCCGCGGATGCCGCCGGAGGCGGAGGGGTCGGGCTCGGTGTAGAGTTTCGAGCCGACCTGCGTCTTGCTGTAGGGGGACATGTTGCCGGGGTCGATCTTGACCCCTGCGGCCAGGAGCCCGCCGCCGGCCAGGGCCGTTGCGGCGAGGGTGAGCATGAGTGTTGCGTGGCGTGTGTTCATCGGAGTATCCAGTTCATTTGCTGTTCATACGGGTGGCCCGGGAAACGTTTGACAAAGTCCTCGGCCAGCTCCTTGATGCGCGGCTTGTCCTTGTCGTCCAGTTTCAGGAGGCAGTCCATCTCAAGTTTCATCGCGTCCGCGAGCATGGCGTTCATGGTGGTCTGCTGGCGGTAGTTGCGGAGCATGTTGATCGCGCGGCGGTAGTCCTCGACGTACATATAGACGCGCGCGGCGGCGACGGTGTATTCGCCCGTCATCTTCGAGAGCGGCGACATTGCCTCCCACTCCCACAGTTTCTGGAGCGCCTCCTCGAGCGCGTCCTGCGCGAGGAACGTCACGATGGTGGTGTACATGGAGGAGTCCTGCACCGTGAGCACCTTCCACGCGTCAATCCGGGAGGCCATCTTCGCCGCCAGGCTCTGGTTGGCCTTCGCCGCGACGGTCGATGTGGTGTTCGTGGGGGCCTTGCGGCGCGAGGGGTCGAGGTAGGGGACGTAGCCGCCGGGCAGGGCGACCTTGGCGCGGTTCGGGTAGCGGTCCTGCGCCTCCTTGTAGAACTTCGTCGCGTCGTCCATCTCGCCCGTGAAGAACGCATAGTCGCCTTGGCGCAGGGAGGCGATCTGCGTCTGGTCGGGGGTGGCGGCGGCCTCTTTCAGGAACGAGAGGTAATGCTTCGCGGCGGCGAGGTCGTTGACGTCGAGCAGGTAGGCGCAGAAACGCTCGTCCTTCCAGCGGAAGCGGCGCGCGCCGGTCTTCTCGCTCTTCTCGAGTTTGTCGATCCACTCGAGCAGCAGCTTGTCGTCGCGCTTCAGGCGGATGGTCTCGATGAAGCGGTCCTCCATCTCCCAGCGCAGGCGCGGCGCGATTTTCTGGAGGCTGCCGTCGAGGGCGCGGGTGAAAATCGGGTTGAGCATCGCGCTCGAGCGGTAAGGCTCGATAACGTCCGTGAGCAACTGCCAGTAGTCGGGGATCCAGTCCACGCACGGGTCCATCCCCACCGGCACGGCGCGGAGCATGTTGTTGAGCGCCTTGCGGAAGGCCTGGCGGTCGGACGGGTTGTCCAGCGAGCATTGCGCGGGGGTGTACTGGCTGATCATGCGGTGCGTGGAGCGCACGACGCCCGAGGCGTTCGACGCGACCAGCGTGACGGGCACGGCGAACGTGTTGGCCACGTCGCCCGTGACGAGCCAGTCCACGACAGGCTCCGCCAGCCGCTTGTTCTTCGCGAACTCCCACGTGTAGGCCGCCTTGTCCGCCGGGGCGGCCGAGGTCACATAGTTGAGCGAGAAGAGGACGACAGGGTTGTCGCCCGTCCAGAGATAGCCGACCGGGCGCTCGTGCCCTTTGACGACCGCGCTCGTGCGGCCGTCGCGGAAGCGGATGCCCGCGATGGAGGACGACCCCGACCTGTCGAAATCCTGCATGAGCTCGGGATACCCGTTCGTGTTCACGAGCTGCACGCCGTCGCGCTTCCAGACGATCTGCGCCTCCGTGCCGCGCCCCTTCGCCGAGTAGTGGAAGTAGTCGATGCGGTGGACGCCCGCGTCGAGGTCCAGCCACTTGCCCTGCTGGCCCTTGGCCGCGCTGCCGCGCCCGCCCTGGCCGTTCCACTCGTGCACCTTCTTGCCGTCAACCGAGAACTCGGAGCCCGCGTTCGAGACGGTCGCGAAGAAAATCTTCTCGCTCTTCGGCGAGATGAACCCGCCGATGTACCACGAGCTGAAATCATCGTTCGCCCCCCACGGGTTGATCATGCTCCCGATGCACGGCCACAGGCCGAAAAACGCGCCCGTGGCCGGCGGGTACGTGTTCTGGAACTTCCGTGCCGTCTCCATGCTGCCGTTCCCGTTCTTCGTGAAATACACGACGCTCGGGAAGAGCCGGGTGTTCGGCTTCGGCGGCGGGTTGTTGCCCGGCTTGAAGAACACGCTGACGCCGGAGCCTGATTTCTGCGGCGCGAACACGATGCCCATCACGTCCTTCGGGTTGTGCCCGAAGATGAGGTGCTCCACGGGCTTGCCCTCGCTGTCGCGCACGTCCGGCGTGGGGTTTTTGGCGGGCAGCAGGCCGCCGTCGGGGATCATCGCGATGACGCCCAGGTCCGGGTGCGGCGGCTCGGAGTTGACCCGCAGGTCAACGCGCATCGTCGCGTCCGGCACGACCGACCAGTCCGGCCATTGGGCACGCGCGGTCGCGGTCAGGAAGAGGGCAACGAAAAGGGTAACGCGCCGCGTCCTCGCAGCACGAAAACATGGCGGGACGCCATGCGCGACGTTTCTCTGTTCCTTGGACATTGGATATTCCGTGTTGGATATTGGATATTCAAAAATCATTTCATCTCCCCAAGCGCCTTGAAGTAATCAGAGACCATCTCGCGGTACTCGGCGGGCGCGTCGTCGGGGGAGGCGGCGGTGCCCTCGTCGCCGAACGTGTCGGGGTCGTCGCTCGTCGCGCCCATGTCGCCCGCGCCGATGCCCGTCTCGAGCGAGGTGTAGGTGGAGAGCAGCGCCTGCTGCGCTTTCTTGTGCAGTTCCGCGATCATCTCGGGCGAGGCTTTCTGCTTCAGGAGCGACTCAATCTGCTTGCTGTACTCGATGTACTTTTTCAGGTCGTAGGTCTTCAGGTTGTTCTGCTGGGCCTTCGCGTAGGTGGCCTCCGCGTTGCGCGTGAGCTGCGCGCGCGTGCTTTCCGGGCTGGACTCGCCCTCGACCTTGGTGTCGCGGCGCGTGGAGCTCTCGTTGCCCTCCATGCCCTTCTCGCTGGAGTAGCCGGAGTTCTTGCCGCCGCCCGTCGAGATCGCCTCCGTGTGGCCCTCCTCCTCAACGTCGCCCGACTGGTTGGAGTCCTGCGTCCTGCGCTTGTCAATGTCGTTGTCGCCCTCGTTGATCGCGCCGGACTGCGACATCACCTCGCCGTCCGCCATGCCCTGCCGGCCGACCTGCGAGCGGCCGTCCTGGTCCTTATGCTCGGGGCGCTCGTTGCCGCTCTTGCCGGCCGCGCTGTAGTCCACGATCTCGCCCTCGGCGATGCCCCATCCGGGGTCGGGGTTCGCATCGCCTTGGTTGGTGGTGGAGTCGTCGGCCTCGCGCTCGAGCTCCTCCTCCTGCTCCATCAGGTCGCCGATGATGTCCTGCAGCTCCTCGGGCATGGTGACCTGCCCGATCTGCGGCATCTCGTCCTTGTCGAACTGCTCGGTGTTGCGCGCGGTGGTGTCCGGCTCCGCGAAGAGCCACATCTCCATCTCGTCCGCCTTCTTGCCGGTCTTGGCCATGGCCTCCAGCAGGAAGTCCTCCTTCTGCAAGCCCAGCTCGACCACCTCGTTGGTGGAGGACCCCTCCGCCTGGCGCATCTCCTCAAACGTCTGGAACACGTCGGTCACCAGCTCGTTCACGCCCTCCGTGTCCGGGAACGCCTGAAGGTCGGTGGCGACTTTCAGCAGCGCGGTGGAGATGTTGTGCTTCAGCTCCAGTATCTCCTGAAGATCCTCGTCGTCCAGCTTCTCGGTCTTGTCCCCTTGGCCGCCGGTGTCGCGCAGGGTCTCAACGATATTCCGCTGCTGCTCCTCCGCGGCCTTCAGCAGGCGCCTGGCATCCTGGAGGGCTTTGAGCAAATCATTCGTCTTGACGGCCGTGTCCGCGTCGCGCCATTCGCTGAGGTACGTCATCAGCGCGGCGAGGCTGTTGGTCACGGTGATCTGCGGCTCGACGCTCCGCACGTAGTCATCCGAGTCCATGACCTCCGCGATGTTGATCATCGTGGGGTGGATTTTCATCTCCACGGCCTTGTCGGCAATCGTGCCCATCAGCTGGCCGAAGTCCGCGTCGTCGCGGGCCTGCTTGGCCTCCTCGCGGCAATAGGCGACCATCGCATCCGCGTCCGCCGCAAGGTTGTCCTGACGGTCCACAATCGCGGACGGGAGCTTGCCCGAGTTCTGCGCGTACTTCTGCGTGGTGCGCAGGTTGTCGGTCTGGCCTTTTTTCAGGCCCTCCAGCATGGCCAGCACCCCGGCGGCGGTCTGCGAGATCTCGCCCTTGCCCATGCCGCTGTCCGCCTGCGCGAGCAGGCGCAGCACCGCGGCCTGCGCCTCGACCGCGCGCGCCGCGTTGTCCTCACGCTTCTCGGCGGTTCCGGTGAGCGTGTGGTTGAGGCTCCGGACGGCCTCGGGGAGCGGCCCTTGCAGGGCCTTCTCGACAATCACGCGGATCGCGCCGAGCGACGTGTCCTTCGTCTTGGCCAGGTCTGCGGCGTAGGCGCGGATCTCCGTCTGGTAGGCGGTGGCCTCCTTCCACGGCTCCTCGTCGAACGTGGGCAGGCTGTTCTTCAGCTTGGTGGTGGTGCTGAGGGCGGTGCGCTGCTTGGCGATGAGCTCGCCGAGCGTCTTGCGCGCCTCAATGCGGTTCTTCTTCTCGCTGTCCAGCTGCGCGGAGAGCGTGGTGGTCTCGAAGATGATCGGCTGGCTCACGGCGCGGTTCGGAGCGTCGGCATTGTCGAGCGCGACGATGCGCAAGGCGGAGCCCACATCCACGTCCTCAATCGTGCCGGTCCAGTTCGTGGTGAACGTCTTGCCCTCCGTCAGGGCCCAGGACTTCAGCACCTCGCCCTCCTCGACGGTTGCCTTCGTGCCCTTCTTCACGCGCTCGATGCGCACCTCGCTGATGCCGTAGTCGTCGGCGACCTCGAAGATGAGCGCGGGGACGGCGTTGGGCGGCAGCACGGCCTTCGCGGCGGACGGCATGAGCAGGCGGATGCTGGGCGCGCGGTCGTCCTGCACTTCGTAGCGGACCGGCACGCGCAGCTCCAGCCCGTGCTTGTCGCGCGCGGCGATGGTGAACACGCCGCTCTCGCGGACCGTCTGGGAGGCGTTCCACGTGGCCTTGTCGCCAACCGCGCTCATCTCCTCCTCGTCCGCCCCGAACGTGACGGTCATCGTCTCGACAGGGCGGTTGCAGGTCGCGCGGATGTTGATCTGCGATTTCGTCGGGAGCGCGATCTGGTTGGTCAGCACGTTGAACGTGAGCGCGGGCAGCGCGGTGTAGGCCGGCGGCGTGACCTTCAGCAGCACGTCCGCGAGCGACAGCGGCGGCACGGTGCTGATGGTGTGCCTGTCGGTCGGGTACGCGTCGCCTACGCGGAAGCGGTAGCCGAGCGACGAGCTGACCTTGCTCACGATGTGGGCGTTCGTCTCCACCACGTTCATCCCCCTGATCTCGCCCACGTGGACGATCGAGCGCTTGTCGTCCGAGGGATAGAGCTCCACGTCAATCGACTGCCCCGTGCGGCCCTTGGTCACGACCATGAGCGTCACGGGGTCGCCCTGCACGATCGTCTTGTCCGCGGGGATGACCTCCACGACCGTCGCGAACGTGGGCGGCGCGATCTTCGCGAACGGGTTCAGCACGCGCTGTATCGCCACCGTCCACGCGTTGCCCAGCACCGCGCACGGCAGCAGCAGCGCCAGCAGCGCGCCCGCCACCGCCAGCCCCCCGCGCTTGCGCAGCTTCTTGTTCTTGATCTCCTCCAGCGGCAGCGTGCCGAGCATCGGCACGCCCTCGTTCAGGTAAATCTTCAGCCACGACGACTGCGACGACTCATCCGCGAACAGCACGCGGTTGATGAGGTGGTTGTCCAGCTGCGGGAACTTCTTCTCGAGGAACGCCGCCGTCGCCGCCGGGGTGCGCTTGCGCCCCATCACGCGCGCCAGCCAGACGAGGCCGCCCACCGCGAGCGCGACCCACACGCCCGAGAGGATGAACCGCCCGAAATCGCGCGGCCGCAGCCACACGTCCAGCGCCGTCAGCACCACGCCCGTGATCAGGACCGCGGCCGTCAGGAAGATGAAATGCTCAAACGCGTGCCAGCGGTTGACTTTCCCGTTAATCTCATTCAGCGTATGATCAAAGTTCGACATAAGGCACCTCCTTGCTATTTCTTGTTGACGGGGACCGGCCCCACGGGCGTGAGCTTCTTCGTGTCCGAGCCGCCGCCCGCACCGAACTTGCCGTCCGCGCCCTTCGTCGCGGCGCCCGGCGCGAGCTTGACCTCGTTCACCGGCCCGGCCTCCTCGATCTTCACCTCCGCGATGTCCATGTAGCCCGTGTTGAACTCGCCCCCGTCCATGACGAGGAACTTGACGGACAGCCAGATGCAGTTCTCGCGGAACTTCTCCTGCTGCGCCGAACGGTCCACCGCCGGGATGACGACCGAGACCGTCTTCCAGTCCTTCTGCAGCTTCGAGTGCTCGCCCGTGACGGTGTGGCCGTCGAAGTACATCGGCTGGAACCGCACCTGCTCGCGCAGGTCCGAGAGCTGCGGCGTGTTGCTCTTCTGCGCCTTCGGGTGCCAGATGTAGGCGATGGGGTAGATGCGGCACGACGGGTTGCCGCCCACCGTGTTCACGTGCGGCAGGCGCGCGTGGAGC
>Ga0082212_10006485_pt1 | contig 15707 bp, 15 predicted proteins | sample TergutNt197P3_FD_71548 | JGI IMG/M metagenome (GOLD analysis project Ga0082212, IMG submission 71548) | Neocapritermes taracua P3 segment gut microbial communities from Petit-Saut dam, French Guiana - Nt197 P3 | ecosystem: Host-associated > Arthropoda: Insects > Digestive system > Gut ...
AACCGGGTTCTCCTGCCACGGATCGTAGGCGGCGCCAAAGGTCATGCGCAGCAGGTCTTCGACATATCCCCGCGCGTAGTCGGGGTAGAGCAGCGACTCATTGCGGGTGGAGCGGTGGATGTAGGACGTGATGGTGCGCATCTTCGCCAAGATCAGCACCGTCGCGGCGTCCACCTGATCGGGGTCGTGAGGGTCGAGCGTCTCTGGGTAGAACGTGGCCAGGGCATTCATCGCGGAGGCCATCATCGACATCGGATGCCCCCCGCGCGGGAACGAGGCGAGGAAACCGTGGAACTGTTCGGGGACCAGGGTGTGGCGGTTGACCCGCGCCGAGAAGTCCGCGAGCGCCTCGGCCGACGGCAGTTCCCCGTAGATCAGCAGGTAGGCCACCTCCAAGAAGGTGGCGCCCGCCGCCAGCGCCTCGATCGGGTAGCCGCGGTAGCGCAACACCCCCCGTTCCCCGTCGATGAAGGTGATGGCGGAGGCGGCCGAGGCGGTGTTGACGAAGCCCGGGTCATACCCCACCAGACCCAACTCGCGATGCACGGGGGCCACCTCAAGGGCGTCCGGCCCGGCGGTCGCCCTACGCAACGGCAGTTCAAGGGCGCGTTCGTCGACGATGAGGCGGGCGGCGGCGCCGGGAGGCGGCCCGGTAGACGGCTTGGGAGGCAGTGACATAGTCTCCGAATCCTAGCCGCTCACGCCGGCGGCAGGCCGTCGGCCAGGCGAATGCCAGGAGAACAACAGGTACTGGCACGGGCCGACGGTGTTTGGAGCGAGGCAAACCAGGCCATAGGCTGGTGGGCGACGCGGGCAGCCCCGAGACCGCAAGAAACCAGAGACCGCGAGGAGCCATGTCCAGCAGCGAACTGCCCATCACCGAGCCGTGGGATGGCCAGGGAATCTTCGACTGGCTGCACCCGCGCGCCATTCCGGGCGTCGAGGCCTCTGCAACGGGCCCGGATGGCACCCGCTCGTTTGCGCGCGCCCTGTCCACCCCCTTCGGGCCGGCCGTCTTCCACGCCACCTGGCGGCCGGGTGCGGCCCAGGTGCGGCTCGCTGTCACCGCGTGGCCCGAGGAGCGCCCGCCGGCCGCCGCGGGCCTCGCCGCGGACGGCGCCGCCCGGTTCGCCCTGGGCCGCGCCCGGCGCCTGTTCAGCCTGGACTACCGGGCCGCCGAGTCGCAGGCGGCGGATGCCTTCCTCTCCCGTGACCCGAGGCTGGCCCCGCTAGTGGCCGCCACACCCGGCATCCGCATCCCGGACGTTCTCGACCCGGCGGAGTACCTCACCCGGGTAATCGTTGGGCAGCAGATCTCGGTGGCCGCCGCGACCACCCACCTGGCCCGCCTGACGGCCCGCCTGGGCCAACGGCTGCCCGCGACAGACCCGCCGGACAACGAGGGCGGGGACGCCTCACCGTCACGCTGGGGGCTGACCCGCCTGTTCCCCACCCAGCGGGCCATCGCCACGGGCCTGCCCGTGGCGGCGCCGGGAACGCCCGCGGCCAGTGACCCCGACCGTCCCCTGCGGCTGGCCTCCCGACAGGTGGCCACCGTGGTGCGGGCCGCCCAGGCCGTCGTAGACGGCTCTCTCGACCTGACCGGGCCGCTCGCCGCGGCGCGGGCGGCGCTTGCCGTCCTGCCCGGAATCGGCCCCTGGAGCGTGGAGTACCTGGCCATGCGGGCGCTGCGCGATCCCGATGCGTGGCCGATCGGCGATGTCGCCCTGCTCAAGGGGGCCGAACGCCTCGGGCTGGCCGCCTCCCGAGACCTACCACCGGGCCGTCGTCATCGCGAACTGGCCGCGCGCGCCGAGGAGTGGGCGCCGTTTCGCTCGTATGCCGCCTGCCACCTGTGGGCCGCGAGCCAGGGCGAAGGCTAGGGCCGTACTCGGGGCGGGAGCTTCGCCCTAGCCCTGGGGCGCAAGCGCGGCGACTATCGGGTGATCCTTGGCGATGGGGCCCTGCTTGTGGGCGCCGCCGGGCGAGCCAATGTCGTCAAAGAACTCGACGTTTGCCTGGTAGAAGTTCGCCCACTGCGGGGGAACGTCGTCCTCGTAGTAGATCGCCTCGACCGGGCAGACCGGCTCGCAGGCGCCACAGTCGACGCATTCGTCGGGGTGGATGTACAGCGAGCGCAGGCCCTCGTAGATGCAGTCGACCGGGCATTCGTCGACGCAGGCCTTGTCCTTGACATCCACACACGGCTGGGCAATCACGTAGGTCACGGCAGTAGTCTAGGCTCGCCCCATGAGTGATGCCGCCTGGCGCGGGTTTGCCCCTGGGCAGCGGGTGGTGGTCCGCCGCCGCCTCGTCGACGACGGCGCGGGCAAACTGTTCTCCGACGTGCTGGCGCTGGTGATTTCCGTGGACGACGACGGCCTGCGGCTGCTCACCGACGCCCCCCGGCAGGTGGCCGCCACCGAGGTGTACGTCCCCGCCAGCCAGATCGAGACCGCCAAGCCCATCCCACCCCGGCCCGTACGCCCCAGACGCCCCTAGCGCACCAGGCGGCCCGAGCGCCCAGACTGCCCTAGCGCAGGGAGTCGGCGCGGTGGAAGAAGCCGTCCACCTCCAGCCCGCCCTCCAGGCGGGAGGCCAGGTCGGTCAGCTCAGCGATGGTTCGGCGCAGGGCGGCGGCGACGGCGGCCGAGTTCTGCGTGATCATTGCGGCGGTGCGGTCCGGGTCGGTGCGGGCTACCCGGGTGCCGTCCTGGAAGGAGCCCGCCGCCAGGCGCAGGGCGGTGTCCTGCAGCTGTGAGGCGGCCACCTGATTGAGCAGCGAGACCGCCAGCACGTGGGGCAGGCCGGAAATCAGGGCTTGAATCTCGTCGTGGGCGTGTTCGTCAAGGACTATCGCGTGGCCGTCCAGCACCTGCCCGATGAAGTCGACCACCGCCCCGAGCCGGGCCGGGCTGGCCGGGGAGGTCACGGCCCAGGGCGCGCCGACCAGCAGTGCGGCAGACGACGCGCTGAAGCCACTGTGTTCATTGCCCGCCATCGGGTGGGCGCCCACAAAGTGATGACCCAGCCCGACGGCGTTGAGGGCGGCGTGGACCGGCACCTTCACCGAGCCGACATCGATCACGGTGGCATCGTCGGTCAGGGCAAGGTGCGCGGCGAACTGGGCGGCGACGTCGCGCATGTGTCGCAGGGGCACGGCGAGGATCACCAGGTCGGCGCCGGTCACCGCCTGCGCCAGGTCGGTGGAGGCCGCCAGGCCGGCGGCGCGGGCGACGGCAGCGGTCTCCTCGCGGTGGGCCCAACCGGCGGCGGCCACCCCCGCCGCGTGCAGCTGCCGCAGCAGCGAGCCGCCGATCAGCCCCAGGCCCAGAACGGCCACGCGGTCGAAGGGGGGCTCCGCCGTCGTGGTCGAGGCAGACGCAGTTGAGGCGGGTGCGGTTACCACAGCAGGCTCCAGTTCTGAGCGGAGAGGGGGGCATCGGCCCCGACCGAGCCCTTGGGGAGATGGTCGCTGAGCACCGAACCGAGGGCGTCGTCCTCGGGGTCACCTAGGTACGCGCCAAGTACCTTCAGGCAGTCTCCCGCCGCAAGCAGCTCGCGCATGAGGACGCGGGTCTGTTCGTGGTGTGGGGCGCCGCCGAGGGTGATGACAAAGACGTACTGCTCGGCGCGGGCCTTCAGGGGGCGGGTGATCAGCGACGACATGTTGACGCGGTGTCGACGGAAGGTCTCGGTGACCCGGGCGAGCACCCCCGGCCCCACCTCCACCGGGGTGATGGCCAAGAGGGTGTGCCAGCGTGGGTCAGGGGCCACCGGGCCCTCCGGGGGGGAGCCCGGGCGGGCCGGGTTCGCAGTGGCGGCGGCGTTCTCGGTCAGCCTCTGGCTGGCCCTTTCCCTCCGGGCCAGCACCAGGAAGCGGGTGCGGGCCGCGGCGAAGTCCTCGACCCCCTCGGCCAGCGTCTCCAGGCCGTACAGCGGGCCACAGAGGCGGGGCCCGAAGGCCACCGAGTGCGCGTCGAGGTCTCGGCAGGCGGCGGCGTTTGAGGCGGCGGGGGCGGGGCGCAGGCCGCGCTCGGAGATGAAGCGGGAGCACTGGGCCAGGCCGTGCGAGTGGGCCGAGGCGGTGGTGAGGGCGTCGTGGCCGGGCCTGACAAAGGCGTCGAAGGCGATGTCGAGGGTGACGGCGCCGACGGCCACCACCTCTCCGGAGGCGAGCAGCGCATCGAGCGTGGGGGTCACGAATCCCTCAATCGAGTTCTCCACCGGCACCAGGGCGCACTCCACGTCACCGTGCGCCACGGCGTCGTGCGCCTCCCCCACCGATCCCAGCGGTACCAGCACTGCCCCGGGGGCGTGCGCGGCGGCCCACGTCTCGGCCGCCTGATGGGTGAAGGTGCCGGCTGGCCCCAGATAGCCGATCACGGGGTCCACCTGGCCTCGAGCCCCTTGGGCCCGGGCAGGAAGTTCTCGCCAGGCAGGACGGCGAGCACCCGGTTGGCGATGTTGGCGGCATCCAGTTCGGCCACCAGGGTGGCGAGCACCCCGGAGCCCGGGCAGCTAAACGAAGAAAAGAACACGTGCGGGCCGCCGCTGGCGGGATGGGAACGCAGGTGCTGCAGGTCGAGGCCGGTGTCGGCAAAGATGGTGAGGGTGGAGCGCAGGGAACCGCGGCGGTCGTCGCTCGGGCCCAGGGCCAGCCAGACCTGTGACGTCTGGGCGAAGGCCGGCGGGGCCTGGCGGGAGCCGAGCAGCCCGAACCAGATTGGTGGCAGCGCCTTCAACTGTGCGCTGAAGGGCAGTTCGACCAGGCCGGCGGGCACGCGCGAACTCTCCAGGAGCAGCGAGCCATCGGGCCCGGCCACCTGGAGGCGCTGCGCCGCGCTCATCCGCCCGGGAACCACCTGCGGCAGCAGGCCGCCACTGCGCAGGATCTCCCCACAGTCGCGCAGGCCGGCCTCGTCCACGGTCACGGACAGCCCGGAGGCCCCCGGCCTGGCCACCAGCGTCCATTCGGCGGCCACCGGCTGCGCCGCGACGACGCCAAGGCTGTGGTCGGCGGACAGCAGCGAGGCCTCCAGCAGTTCCGCCGGCTGTTCGGGGTGGCCGAGGTGGACCACGGCGGCCAGGTCGTCGACGGCGGCCACCGTGGCCAGCGTCTGCCGGGTGCTGCCCAGGTCGAGCAGCTCGTCGATCTCGATCAGCTCGTCTCCGTCGCCCGGCGGCAGGGCACTCCACGCCCCGCTGCGCGCGGCGGCGGCGGCGTGGACGGGCGATTCGCGGCTGGTCCGGCCAAGCATTGGCGTTCCTCCCTGTGGATGGGCGTCGGCGGGCAGGGTGTGCCCCTACGGACAGCCTATGGCGTGCGCTGGGCGATAGGTCCAGGCGAACGTCTCCTGGCTCAACAGCGTGTCACCGCGCAGCACCGTCCTCGTGTGTTCCACGGTGAAGCCGGGTTCCCCGGCGGGAGCGGGCACGCAGCCTGCGCCCCGGCCGATCACGACGGAGGGCGGCGTCTCCCCGGTTCGCTCTCCACCTGCGGTGTGCACGGTCAGGGTGGGAGAACCCCACAACCGCACGTAGATCGTCTCGTCGGCGACCCAGGCCTGCCACAGCACGTAGGTGTCGGATTGATTGCGCAGCACCAGGTCAACCTGCCCGCGCACCAGCCGCGCCTCCAGCCCGGCGGGGCGGTGCGGAGCAAAGTGCTGGTGGGGGTGATGTTCGATGATCTCTAGCCCGGCAAGAAAGCCGGCCCCAAGGACGGCGGTGGCCACCTCGGACAGGGACGCATCGGCGGAGTCCGCCTCTACCACCTCCGCGAGGTGTTCCAGCAGGGAGATTCGCTCCCCGGGGGCCAATAGCACCCCGTCCAGCAGGTCGGCTGCCCGCCCGACGGCCTCGGTTGGGCCGGGCCCGGCGGCCAGGGAGATCGAGGCGGACGCCAGCGCCTCGTGGACGCCGAGGGCCTCGAGGTCGGCAGCGCCGACGCTGGGCGCCATCTCTACGGCCACCGCCTGGGTGTAGCGAATGGCGCCCGCCTCTGGGCGGCTCGCGGCGGCCAACACCGTGTCCGCCAGCAGATCCGGGTCCAGCCCGAAGCCGGACGTGCCACCCGCGATCACCGGGGCGCCGCCGGGCTCGGGGAACTCGAAGTGAGCCTCGACCGGCTGGGCCGCCACCCCCGGGGCGCGTTCCAGGACCAACTCGGACAGCGCCTGTCCGTCCATCGCGAACTCAAACTGGCCGCCCACCGGGGTGATCGTGGTGAGTTCGGCGAGCGTGACGGCGGCGATGGTCGGGGCGGGCACATCGACCAGCAGGACGCCGAAGTCGAGGCGCACCGGCCCCGACTCGATGGCGCGGGCGCGCTCGACGGCCTGGCCGGTGACGTCGGGACCGTACTCGGGCGGCACCTCGGTGACGGGGACCTCGATGGGCCCCGGCTCGCGCAGCCAGCTGCCTGCCACCTGATGGGCGGCGGCGTGGGGATCGAGCCGCTGCCCGGAGAGCGGTTCGATCACCTCCAGGTGGGCGCCGATGAAGGTGACGTGACCCTCGACCGGTTCGGTGGACAGATCGTCGCGGAGGCCGTCGAGGGCGGCGAGCAGGCGCGGGTGGTCCACCCGCAGGCTGGGTGGTGCCTCATGCCCGCCGGCTAGGTGCGACCAGAGCCGGCCGGGGTGCCAAGAGAATCCGGTGAGCCCTTCGACGGTGGCGCGCGCGTCCAGGCTGAGCCCGGCCGCGAGAGGGTCGAGCGTCGCCGTGGCCTCACCGGCCTGTAGACGCACGGGCTGGGCCACCCGCTCGGCAAGGCGCGACTCGAGTTCGGCCACGGCCTCCTCGGCGGTCAGCCCCCCGATCCCGACGCCGAGCACTGAGGTGTCGGTCGGAATGAGGTCGGCAATCCAGAACTGCAGCCCGGCGTACAGTCCGCCAAGCAGCACGACGGCCAGGGCGAGGGCACCGAGCACCTTCGGGGCGCGGGAGGGGGCACGGTCGCCGGAGAGGCCGTCGAGCATGTGCGGTGGCCGCACCGTCTGCCCCATGTCTGCCTGCCGTTTCGCCGTTCGCTGCCACCCGGCCGCCCCGCTGCGGGCGGGGTCCGGTTTTGCGCAGAGCCTAATGCCCCGGCGCCGCGGTTCAGCGCGTAAACCAGCGGCGTGGCAGAAATGCGACGATGCCCCAGACCACCAGGCCGGCGTACAGCCAGACCAGGCCGGTCCAGGCGAAGGGGATGGCCGCGGCGGGGTCGTTGATCAGCACATCGCCCCCGGGGCGCTCCAGGGAGAGCAGCTGGGTGACGATCACCCACGCCAGCCCCCCTGCCAGCAGCATGGGCAGCCCCCGCCAAGAGCGCAGCAGCAGGGCGGCCGACAGGGTGAGCAGCAGGCCGAGGACAAGGCCGCCGGGCAGGCCGGCCCACAGTGTGCGGTTGTGCGCGGTGCCGAGCGCCGCCGCGGCCACGCCCACCCCGGCCCCCGCCGCCAGGCGTGGCAGCCATTGCAGAATCGTCAGACGGGCCGGCGGCTCATTGTCCGCCTGCTCGACGGGAGGCGCGAAGGCGTCGTCGGGATTGACGTAGATGAAGGGGGCGTCGTCTTCCCCGTCACCGGGCACCTGAGGATCGGTCACCGTCCCAGCCTACCGGCGCCGCGCTGCACCCGTACTCACACACCCCCAAGACAGGCACAACAGTCGGTCGGCGCGAAGGGATAAGGGCGCGCGATAGCGTTCACGGACCACCTACCGTGGTCCGTGAACGCTATCGCGCCTGCCTTGACTACGGAGCCAGGTAGTACGTCTCCACGTCCAGGATCGGCGTGACCAGGTTGTTCGACAGGGCGTACCAGCCGAGCGCGTCGCCGGGATGGCGGGTGGCGGCGCGATGCACACCCTGCACCTGGCTGGCGTGGCAGCGCAGGGCGGCGAGCATCTGCTCGATCACCGGCCGCACCGGCACCTCTAGGCACAGTTCGGCGGGCCACACCCGAATCCGCTCCGTCTGCATCGGGCGAATCGGCGTCCAGGGCCCGGCGGGGTCGGCCTCCTGGGCGGAAGGAACGCGCTGCCAGAGCGCAGGCTTCCAGGCCTCGCCGGTGCCCCAGGCGGGGTCGGCGGAGAACTCTAGGGCGCGCACGGTCACCTCGTGGACGCGCAGGTGGTCGGGGTGGCCGTAGCCTCCCGTCCACTCGTAGGTGGCGACGACGGCCGGGCGCAGTTCGCGGATCAGGCGGGCGAGCCGCCCGGCGCTCTCCTCAAGGTCGGCCTGGCAGAACGAGTCCTTCCCGTCAGGCTCGGGCAGCACCTCTCCGTCCTCCCTCAGGTGGTAGCCGGAGTCCCGGTATCGCGCCCCGTCATCGGGAGGCAGGCGGTCGAGGAAGACCCCGCTCACCCCTGGGCCAGGGCATGTCCCCTGCAGGGCGGCAAGGGCGGCGGCCAACTCCTGGGTCCGCCACCGCGCCAGGCCCGAATGGTCGCCCTCTAGGTCGGCCCGCCCCTGCGTCGCCGTGCCCGGCAGGGCGATGACCTCGCCGCGCTCGCCCCTGGTGCAGGTCACCACGGTGACCTGCTGCCCGGCCGCCGCCCAGGAGGCGATGAGCGCGCCGGTGAACAGGGTCTCGTCGTCTGGATGCGCATGCACCGCCAGTAGCGCTCCGGCATGTTCGTTCACAGACTCACCCTAGCCGAACCCTTGGCGCGGGATACGGTCGCCAGAGCCATCCCCCTGGGCATTCACCCTCCCCCAGGCAGGTGCAACACTTGCGGCAGGTGGTACACTGGCGTCATGCCCACCACCTTGACCCGGACGCAGGTTTCGCACACGCCGCGGGTTCAACATGCGCTTGATGTGGCCCGGCGACGCTGGCCCGGCACCAGGCCGGCCGCCCTGATCGCGGAGGTGCTGGAAGACTGGGCCCGGCAGGCCGAGACGGCTGAGGCCGCGCAACGGCAGGCGCAGATCAGCAGGCGGCTCTCGCTGGCCGGAAAGTACACCGACATCTATGGGCCCGGCTACCTGGACAAGGTCCGCGAGGGCTGGGCCGAGTGATCGTCCTCGACGCCTCCGTGCTGATCGCGTTCTACTCCGCTAAGGACGCCCATCACCAAGCGGCGTTAAGGCTGTTCGGCACGGATGGACATTTCGCCGCCGCCTCCCTGACCGTTGCGGAAGTGCTCGCAGGCCAGGTTCGCTCCGGAAACGTTGAGCAGGTGATGAGCGAACTGACCGAAGTCATGGGGATAACAGTCCTAGCAGACGCCGGCGAGAACTGGCCTCAGCTGCTGGCGACCACCCGCGCCACGCACCGCCTCAAGATGCCCGATGCGGTGGTCCTGGCCACGACGATTCGCGAAGGCGCAGCGGTCGCCACCTTCGACGCCCGCCTGGCCGCCGCCGCCAGGGCCCAGGGCCTCCTCCACCCCTGGTGAGGTAGCGAGGTCAGCGCAGAATGAGGGAAGTTAGGCCTTCTTGGCGCGGGAGACGGCCCGCGCCCGCTCGATCTGATCGAGGTTGACCTTGCGGATGCGGACAATCTCCGGGGTGACCTCGACGCACTCATCCTGCTGGGCAAACTCCAGGCACTCTTCGAGCGTTAGCTTGCGGGGCGGGATCAGGTTCTCGAACGTCTCGGAGGTGGAGGCTCGCATGTTGGTGAGCTTCTTCTCCTTGGTGATGTTGACGTCCATGTCCTCGTTGCGGGAGTTCTCCCCCACCACCATGCCCTCGTAGACCTCCTGGGTGGGGTCAACGAAGAACGAGCCGCGCTCCTGCAGGTTGATCATGGCGTACGGGGTGACCACGCCGGCCCGGTCGGCCACCAGGGAGCCGGTGTTCCGCGACTCGATGAGGCCGGCCCAGGGCTCGTATCCGTCGGCAATCGAGGCCGCGATGCCGGTGCCGCGGGTCTCGGTGAGGAAGCGGGTGCGGAAGCCGATGAGGCCGCGCGCGGGGACCTTGAACTCCATGCGCACCCAGCCGGTGCCGTGGTTGGACATGGTCTCCAGGCGGCCCTTGCGGGCGGCCAAGAGTTGGGTGACGGTGCCGAGGTACTCCTCGGGCACGTCAATCGTCAGGCGCTCAATCGGTTCAAGGGTCTGGCCGCCCTCCTGCCTGGTCACCACCTGCGGCTTGCCGACGGTGAGCTCAAAGCCCTCGCGCCGCATCTGTTCGACCAGGATGGCCAGCGCCAACTCTCCCCGGCCCTGCACCTCCCAGGCGTCGGGCCGTTCGGTGGGCAGCACGCGCAGGGACACATTGCCGACCAGCTCCGCATCGAGGCGATCCTTGACCTGGCGGGCGGTGACCTTGTGACCCTTGAGGGGCTTGCCGCCGACGCCCTTTCCGGCCAGCGGAGAGGTGTTGATGCCGATGGTCATCGAGATGGCCGGATCGTCGACCCGGATCAAGGGGAGGGGCCGCGGGTCTTCCAGGTCGGTGAGGGTGTCCCCGATCATGATGTCTGGGATGCCGGCCACGGCCACGATGTCGCCGGGCTGGGCGGCCTCCGCGGGCAGGCGGTCCAGGCCCTCGGTCTTGAGCAGCTCGGTGATCTTCACCGAGGAGATGGTGCCGTCGTGCTTGGCCCAGGCAACCTGCTGCCCCTTGCGCAGCGTGCCGTTGTACACGCGCAGCAGGGCGAGGCGACCGAGGAACGGGGAGGCGTCGAGGTTGGTGACGTGGGCCTGTAGGGGCGCGCCCTCCGTGTACGACGGCGCCGGGATGGTGTCCAGGATCGTGGCGAACAGCGGTTCCAGGTCGGGATTGTCCGGGAGCAGGCCGTCGCCCGGCCGGTTCAGCGAGGCGTAACCAGCCTTGCCGGAGGCGTAGATCACGGGGAAACCGAGGACGGCATCCAGGTCGAGGTCCACCCCCGTCTCGATGAGGTCGGAGGCCAGCCCCAGCAGCAGGTCGGTGGTCTCCTCGACCACCTCCGCGATGCGGGCGTCCTGCCGGTCGGTCTTGTTGACCACCAGGATGACGGGCAGGCGCGCGGCCAGGGCCTTGCGGAGCACGAAGCGGGTCTGCGGCAGGGGGCCCTCGGAGGCATCGACCAGCAACACCACACCGTCGACCATCGACAGGCCGCGCTCCACCTCGCCACCGAAGTCGGCGTGGCCAGGGGTGTCAATCACGTTGATGGTCACGCCCTCGCGCGCGAACTGTCCGGCATGCGCCCCCTGGTAGAGGATCGCGGTGTTCTTGGCGAGAATGGTGATGCCCTTTTCCCGCTCCAGGTCGCCGGAGTCCATGACGCGCTCGGCGGAGTTGCGCTCACCGAGGGCACCGCCCTGCCGCAGCATCGCATCGACCAGGGTGGTCTTGCCGTGGTCGACGTGGGCGACAATCGCCACATTGCGCAGATCGGAGCGCAGGGTCATTCGGGGTCCTCTTCGTTGGCCGGGCGGGCCGCCGGGGACGTATTGCCCCACCTAAGCGGTCCGACGGCGGGGGTCCCCCCAATGCTTATGCCAGCGGTCACCCGCCGCATTGCGTGGGCATCAGTCTACCGCGCCGCCACCACGACGATGGCGAGCCGATCCCGGCGAGGGTGGCGCGAGTGGGATACTTGGACCATGAGCTCCACGCCTGCCCCCGTGTCGATGGAAACCATCTTGTTTCGTCCCCGCTTCTCGCGCTGGCTGGCCGGCGTGGTCTCGGTGATCGGTGTGGTGATGGTGGTGTGGGGCCTGATCGAGAACGCGGGGGACACCTGGCCATTCATTGCGCCGGTGGCCTTTGCGGTGCTCTGGGTCTTCATGGCCTACTGGCGGCCCTCCGTCGTGGTCTCCCCTGGAGGAGTGCAGATCAACAACGTGCTGCGCACCATCGACCTGACCTGGCCGGCCATCACCCGGATCGACACCAAGTACGCCCTGACCCTCATCACGCGGGTCGGTGACTTTGCGGCCTGGGCCGCGCCGGCCGGCGGGCGGATCGGTCACTCGCGGGCGATGCGCACCGGGGCGGGCCAGCACCTGCCCGAGAGCACCTACTCCGGGGGTGGCTACGGCCCCGGCGACGTCTTGACGGCCGCCTCCGGCCAGGCGGCCGCGATTGTGCGCGCCCGCTGGGAGGAGCTGCGCGACGCCGGCCTGCTAGACAATCCCCAGCTGGAGTCGGCCAAGCCGAAGATCCGCTGGAACACCTGGTACCTCGTGGCCCTCGCCGGGCTCCTGGTCGCCTCGGTGCTGGGGCTCGCCCTGAGCTGACTGCGCTGACGGCCGGTTCCGGTGAGGCTCCGGCAATGCAAAGAGCCGTCACCCTGGGTTTCGGGACGCTCCTTGCGGAGCTCCTCAACCAACGAGCAACGGCCCTCTGCGGATTGCCTACTTGGCGGAGGCCTTCTCCCTCGCCTTGGCCAGGGTCGACGGGGCGTCGGCCATGAGCAGCTTGTCGCGGGCCTCGCGGCGAATCTTCTGCTCGGCGGGGTGTGGCACCGGCACCGCGGCGATGAGCCGCTGGGTGTAGGCCTCCTGCGGGTTGCGCAGGATCTCCTCGCGAGAGTTCTCCTCGACCAGGTGTCCCTTGGAGAGCACGGCGATGCGGCTGGAGAGCATCTCGACGACGGCCAAGTCGTGCGAGATGAACAGGCAGGCAAACCCGTGCTCGCGCTGCAGCTCCTGGAAGATCTCCAGCACGCGGGCCTGCACCGAGACGTCGAGCGCCGAGGTGGGCTCGTCGGCGATCAGCAGCTTCGGAGACAGGGCCAAGGCGCGGGCAACGCCGACGCGCTGGCGCTGGCCACCGGAGAGCTCGTGCGGGTAGCGGTTGCGCATCGAGCGCGGCAGTTCCACCATGTCGAGCAGTTCCTCGACGCGGTTGGCGATCGCCCGCTTCTCCGAGATGTGACTGCCCCCAGCCGGGGCGCCGGAGCCAAGCGCGAGGCGCGCCTCCGGGTCCTTGAAGTAGCCGGCCAGCAGCAGCGGCTCCCCGATGGACTCGCCAATCGGGATGCGGGGGTTGAGGGAGGAGCCCGGGTCTTGGAAGACCATGGACACGCTCTGGCGAACCTCCCGCAGGGCGTGCCCCTTCAGGCCGGCCATCTCCACGCCGTTGACCTTGAGTGAGCCGCCGCGCACGGGCAGCAGGCCGACGGCGGCGCGGCCCACAGTGGTCTTGCCCGAGCCGGACTCTCCGACCAGGCCGACCACCTCGCCGCGGCGAATGTTCAGGTCTAGGCCGTGGATGGCACGGAAGGCGGGAACGCGGCCCCGGCCCGGGTACTCGATGACCAGGCCCTCGGCCTCCATCGCATACTCGGGGGCGGGGGCGCCATCGGCGGCCGCGGGGGCCACCTCGCTGACCTCGACGGCCTGCAGGCCGCCGTCCTTGGCCACCGAGCCGAGGTGCGGCACGGCCGCCAGCAGCGCCTGGGTGTACGGGTGCTGCGGGTGGTAGAAGATCTGGTCGGCGGTGCCGTCCTCGACCACCCGGCCGTCCTTCATCACCATCACGCGGTCGGACATGTCGGCCACCACGCCCATGTCGTGGGTGATCAAGATGATGCCGGCGTCCACGCGATGGCGCAGGTCACGCATCAGCATCAAGATCTCGGCCTGCACGGTCACGTCGAGGGCCGTGGTGGGCTCATCGGCAATCAGCAGCTTCGGCTCACAGGCCAAGGCCTGGGCGATCATGGCGCGTTGGCGCTGGCCACCGGAGAGCTGGTGCGGGTACTTGTCTACCGAGTTCTCCGGGTCGGGAATCTCCACCATGCGCAGCAGCTCGATGGCCCGCGCCCGCGCCTCCTTCGGCGAGGTGCCGAAGTGTTGGCGCAGCGTCTCGACGATCTGGTAGCCGATGGTGTAGACCGGGTTCATGGCGGTCATCGGTTCCTGGAAGATGACCGCGATTTCCTTGCCGCGCACCGAGGACAGCTGCTTGTGGGACAGGCCCAGCAGCTCCTCGCCGTCCATCCGGGCCGAGCCGGTGGCGCGGCCGTTCGACGGCAGCAGGCCGATCAGCGACATGGAGGACTGGGTCTTGCCGGAGCCGGATTCACCGACGATGGCGAGCACCTCACCGGGGCGCACGTCGTAGGAGACGTCGATGGCGGCCGGGTACCAGTCGCCGTCAACAAAGAACTCGACGTTCAGGTCGCGCACCTCGAGGACCGGCTGCTTGCCGTCAAAGCGGTCAAGGCGCTCGCCGGTCGAGGTGAGGCCCGGGGCCACCTCAGGGGTCGGGTTTAGTTCGGACATGTCAGGCCACCTCTCCAGCAGCAGGGGCGGCCACCTTGGCGGCCGCGCGGGCCTCTCGGGCGGCCTTCTTGGCGTTCGCCTTGGCCAGGGCGCGGGCGGTGGGGATGCGGCGCTGGCGCGGGTCAAAGGCGTCGCGCAGGCCGTCACCGATGAAGTTGACGCACAGGGCGATCAGCACGATGAACAGGCCGGGCCACCAGAACAGGAACGGTCGGGTCTGGAAGGCGGTCTGGTAGGTGGAGATGATGTTTCCGAGCGACCATTCAGGCAGGGTGATGCCGAAGCCGAGGAACGACAGCGCGGTCTCCAGCAGGATGGCGCTGGCCATCAGCAGCGTGGCGTTGACGATCATGACGCCGACGGCGTTGGGCAGGATGTGCTTGAACATGATCCGGGAGTTCGAGGCGCCGGCCACCTTCGCCGCATCGACAAACTCCAGCTCGCGCAGGGCGAGGAACTGGGCGCGCACCAGGCGCGCCATGGTGGGCCAGGTCACGAAGGACAGGGCGAGCGCGAGCGTGAACGGGCTGGCCCCGCCGACCATGCGTCCCAGGATCGCACCGATCATGATGGTCGGCACGATGATCACCATGTCGGTGAAGCGCATGATCAGGTTGTCGGTCGTCTTGCCGAAGAACCCGGACAGCGAGCCGAGGAGTGTGCCGATCGCGGTGGCCAGCAGGCCGATGATGAACATCACCGTCAGCGAGGTCTGCGTGCCACGCATCACCATGGAGAAAACGTCGCGGCCGATGTTGTCCTGGCCGAAGGGGTGCTGGCCGAAGGAGAAGGGCGCCGAGAGCGACCAGGTGGGGGCACCGTTGGGGTTGACGACGTCCTGAATGTCGTTGGGGCTGAACTGCCACCAGCCGGGGATCGGCCCCCAGCCGATGGACGTGGCCACCAGCAGCACCACCAGGGTCAGCACCACGGTGGCGACCATCGCCCCGCGGTGACGCAGGAAGCGTCGCAGGACGATGCGCCCCTGCGAGAGGCCCTCGACCTCCTTCAGCTCGATCGCGTTTTCACCGCGTCCGTGGGACAGGTCCTCAGAGCCGGGCCCTTGGTCGGCAAGCTGTTCGGCGTACTGCCCCAGGTCTCCGGTATTTTCGAGCGACGTGGTGATTTCGACCGCCTTGCGCGGCGGGACACCACCAAGTTCGTGCCCGACGATCTCGTTGTTTTCGTTTCTCATGCGTTCACCCGAATCCGGGGGTCTAGGGCGGCGTAGATCAGGTCAACCGCGATGGAGGCGAGCACCAAGAGCCCACCGACTACCAAGAAGTGGCCCATGATGGGGTTGGCATCCATGTTTTGCAGGGACACCATGAACATTCTGCCCATCCCGGTCCAGCCGAAGATCTGCTCGGTGATGATCGCGCCACCGAACATGGCGGCGATGTCGAGCGGGATGAGGGTGGCCAACGGGATGAGGGCGTTGCGGAAGGCGTGACGCATGGTCACCACCCGCTCCGGCAGGCCCTTGGCGCGGGCGGTCCGAATGTAGTCCTGGTTCATCACCTCGAGCAGCGAGGCACGCG
>Ga0082212_10006486_pt1 | contig 15706 bp, 13 predicted proteins | sample TergutNt197P3_FD_71548 | JGI IMG/M metagenome (GOLD analysis project Ga0082212, IMG submission 71548) | Neocapritermes taracua P3 segment gut microbial communities from Petit-Saut dam, French Guiana - Nt197 P3 | ecosystem: Host-associated > Arthropoda: Insects > Digestive system > Gut ...
TAATCATTTGAGGCTGGTCTTTTCCCTGCTTGGCCTTGGCTATTGCTTCTTGAATAGCTTCAAAATCGTGGCCGTCAATCGTTTGCACACCCCAGCCAAAACTCCGCCATTTGGCATCTATGGGCTCCGGGGAAAGCACTTCAGTAATTAGCCCGTCAATTTGCAGACCGTTATGATCCACAAAAGCTATCAAATTGCCCAGTTTATAGTGAGAAGCAAACATAGCCGCTTCCCAAACCTGACCTTCCTGCAGCTCCCCGTCGCCCAGCAAGGCATATGTATAATAATCTTTTTGGTTAAGTTTTCCGGACAAGGCAATCCCGCAAGCAGCGGAAAGCCCCTGGCCCAAAGACCCGGTAGACATATCCACCCCCGGCAGGCGCATCATATCGGGATGACCCTGCAAGGGGCTGGCCAGCCGCCGCAAATTGGATAAATCTTCCAAAGGAAAATAACCCCGCATAGCCAAGGCTGCATAGAGAGCCGGAGCGGCGTGTCCCTTGCAAAGGACAAAACGATCCCGCTCCTCCATCCGGGGCCGGGCCGGGTCAATGTTCATGGTTTCAAAATAGAGTGTAGTGATAATGTCGGCGGCGGAAAGCGAGCCTCCGGGATGGCCGGATCCGGCCTTATCCAACATCAAAATAATTTCCCGCCGCAATCGCCGGGCGGTTTCTTGTAGAGGTGGTGGTTGCATAGTGATTTTCCCCCTTGTTGCAGTTTTGGTGCTTAATTGAATTAGGAGTTAGGAATTAGGAGTTAGGAATTAGGAGTTAGGAATTGTGGTGGTTTTGCTTCGCAAAACTTTTTATTGAAAGGATTGTCTATGGCTGCTCATTTTATTAGCTTTATTTTGGAGGTAATTCGTCCATTGCCAATGGACGAATTGAATATTATTGCAAAAAAACGTATTTATTCTGACCTCTAACTCTCGGCTTCTGGCCTCTGATATCATATTGGGGCAGCAAACTTGCGCAAATAAGCTGCGATAAAGGGTTCCAGTTCCCCGTCCATGACTGCGTCTACATTGCCCATTTCTACTCCGGTGCGGTGGTCTTTTACCAGGCGGTAGGGTTGGAAGACGTAGGAGCGGATTTGGCTGCCCCAGCCGATTTCCTGTTGTTCGCCCCGCTCCTTGCGCAGCTCTTCCTCCCGCTCGCGGGCTTTGATATCCAGAAGCCGCGCGGCTAGCATACGCATCGCCCGGTCTTTGTTGGCATGCTGAGAACGCTCGTCCTGGCATTGGGTCACGATCCCGGTGGGCAGGTGGGTGATCCGTACTGCCGAATCGGTTTTGTTGAGGTGCTGGCCACCCTTGCCGCTTGATCTATAGGTGTCGATACGTAACTCTTCATTGTCAATTTTTAGTTCTGTGTCGTCTTCTACCTGGGGTAATACATCCATAGAGGCAAAAGAGGTATGGCGGCGGCCGGCGGCGTCGAAGGGGGAAATGCGCACCAGGCGGTGGACCCCCCGCTCGGATTTGAGATAACCGTAGGCGCTGGGGCCGCTGACGGAAAAAGTAACGCTTTTGACCCCGGCCTCATCTCCGGGCAAAAAGTCCAGCATCTCGATCTTATAACCCTCCCGCTCACAATAGCGGGTATACATACGTAAAAGCATTTCCACCCAATCCTGGGCTTCCACACCCCCCGCCCCGGCATGAAGGGACATAATGGCGTCATGGTCATCATAGGGGCCGGAAAGCAAAACCGCCAATTCCAAGGCTTCCAAAGCCTTTTGGAAAGGGGATAAGCCGGCCTTAGCTTCAGCAGCCAGCTGCTCGTCGTCAGACTCCACCGCCAAATCCCAAAGGACACAACTGTCCTCCAGCTGGTTTTGCAGAGCCATATAGCGGGCCACACTGCTTTTCAGAGTGCTGATTTTCCCGGTCACCCTTTGAGCATTTTCCACATCATTCCAAAAATCCGGAGCCGAAGTGGCAGCTTCCAGCTCAATAATCTGCCCCTCTTTGCCATCAATGTCAAAGAGACCTCCGCAGTTCCGACATCCGACCCTGATAATCAGCCAACAGGCCACGCAAATCTTCTAACATAATTATATCCTCCAAAAGGTTAGTTATTATGCAGAACATATCTCTTTTAGCAACGATTTTAAGCAATTCATTTCGCTGCAATCAAACGAGAAAGCTCCAGCCTCAGCAGCTTCAGCAAGTTTTAAAGCAGTAAACTTATCAGTAACCGCAAAGTAAGTGTATAACCGGGATTTATGCTTGCGAGGGATATACCGTCCCTTTGATTGCAGCCCATTTATAAAAATATCAATATCACTCAACAAGTCGTCTGCTGATTCAACAAGATTTTTTAGATAAAGATCCTCTAAAGTACCATTCTCTGTTTGTCCAGAAAGTGTGGGGAATAGCGAAAAGGCCACCTTTTTTTTATCATCTCGGGCTATCTCATTTGGATGTATGGGGGCTGAGAAACCATTGTTTTTAAGAGTAGTACGTATAGATTGCACTGCCGCAATGTGATCCTTTTCCGCGTCTCTAATTATTGTAATAGATTTAATAATTTCTTTGTTTCTTGAAATCGTCAATAGTTGTAAATAGTTAGAAAGCTCTTCATTGCCACCAAAATTCATAGCCTGAAATTCTTTAAGCCCGATTTCATTAATATCCTCCAAATAATCAATATATTTTATCATAAAATAGGTAGCATCTGCACCTTCACATAATATTAAGTGTGGGCACAGGATTCCTTTGTTTTCTGACATGATTACCTAACCTCCCAATTCGTGGATAGGGCAAATTCAAGTATTTTGCTGGAAAATTCCTTAGATATAATACAATCATCCTCTCTTGCCAAGCGTGTATAAGCAAAAATTTCATTCAATCCCTCTTTTTTGATGCCCTCAAGAGCGCCATTTATACATTCATAACTATGGGTAGTTGCTATTATCTGGCATTTTTCTTGTACAGCGAGAGAAGTGATTAGTGCCCAGAACTTAGCATGCAAAGAGTAATGCAAGCCATTTTCTATTTCATCAAGTAGAAGAATGCTTGACGGGTTGGCAAGCATAGTCAAGGCAACATTCATTATTTTACGGATACCATCGCCCATAACGTATAAAGGCATTTTTATATTCTGCGTATTTGTAATATATAGCTGGGCAAACTTGTCTATCATAATGGTTGTAATATCCGTTATGCTTTCATCCAATATTTTGAGGGATTCAATAATCTTCTGCTTTTTCCCCATCAATTCTATTTTTCCAAACAATTCAACTGAATTCACAGCATCAAGAGGAAGGTTTGATCCCATATATTGAATAAACGGGGTAATAAGCTGCTGGTTTACCTTTTTGTCACCGAATAAAATTACATTATCACCCAATACATAATCCCCTTTATAAGTGCTATCATCTTGTTTGACCATACACGATAGGGTATAATTAACTAAATTATTACCAAGGATGGTACTAAGTCCATTGGGAATATCGTTTGGTAAAGTGTAGTTATTGTTTCTCTTAATACACAATGAAAATCTGTTCCCCATTGTTATTTTTAATATTTTTTTTGTATCCATTCCGTAAAAAAGCGGTTCCCATATCTTCTGTGGAGACATATCTCTCATGATTACGCCACGAAAGCCCAGAAGTTTTAAAAACACATCTGGGTTTTTATAATTATGCAGCAAAAAAACACTTTCGAGAATTGATGTCTTTCCAGTATTATTCTCACCAGCAATAAGAGTAATAGGTTTCAAGTCCATTGAAAATTCCCGAAACCCTCTAAAATTACTAATTTTCAAAACATCATACATTTAAACTTTCCCCCAGTATATGGCGCTTAAATGCTTTTGCGCAGCAAAAGCATCAACAACTCCACCCTCCACTCTCCACACTCCACACTTATCAAGAATCATTATCCATCCCGCAACACTTCTTAAACTTCTTCCCGCTGCCGCAAGGACAGGGATCATTCCGCCCGACTTGCTCTTCTTTCTTCTTGCGTATCGGTTTTTTGGTTACAGTGCCATCGCCCCGGTTTTCCACTGTTTGTTTTTTCTCTACCGGCGCCTCCACAAAAACCGCCCGCATGCACAGGCGCACGACCTCTACCTGAATATCCTCGCTCATTTGCTGGAACATATTGAAAGCTTCTTTTTTATAGGCGATCAGGGGGTCGGTTTGACCATAAGCTCTGAGGCCGATGCCTTGACGCAGCTGATCCATGGCATCCAAATGATCCATCCATTTTTCATCCACGACCCTCAGGATCACCAGACGCTCCAGCTGGCGTAATTTTTCTTCGCCCATATCCTTTTCTTTGGCGGCATAATAGGCAAAGGCCCGTTCCTTGAACAATTCAGGGATTTCCGCGGCAGCCATATTCGCCAGATCCCCTGCTTTTGGCTTGTTTTCGTCCACCAAAAAGGCCTCGGCATCATTAAGCAAGACGGCCAGATCCCATTCTTCCGGGTATTTGCTGACAGTGCTATAATAGGCCACGGTCCGCTCGATCACTTTGTGGATCATGTCCTCGATGCTTTCCTTGAGATTATCGCCGGAAAGAGCCCTTCTGCGCTGGCCATAAATAATTTCCCGCTGCTTATTCATCACATCGTCATAATCCAGCACACTCTTGCGGGAATCGAAATGGCGGGACTCCACCCGCTTTTGGGCGCTTTCAATTTGCTTGGAAAGAATGGCGGCATCTATCGGGGTGCTGTCATCCATTCCCAGCCTGTCCATGACCCCCGCCAGATTGTCGCCGCCGAAGAGGCGCATCAAATCATCCTCCATGGAGATAAAGAAGCGGCTGGAGCCCGGATCCCCTTGGCGGCCGGCCCGGCCCCGCAGCTGATTATCGATCCGGCGGCTTTCATGGCGCTCCGTACCTATAATATGAAGTCCTCCTGCTTCCACCACCTGATCATGTTCGGCCGTGGTTTGGACCTTATATTTCTCGATCAGAGCCAAACGTTCGCTATCGGTATATTCCCGGTCGGGATCGGCTTCCTTTTCCTGGGCCATTTCCCGGTTGGCCATGGCTTCGGCGCTGCCTCCCAAAACAATGTCCGTACCCCGGCCGGCCATATTGGTGGCTATTGTTACAGAGCTCAGACGGCCTGCCTGGGCTATGATTTCCGCCTCTCTTTCGTGATGCTTGGCATTCAAAACCTGGTGATCGATGCCTTTTTTCCGGAGCATATCGGATAGTCTTTCCGATTTTTCGATAGAAACAGTACCCACCAAAATGGGACGGCCCTTTTGATGCTCCTCCTCGATTTCTCCAACTATGGCCTGGAATTTACCCAGTTCTGTGCGGTATACTACATCCGGAGAGTCTTCCCGGACCATGGGCAAATGGGTCGGAATTTCCACCACGTCGAATTTATAGATTTTGCGGAATTCTTCTTCTTCCGTGCGGGCGGTACCGGTCATCCCGGCCAGTTTCTTATACATGCGGAAATAATTCTGGAAAGTAATAGAAGCCAGGGTTTGGCTTTCCCGTTCGATTTGCACTCCTTCCTTGGCTTCGATGGCCTGGTGCAGCCCATCGCTGTAACGGCGGCCGAACATCAAACGCCCGGTAAATTCATCGACGATGATTACTTCCCCTTCTTTTACCACATAATCCCGGTCCCGGCGGAAAAGGGCAAAGGCCCGCAAGGCCTGGTTGACATGATGGCTTAATTCCACATGTTTATCGTCATAGAGGTTTTCTACTCCCAGGGCTTTTTCCATCTTGGCCACCCCGTCCTCGGTAAGGGCAGCGGTACGCAGCTTTTCATCCACTGTATAATCGTCTTCTTTGCGCAGACGGGGAATAATTTTGGCCACGGTATAATAAACTTCCGTGGGCTTATCGGCCGCTCCGGAAATGATCAGGGGGGTGCGGGCTTCATCGATCAGGATGCTGTCCACCTCGTCGACGATGCAATAGTTAAGCGGGCGCTGAACCATCTGAGCGGGGCTGGCCGCCATATTGTCCCGCAGGTAATCAAAGCCGAATTCATTATTGGTGCCATAGGTGATATCGGCGGCATAAGCCACCCGGCGCTCAGGCGGCTCTACCCCATGAATGATCAAGCCCACTTTCATTCCCAAAAAACGGTAAACCCGGCCCATCCATTCGCTGTCGCGTTTGGCCAGGTAATCGTTGACGGTGATGACATGGACTCCTTGACCATCCAAAGCGTTCAAATAGGCGGGGGCTGTGGCAACCAGGGTTTTCCCTTCCCCGGTCTTCATCTCGGAGATCCGCCCGTCGGAAAGAGCCATACCGCCGATCAGCTGTTCATCAAAATGGCGCATGGAAAGGGTGCGCCAAGCGGCTTCCCGTACCACGGCAAAAGCCTCCGGCAGCAGATAAGGGAGCTCCTCCCCATTATCCAGCCGCTGCCGGAACAAAGCAGTTTTAGCAGTTAGTTCCTCATCAGCCAAGGCCTTGGTTTCCCGCTCCAAATCATTGATGCTTTGCAAGATCCGGGTATATTTCTTAATATCCTTAGCATTATCATCAAAAAGATTACCAAATAGTTTAAACAAGGGCTCATCTCCATTCTTGCTACCCATTATTGGGTAGGGGATTAAGCATAACTATCATCAACTCAACACTCAACATTTATGACCGTAGGCTAAGTTATATCTTCCAATTTCTGACATTTTCTATTTTGCTGACGGTTTGGCGGTTGCCGAAAATCAAAGCCAGTATCAGCCAGATCATACCCAGCAAGAGCAGGATATCTCCCCAGCTGAAGAGCATGCTCTCCAGTCCGGGGATGCGAAAGCGGTCGGCTAAGTAGCTCAAGTAGGTTTGGCCGGTGGCAGTGGCATGATGAATCAATTCACCGCTTGAGAGTTTTGGGGCTAAGGCGGGAGAGGCAACTCCCGGTAATACCGGCATGACCCCGCCATTTGTGCAAATTACCAGGCCATTGGCTAGTGTCCCCAAAGCACAGACAACCATTCCCGGCAAACGCCAATTACTGATGAAAAAGAAAAGACCTGCCCCAAATATCAGTAGTTGAAAATAGAAGCGGTAGGTAGAAGCGAAAGGCGGGCTGAGGCGGCAAAGGAAAAGAAATACCGCCGTCAGGAGAGATAAAGGGATAAAAAGCCAAAGTGATTTCAGGTTTCTGGGCAAAAGGCGGAACAAGGAAAGCACAGCTAAAACCGCCATAATAATGATTAAAACAAGTCCTTCATAAAACAAAGCAAAAATCCTCCTCTTGTTTACTCCCTTTTGATATTATATATTTTCCGGCCAAAAAAAGCAAATAAATCCTTTTTCTATATTCTCCCCCTCATGGCCCATTTCCTGCCACAAATGCATTTATACCCAAGAACGAAAACATTTTCCATCACTGCGCCGGTCTTTTTGCCGCCAGGCGGCGCGGGAAAACCTTGAAAGGCAACAAGCATTCCTGCGGTTTTCCCACACCACCTGACGACAAAAATCCTCGGCGGATTAATAGAAAATGTTTTCGTTCTCGGGTATAGAATCCTGAATACTTACGCTCAAAGAGCGCCGGCTTTGCTGTCATATTTTTCCTCTCCAGCGCATAACTAATAGAAGATTATTTTTGCGCAACTGGCGTAACCAAGCAAAGGAGAGGGAGGTTTAATATGGGAGAAGTGATTTTGCAGCTTTTGCGAACCGTTTTTCTGCCCAGCGATTCCCCGCCGATTTATGCTGTAAATAATATAAAAGTAGATATTCGGGAGCAGCAGATCAGATCAGATGGCGGGAAAACTTTTTGCCAAGGTGAGGCCGACATTCTGATCGATTATCTTTCCCTTGATCAAGGGGGAGAAGCCGGCTCCTTTTTCCGGGAATCTCACGGCCTTTATCCTACCCCAAGCGGCAGTCCCTGGCAGGCGATGATCTTTTTGCCGTTTGATTTATTAATAGAGGGGGAGTTGGATTGTCCGCCCATGTGGAAGCTCTCCGTGACAGATTTTCAGTGGCTGGTTGTAGCCCCCCGGGCCCTGGAAATGGATCTGCAGCTATCTCTTATAGGTCCGGGTAGCCAGTCTCAGTCTTGCCCGGCTCCTGCTGCCCAACCTTGGATGCAACCACCGAATACCCCGTTGGAGGAGGAGATCAATCTGCCCGGACAGTCTTGGGCAGTAGCAGATGAATCCGGACAGGAGCAGCCAAAGGAACCCCTTCCTCCCCCATCAACCGGTTGGCAAACCCAGCCGTTTTTGGCCCAAAAGGAGGATGCCGCCAAGGTGAGCTGGCGATATTCTTTGTCAGATGCTGCGGCGGTTCCGGAGCCACCTCGGGCTGTCTCCCGGCTTCCTGAAGAAGAGCAGCCTCTTTTCCCGGAGAAAACCCCGGGCAGAAGATCGGTGGGTAATCAAAATCCCCAGGGTGAAGGGAGTCAGGAATATTTTGATCTGACAGATCCTTCCTGGAAGTCGTGGGGTCACCGCCGGGCCGATCCGCCGGGAGTCCGGGATAATCCTCAATCTGCGGAAACAATTGACCCGGCTCTGGACGGAGCTATTGACAACCGGGAAAAAGCTAAAACAGACAGGGTTATCTTGGAGGGCAGAGAGAATATGCCAAACGGCGAAGCCCCTGATTGGCAAAAAGAAAAGGCTGATGAAAAGCAGCCGTCAAAGGAGGAAAGCATGAATAGAAATCAAGATCTAAATGATACGTTGACGGAAAAATTGCTCCAAGGGGATTTTGAGGAGACTGAAACCCCGCTGAAGAATGATGATAGGGATTTTCTGGAGGAAGCTGTGCCTGTCAGTGAAAGGCATCTGTCTTTCAAACCTATAGAGCCTCTGCCCCAGCCGCCGCTTTTTACCCCGCCCCCGGCCTTCCGGGAACAGGCAGAAGTCCCGATCCGGCCGCCTTTGGCTGGTATGCCGCCAACCCAGGCAGAACCGGAACCAATAGTGACCGAGCCCATAGTACCAAAACCCATAGTGCCAAAACCAATAGTACCTGAGCCCATAATGCCTGAGCCTATAGTACCTGAACCAATAGTGCCTGAGCCCATAATGCCTGAGCCCATAATGCCTGAGCCTATAGTACCTGAACCAATAGTGCCTGAGCCCATAATGCCTGAGCCTATAGTGCCTGAACCAATAGTGCCTGAGCCCATAGCGCCTGAACCAATAGTGCCTGAAATAGTACCTGAGCCTATAGTACTTGAGCCTATAGTACTTGAGCCTATAGTGCTTGAGTCCATAGTATCTGAACCAATAGTATCTGAGCCCATAGCGCCTGAACCCATAATACCTGAGTCTACAATGTCTGGGCCAATAGTATCTGAGCCAATAGTATCTGAGCCGCAACCTATCCAAAAAACCAAAGCAGAGGCAGAGCCTCAAACTATTATTGAGCCTGCCCAAGAGTGTCCGATGGCAAGAAGGCAAGAAGAAATTGAAAGAGAGTTCAATCAGGAAGCGCTGGAAAGAGATATACAGCAAGAGCTGAGGGCAGACAGCCAAAGGCGGCCGGTGAGGGAGAGTATGCAGCCCGGGCCGATAAAACCTTGCGAAGAAAACAATCCTTTAGAACCTCAGATAGCTGCGGATATTGCCCGCCGCAAGAGACATAGTATGAGTTTTTGCCGGGTAATGCCCGGAGAAACCGCCATCTCCTTAGCCTTGCGCCTGGGAGTACCGGTAGATTTGCTCCTGGCCAAAAACAAGCTGGAAGGGCAGGAAATAGTACCGGGAATGGTCCTGAGGGTGCCCAGAGTTTAGAGGTGCTCTTATAGAAAAATTGATAAAAAAGTAAAAGGATCCGCAAGTCTGAAAAAAACAGCTTGCGGATCCTTTTTCGAAAGCGGTCTTAGCAAACTTCAGGGCACATCACCCCAAAGAATAACAGAAAAACATCTACTTCCTTACTGCACGGCCGTTAAAAAGTGTATTTGGGGCGGACTGCTACTTTCACAAGCAAGTTGCCCCGGGGGCCGCCCTTTTCCCCGGGTTCACCCAGGTCCTTGAAAGTAAGAGTACGCCCGTTTTCCGTGTTCTTGGGAATATTTACGGTTATTCTTTTATTGATCTTCATAAATCCGATACCTGAGCATTTCGGGCAGACATCTTTCAAATCCTTCCCTGTGCCCTGGCAGACGGGACATTGCCGTATCTGGGAAATTTTACCAAATCCACTTGAGGTAACTACCCGTTCTTTCCCCTTTCCGCCGCAATTCTGGCAAATATCAGCAGTTGCTCCTGATAAAGAGCCTGTTCCATTACAGGCCGAGCAGTCTTGGGAATAAGAAAATGAGACCTCTTTTTTGGCGCCGGCAATAGATTCATCATAGCTGATCTGCACCTTAAGGGTAATATCGCGTCCTTGGTTCGGCGCCCTTTTCCTGCTGCCAAATATATTGTCAAAAAATTCACTGCCGCTCATATAGTCGGCAAAATTGATATTGCCGGGATCAAATCCTCCGGATCCGGGCCCGCTTTGCCAAGCCTGGCCTTGGTCAGGCGACACCGAACCCTGATTGTCATAATCAGCTTTTCTTTGGGGATCGGAAAGAACAGCAAAAGCCTCATTGACCTCTTTGATCTTGGTTTCCGCATCAGGATCATCCGGATTGGCATCCGGATGATATTTTTTTACCAATTTACGATAGGCAGATTTTATTTCTGCCTCCTTGGCGCTTTTCGATACGCCAAGGACGGCATAGTAGTCAGGATTTTTTCCCATTTTAATTTTTCTCCAAATAATTTCAATTAATTCTCTTTGATAGAGGTTCCCTTTATATCTATACCGGCGGGTTTAGTCTTGAGGGAGCTGCCGCCGCTGGACACTTCTACTGCGGCCTTACCCGACTGGATCCGCTTTTTGCCTGCGGAAGTTTTAATGTCCTTGACAGCTGACAGATTCAGCCCCTTGGTACTGATTATTGTCGCATCGCCCCTGCTTACCATGTTTAAATTTTTGTCCGATGCTATGCTGATGCCCTTAAGCGGTTCCATAGATATGGAATTATTCTTGTTATTCAGGATAAAAGCTTTTTTCCCGGATCCCAAAAGTTTTTTGTGGGTGGAAAGTATCGTATTACCGTTTGAAGTAAGAGCCATCTTGGAGTTGGTCTTAATATTTGTGTCGAGAGTGCTTAACATGTTTATTTCTTGATCCGTATTAGCGGTTATACCGCTTGCCGGTTCGATTTTTATAATATTATCCTGGCAAGTGACCTCGATGGAAGCATCGGCGTTTATTTTCAGGTTTTTTCTGACATCGATAGACATGTTGGCCTCGGTGGTAATGTTCATGTCGTCTGTGCTGGTAATTTCCAAGGTCTCATCGCTAAAGACCTTTATGGGTTTTAAGGTGGAAATCTCAATACCGCTGTCTTCGTTTATTTTTATGTAGGTTTCATCGTCCTTGCCGGTCAGCAGAACCTCTTTTTCTTCCAGTTTGACTTCCTTGCCAAATGGAGTACGCAGATATTTTATTAAGGGGTCGCCGGTTCTGCCTGTTGAGCTTTGTCTCATCGAAGAGGCGGCATGGGCGTCCTTTTCATCCTCGGTAGGGAAGATCAAAAACACGGTATCTCCTACTTCCGGCATAACATACCAGCCGGTATGGCTTTCCGGGCTATAGTCCGTGGCATATTTGAAGAATTGAACCGTACCCGGCTCATAGTCAATATGTAAATCCAGCTTCAGATCGTCATTTTCCACGACTTGAACAATTCCGGCCAGGGCCAGGCCGGTAATGCCCGTATTGTAGATTTTAGCTGCGGTAATAGCGTTTTTGGGAGCCAATGTATATAAGCAGGAAACAACAGCCTGTTCCAAGGTCAGAACAGCCTGGCGTACATATAACTCCTTTTGGTTAAGCAAGACCTTTTCCCCGGCATCATACATGCCATAGGAAAAGTCATCTGTTTTTACTTTGTACAAAATGATGCTGTCTTCATCAAGGGGCCGGTCATCATTAGACCTGGAACGTAATAAATTAAAGTCCTTGAAAACAGCAAAATTGGCTGTTTCGATCCCTCCGGCGCAGCTTTCGTCTTCCACCCCGAAATGAAATCCGGGTTCGTCGCTTACAGATATTGGCGTCAGTACATCCTGGGTGTGGGAAGCCAGCCTTAAAGCAAACTGCCAATCGGTTTCGTCATACTGCACCAGTATTTTTTCTACAGATTGCGGATCCGCATGATATTTAACGGAGCCCCCGCCCTCGCCGATTATCGCTTCAACAATGTCCCGGTAGGTGCTGCCGCTGTCTTGAAAAGCCCTTTTATGCCTCTTTGTGTCCAATTTAATAGTATGTGATACGGCATATGCTTCCAGGTAGTACACATCATCTATCCTGGTAGTTGCAACATTCCGCAATACCCCGCTGAAGAAGACATTGCCGTCTGCTTCGCATTTGATATTAGTATATTCTGTGGCATCCGTAACTGGTAAAATTTTCCAATCTTTTTTGGCAACGCCTTTCACATATAATGTAGCATGTTCGTTTAAGTTCTTCTCGATCCTTAATTCTTCTATACTATCAAACTCAAAGGGAGCAACCGTAAAATTGCCGTCATTAATAGGTTTCATGTTTTACTCACCTCATTATTCATTTATTGCCTTTGTCCTCAGATAGAACTCGAATCCAATACTTTGGTAAATTTTACTCCAAGTATACTGCGCCGCAGAATACTTTCGGCCACTGCCATCCTGACAACGATAGAGCGGACTGCTTTTGGCGAACGCACTGTGAACACGATCGGGGCATCATTAATAGGGAAAGAAATGCTTTTAACAATGCCGTCGCTTCTATATGTAGTATGAAAATCCTCATAAAGCGGCGGCTGGAACCTCCAGTAAATCGTTTGCTTGTCTTTTTCCTTGTCATAAAAGACAACGGGCTCAAAATCATATTCCGGCAGGTACTGCTCCATGAGGAGCTTTAGCCTTTCGCTGATCAATTCGCTGCGGGCGTCATAGTCAATATCATTGAAGTGTTTAAAATCAGACACTAGAACAAGTTCCGTATTTTCACCCCCGGCTGCAGCAGGTAATAATAAAGCGCCGGCAGGTTCCATGGTGTAGTAATGCATGTATTCAGCCCTTGAGCCAATAATGCCGATAGAAACAGCTGCATTACCCAAGTGCGGGCCGGCAAAAGCCGCGCCCTTTTTCGTTATTACAGCTGGATCCGCACCTTCGAACACTGTGCCGGTAAAGTCTGTCCCGTCCAGTAGCGCGCCGGTAAAAACAGCATCATCCAGGATCGCGCAGGTAAATTTGGTACCGGTCAGGTTCGCTCCGGAAAAATCCGCGCCGGTAAGATTAGCCCATTTAAAATCGGCGCCTGAGAGATCTGCGCCCTTGAAACTAACAGGTAAAAATCCCACATGCTTCCACTCATTTTCATTAGGCAACCCGGCCCGTCCCCGCACATAGATCAGGCTTGCGTTTTTCATATTTGCATAGGAAAAATCAGCTTCGTATATAGTTGAATTGTCTAATAGGCAATTTTCCATTTGGGCTTTGTAAAAACTGGCCCCGATCAAGGAGCAGCTTTGGAGGATGGCATCGTTTAATATGGTTCTGCGAAATTGAACATAACGAAATGCCGTATTAAAAAAATCCCGCGCTGAAAAATCCAAACCGGCGCAATCCTCAAAAACATAGTCATATTTCAGTTTTTCAGAAAACCAATTCGCCAGCTTATCCGCGTTTTTGTTTTTCTTTTGAGTAAAAACAGGCTCCGTTTGAGCCATATAATCCCCGATGCGTACCTTGAATATATCATTTTTTACGATATCTGTAAAGGGTTTTTCGTCAATACAATCAGTTATGGCAAAACGGGCGATGTTGATGAGGTAGGAATAAAACTTGGGGAGAGCTTCAATCATGAATGAGGTAACTTCTTGAGCAGACACCTTGCCGACATAGCGTTTGCGCTGGGTAAGCAGTTTATCCCAAAGCTCATCAAAATGAACGAAGAGAAAAGAAATATCATATTCCCAAACCATCCGCTGGTCTTTATCCAAATACCAGTCATCACCATACACCCAAACCTCTGCTATGTAACGGCGGTTGAGAAAATTGGTATATTTCATGGTGTATTCCAAATGGGATATGGCAGGAATGATCGATTCATCTTGTATTTTTACAATGTTAGCACATACTGCTAGAAAGTGCTTCTCAAATTCAGTAAACCAACTTTGTTTATGCACAGCGAAAGATGCCTCCGTTTTTAGGAGGCATTCGGTGCATTTGCTGGTGGATAATTCGATAAAGTCGGTGCTCAAATGAATCAGTCCTTTTGATGAAAAGAAGAAAAAGTGTTTGTTCTGCAATTGCCTATCAGATTACTGGATCGCTGTACTTACTTACAAACTTTCAAAAGCGACACTCGCACCACCATATTTTAGAATATTAAAGTTCTCTCCATTTATCATCATACCTCTTCCATGTTCTCTATCAAAATCCAGATTGAATAATAACCCATATAAGCTATTATCTTGGTCTTGTTCAAACAAAACATAGATAGTCATTAATTTCAGCCCATCAGCATTTCCAACCTCACTTATAATTCTGTCACAAGCAATTTGAAACCACTCCACCGACGAATTCACAAAACAGGCAATCCGTTCTTTATAATCATCCAATAATAATTCATCTGCAGCCTCTAGCCCATCGGATATTTCAAGAGTTATCGGGTCTGTTTGCCCGTCAATAGCTATATCATATATGCAATAATTTTCATCAAACACAATCTCACTCGGTTTCATAGCGTATCCTCTCCTAATAGTCAACTTGGTTTATTAAGTTTCTTAGCCTTCATTTTTGCAGCCTGAGATTCATACTCCACCCCATGAGCTGACTCGAAATCTGCTACAGAACCTTTATGCGGTAGGGCTTTGGTGTGATCATCAACGCTTACTAATTGCATTCGCATTTCATTAGTTTTCGGATCATACGTAGCGTGATGCCACACGGTTTCTCCTTGTCCATAAACGTTGTGATGAGCGTCAATAGTGGGCTTTCCTCTAATACCATTTAAACCTGCTTCTGTATTAGCGGCGCGAAAGTCCCAGTCACGTGATCCTTGCCCTTTAATTTGGTTCAGACTCACCCTTTTGCTGTATCTCAACTTTCTCTCCACAACACTTTAAAAGGAGAATCCTTGATAAAATTTCGATTCAGGTACTCCTCAATGTTGTTTCCTATCAAGCGAAACTCCCTCCAACTCCCGCCATATACGTTTTTGCTTTCGCCTACATATATAAACTCAATAGGATTATGACCAATAGGAAATAATTTCTCTCCAGCTATTTGTTCAAAATCCTCCAACCTATCATATTCTCCGCTACCTCCTTCAAGGGCATCAATAACAAATTGTGCTCCCATATACCCATCAACAGAATCCGCATAAATGGAGATTCCATTTAGGGACTCTAACACTTCCTTCGCATATTCAAAGCAACGGTATCCTTCACTTTCAAGCTGTTTAATGACAGGAACGATATCTATTTTTCGATCCACAGTCCAATTATTAGTCATTAATACTTTCACAACATAGGAGTCTATTAAGTCAACATTCATAAATTATTCTCCTCTCGTATTTATATTTTCCAATACTATCAAGCAGAAAACATACATGATAGCACTCAAAGCTATTTTACGCTTGTGAGTAAAGAGTTCTCCGCATAATAGCGGGGCTGTTGCATAAAACTAAAATGTAAAACAAATGAGAAATAAATAGTTTGTAGCATCTGCTGATCAAAAAGCTGGT
>Ga0082212_10006487_pt1 | contig 15704 bp, 9 predicted proteins | sample TergutNt197P3_FD_71548 | JGI IMG/M metagenome (GOLD analysis project Ga0082212, IMG submission 71548) | Neocapritermes taracua P3 segment gut microbial communities from Petit-Saut dam, French Guiana - Nt197 P3 | ecosystem: Host-associated > Arthropoda: Insects > Digestive system > Gut ...
GAGGACGCAAAAACCGGGCCGCCGGTCCACAGCCTCTCCGGGGCGACCCGCAGGCCGCTGCCGGCGCAACTTGCCGGCATCGACGCGCTGGTTTTTGACATACAGGACGTGGGTTGCCGCTTTTACACCTACGTTTCCACGATGGGAATGGCCATGGAGGAGGCGGCGAAACACGGCAAGGAGTTCATCGTCCTCGACCGCGTCAACCCCATCAACGGAGTCACAGTGGAAGGCCCGGTGCTGGCGGAACCGCCGACATTTGTGGGTTACTTCCGCGTTCCATTGCGGCACGGGATGACCGCCGGGGAACTTGCCAAAATGCATAATGCCGAGAAAAACTTGGGCGTGAAATTGACCGTTGTCCCGCTGGAAAACTGGTGGCGCGGGTTGTGGCTCGACCAGACGGGGCTGCCGTGGAGCAATCCGTCGCCCAACCTTCGCAACATGAAACAAGCGGCGCTCTACCCCGGCATCGGCCTGTCCTGCTGGCAAGAGCCCGGCGACCCCGTGCGCCTGATCCGCCAGATCACAGCCCTGCGCGGGCACGGCGCCCCCGGCTTCACCGTGTTCAACTACGACCGCCACGCGGAGGCCGCGCTCCCCTTCCTCCCCCTCGGCGTGACCGCGCCGTGAACAATGCGGCGCGGCGGGCTTGACAAGCGCATGGGAGGTGTATGACAATAAGCACCATGTTGAAGCGTTGTGTCTTAATTTGTGTTGTGGCGGTGCTGGCGGCGGCGGCGGATGATGTGGTCATCAATGAGGTGCTGTCGTCGAGCGCGGGCGCGTTGCTGGATGAGGACGGGGACGCGTCGGATTGGGTCGAGCTGCTGAACCGCGGGGGGCAGGGGGTGTCGCTGGCGGGGTGGGGGCTGTCGGACCGCGTGGGCAATCCCATGAAGTGGGTGATGCCGGATGTCTCGCTGGGGGCAGGGGAGCGGCGGCTCGTGTTCGCGTCGGGGAAGGATCGCACGAATGTGCTGGCGGCCGCGTTGTCGTCGCCGCAGGAGGTGCCGGGGCTGGTGCTGTGGCTGCGGGCGGAGGGGATGCCGCTCAACCACAATGACCCTGTTGCGGCGTGGAGCGATCTGAGCGGTTGCGGGAACCATGCCACGCAGGCGTCGTCGGGTGCGCGGCCGGTGTTCGTGGCGAACGCGGTGAACGGGCTTCCGGCGGTGCGCTTCACGCGCTCGTCGTCGCAGCAACTTCTCTTGCCGCACACGGCGTTCAACGGGATGGAGAGCCTGCGCGACTTTTCGCTGTTCATCGTGTGCCGCTGGAGCGGGGGCTCGACGCCGTCGGGGCTGTTCGGCGCGTGGGGGTCTTCGGCGAACTCGCATTTCGAGGTCAACAACAGCGGCGGGGCGCTGCGTCTGCGCGTCGCGAACATGAACGACATCAACAGCGGCGGGGTGATGACGGCGAGCGTGTGGTGTCAGGTCGCGGGGCTGATGAACAGTTCGGGCGACGCGCCGATCGCGAGGATATTCCGCGACGGTGTGTTGCGCGGGGAGAAGTCGCAGAACCCCGGCGGCGCGGCGTTGTCGGGTCACACGACGATGGCGCTCGGGTGTTCGGACAGCGGGCGCAATTTCAACGGCGACATCGCGGAGGTGCTGATGTTCAACCGTGCGTTGCGGCCGTCGGAGCGGAGCGCGGTGGAGCGTCTGCTCGCGGTGCGGTACGGCTTGCCGCTCGGCGGGATGGAGGAGCCTGAACTGCACGCCAATTTCAGCATCAGCGCGAGCGGCGAGACGGTCGTGCTGACGCGCGCGGACGGCATGACGATTGACAGCGTGGCGGTGCCGCCGTTGCCGCGCGGGGTGTCGTATGGGCGCAGCCCGGATGGGGTAGGGGGCTTCGCCTATTTCGCGGAGCCGACGCCCAACGCGCCGAACACGACGGCGGCGTATGAGCCGCCCGCCGCGTCGCCGTCGTTCTCGCACGTGCGCGGCATCTACGAGCAGCCGTTCAGCCTGACGCTGGGCCACGACGACCCGGGCGCGTCGCTCTACTACACGCTGGACGGCTCGGAGCCTTCCGCCGTGCATGGGACGCTCTACGCCGCGCCGATCGCGGTCACCAACACCACGGTCGTGCGCGCGGTCGCGCGGAAGCCCGGCGCGTTGCCGGTGCGCGACATCGCCACGCACACCTACCTGTTCCTTGGCAGCGTGGTGGCGCAGACGAACCGCCCTCCGGCGTATCCTGCGAACTGGGGTTCGTTCGCGAACACCAGTTACGCCATCAGCCCGTACATCGCATCACAGCCGGGGTATGCCGAGGCGTTGCGCGATGCGCTGCGGGCGATTCCGGTGCTGTCGGTCTCGGCTTCGATCGATGACCTGTTCGGGTCGGGCGGCGTGTACGCGAACCCGACGGTGGACGGGCTCGAACGCGCCGTGTCGGCCGAGTGGATCACCAACGGCGTGAGCCAGTTGCAGATCGACGCGGGGCTGCGCGCGCAGGGCGGCGCGAGCCGCCAGTTCGGCAACTCGCCGAAAAAATCGCTGCGGCTGCTGTTCAAGAGCGCGTATGGCGAGGGGCGGTTGCGCGAGCCTGTGCTGGCGGACGGCGGGACCGCGCTCGCGAATTTCAACACGCTGATCCTACGGGCGGAGTACAACAACTCGTGGGTGCATAACGAGAGTTTCCAGCGCGCGTATGCGGTCTATGTGCGCGACCAGTGGGTCCGCAATATGCAGGTCGCGATGAGCGGCAGCGGCTCGCACGGGACGCACGTGCACCTGTTCCTGAACGGCCTGTACTGGGGTCTCTACAACGTGGCGGAGCGACCTGACGCCGCGTTCGCCAGCACCGTGTTCGGCGGCGCACGCGCGGACTACGACACCATGGTGCCGCAGGGTATCCGCGACGGCGACAACATCGCGTGGAACACGATGCACGCCCTCGCGAAGGCGGGGCTTGCCGCGCCCGCGCAGTACGAGGGTATCCAGCAGTACCTGAACGTGGAGCACCTGATCGACTACATGATCCTCAACTTCTACGCGGGTAACGACGACTGGCCGCACCACAACTGGAGCGGCGTGCGCCGCCGCGAGACGGGCGCGGGATTCTTGTTCTATGTCTGGGACGCGGAGCGGACGCTGGAGGGCGTGAACGTCAACCGCGTGTCCGCGACGCACACCTCCGGCCCCGCCTACCTGCACACCGCGCTGTGCGCGAACCCCGAATACCGCCTCCGCTTCGCCGACCGCATCCACCGCCACCTCTACAACGACGGCGCGCTCACGGCCGCGAACACCGCCGCCACCTTCGCCACGCTCGCCGCCACAATCGAGCCCGCCGTCTATGGCGAGTCTGCCCGCTGGGGCGCGTACCGCAACGCGCTGGCGCCCTACGGGACGAACCACTGGACCGCGGAGCGCAGCCGTTTGCTCACGACCTACTTCCCGCAGCGCACCGCCGTCATGACCAACCAGTTCCGCGCCGCGAACCTCTACCCGACGCTCGCCGCGCCCGAATTCAGCCAGCACGGCGGCGTGGTCGAACCCGCCGCGACTGTCGCCCTCTCCGCGCCGCAAGGGGGCATCTACGTGACCTTCGACAACACCGACCCGCGTGAACCTTACACCAGCGCCGTCGCCGCCACCGCCGCCGCCTACGCCGCGCCATTCGCCGTGACGGACAAGATGACCGTCAAGGCCCGCGCCCTCCACAACGGCGTATGGAGCGCGTTGACCGAGGCCGCCTTCTCGCCCCCCAACCCCTACCTCGCCATCCGCGTGACCAAGCTCATGTTCGCGCCCCCCGGCCCGACCCCCGCCGAGCTCGCCGCCTTCCCCACCCGCATCAACGACCACTACGCCTGGCTCGAGCTCTCCAACACCGGCGCCGCGCCCCTCAACCTCTCCGGCTACACGGTGTCCAACAACATCCAATGCGTGTTCGGCAACGTCACCCTCGCGCCCGGCGACCGCTACCTCGTCACCAAGAGCAAAGACTGCTTCGACTTCCGCTACCCCGAAGGCGCCCCGCCCAACGACACCGGGCGCGCCCGCAAGAACTGGGACAGCGGCAACATCGCCCGCAACGGCGGCCCCGACAAGGCCTTCGACTTCTACGACCCCGGCGGCAGCTTCCTCTACACCTTCACCTACACCTCCGCATGGTTCAACGCCGAGGCCAAAGACACCGGCCGCTGGATCGAGCTTGCCGACCGCCAATGCGACTTCGCCGTGATGAGCACCGAGGCCGGCTGGACGCTCAGCGACCCCGGCGCCCCGCCCCGCATCCACGCGCTCACCCTGCAAGGCGACGCGCTGACCTTCGCCGCCGACGGCCTCGGGTGGGGACGCAAGCTGCTGTGGTCCATCGACCTCGAGACGTGGCACGAATACCCCCCCGGTGCCGTCACCATCGACAACGGCACCGCCCGCGCCCCCCTCCCCGAAGAAGCCCTCACCGCCCAACGCTGCTTCTTCAAAATCGCGAACCCGTAAGAAGGAGTGCGCTCCCCTAGTGTCCTGTAAAATACAGATTTCACGATGGAGGGCGAGCGTCCCCGCGAGCCGCCGCCGCCACCCTCTTCTTCTACGACATGCTCGGCACGACGGCCGGCTCATTCGGCAATGACGGTGCCTTTGCCTCCGCCCGCCTCACCACCTACGGCGAAGACAATTCCCCTTGCCTGTCCTCATTTCTTGGCTCGTCCAAGACGCATTTTGTGGTGGTCTTTCAGCCGGGCTGGATGTATGATATTCCCGAATTGGAGAATGAAAGAGAGGATGATGACAATGAGTAGGAATATGCTGGTGTTGTGCGGGCTGATGTCCGTGGGGTTGCTCGCGGGCGGGTGCTTGACGGCCACCTCGGCGGCGGGCAAATTGGGTTGGATCGGGCTGAGCGGGGACGGGAAAAAACTGGTGCGCGTTGCCACGGGCGAGCCGTTCGTGATGTGGGGCGTGAACTATGACCGCGATTACAAGGAGCGGCTGCTGGATGATTACTGGCTGGACGAGTGGGAGACGGTCGTCAAGGATTTCGGCGAGATGAAGGCACTGGGGCTGAACACCGTCCGCGTCCATTTGCAGGTCGGGCGGTTCATGGACTCGCCCGCGCAGCCCAACGCCCGCGCCCTGAAGCAACTGGCGCGGCTGATCAGGGTGGCGGAGGCGCGCGGGCTGTACCTCTACGTCACGGGGCTTGCCTGCTACAAGAAAGCGAACATCCCCGCGTGGTATGACGACGTGAGCGAGGCGGAACGCTGGACGATCCAAGGCGCGTTCTGGAAGGCGGTCGCGGGCGTGTGCAAGGACAGCCCCGCGGTGCTGTGCTACGACCTGATGAACGAGCCTTGCATCTCTGGCGACAACTGGCTGCCCGACGAGGGGATGGGCGACTTCTTCTATGTCCAGTACCTCACGCGCACGCCGGGCGGTCGCGATGCTCACGTCATCGCCAAGGCGTGGGTGGACACGCTCGTCGGCGCCATCCGCACGGTGGACACGCGCCACCTCGTCACCGTCGGCGTCATCCCGTGGGCGACGGTGTGGCCGGACGCCAAGCCCGTTTTCTACAGCCCCGAGGTCGGCGAGAAGCTGGACTTCGCGAGCGTCCACTTCTACCCCAAGGCAGGGGAGGTGGACAAGGCGCTCCGCGCGCTCGCCGTCTATGACGTGGGCAAGCCTCTGGTCATCGCCGAGATGTTCCCCCTCTCGTGCGGCATCGAGGACATGGACGCGTTCATCGAAGGCTCCAAGCCCATCGCGCAAGGCTGGCTCAGCTTCTACTGGGGCAAGACCATCGAGGAGTACGCGCAAAGCACCGAGATTGCAGACCATATCATCAAGGCATGGCTGGAGTATTACCGCAAGAAGGGGCAGACGATGGGCGGAGGCAGGAAATGAGAAAACCTTGCATCCTTTTGGTGATAGGCCTGCCGCCTACAAACATTGCTCTCCGCTGACACAGGACGCCGCCCGGCATCGCCTTTTTGAAAAAACTGTATTACGACGTAAAACCATCCTTGCAAGGACGCGCTCAAAACCCTTTCCCGCGTAACCCGTCTATAATGCCCATATAAATTTCCGGGATGCTGATCCCCGCTATTTTTTTCCGCTTGTAGTCAACGATTTCCGCGTGGGAGATGCCCCCTGCAATCTTGACAACATGATTCCCCCATGTTGCGGCGCGTTCGCTGACGACCCCGTCGTTTGCGCCGCTCACGCTTTTGATGTACAGATAGCTGTAGAAAAACATCAGGTCGTCGAACGCATTCCGCAGGGTTGAATACATGCTTTGGTAATAGACCTTCTCGTCCATGCCGACCATTTGGTTAAACGCCTTCATCTTCTCGGTTGTCAGCTGCCGGTTGAGGTTATAGATATCCGGGTTGATGTCCCCGTATAATTTCCCGAACACGCCAAGGGCTTTCCTCACGAGAAGGGAATGAACAATTTTCGGCTTGAAAATAAGGTCCGCGATCTCCGTGCCATGATGCGGCGTTGAGAGGGTCGTCAGGCTTGCCACCCTATCGCCGAACGCATATTTCCAGATGAAATAGCGCGCGTCTAAACCGCCTTTCGAGTGGGCGATGATATTTACCTTCTCCGCGCTCGTCTCGTGAAGGACGCGCTCGACGGTCGCCTTCAACGCCTTTGCGTTTGACTCATAATCACCCCACGAGTCCGTGTTCCCCAAGAAAACATTGATGCCGTTCTCCTTCAGCCGCTTGGGTATCCGCCCCCAGAAATTGACGATGCCCCCCCTGTCATGCGCGACAATCCCATGCACCAATATGACCGGGTATTTCATGCGTTACGCGCGGCTTCCGCCTCACTCTTTCGTCGGCATATCCTCGCCCATGTCATCGGGCAGGGGGGCTTTGGAGGATTCCGTTTGTCATAGCCACAGCCCCATGGAAAGGGTCGTTGCCTTCATCTTTAATGTCAACGCGAGGATAACACCATGTGACAAACCGCCCTCCAGTTATTTCAGCAGCTGGGTGAAGCGCGCGTAGGCGGTGTCCCAGGCGGCGGTGTCTTGGGGCTTGAAGGTGGCGATGGGGAAGGCGGCCTTGATGAGGGGCATGGCGGCTTTGAGGTCGGGGATGACACCCGCGCCGATGGCCTGCACCATGAGGTTGCCGATGGCGGTGGCCTCCTTGGGCCCGGCCAGCACGGGTACGCCGACGGAGTTGGCGGTGAACTGGTTGAGCAGGGGGTTGTTGCTGCCGCCGCCGACGATGTGCACGGCCTCGGTGACGGTGGCGGTGATGCCGTTGATGGTCTCGTTGACGAAGCGGTATTTGAGCGCGAGGCTCTCGTACACGCAGCGCAGGAGGGTGCCGCGGTCGGGGGGCTGGGGCTGGGCGGTCTCGGTGATGAAGGCGCGGATGGCGGCCTCCATGTCCTTGGGGTTGTAGAAGCGGGGGTCGTCGGGGTCGATGAAGGCGGTGAAGGCGGGCGCGGCGGGGGTGATGGTGTCGACCTCTTTCCATTCCATACGCTTGCCGTCGGCGATCTCCCAGATGCGGAGCAGTTCCTGCACGATCCATGTGCCCATGCAGTTGCGGAGGAAGCGGGTGTTGCCGATGCCGCCTTCGTTGCTGAGCCCGAGGCGCATGGCCTCGGGGGTGGTGATGGGTTTCTTGATGAGCTTGCCGACGAGGGACCATGTGCCGGAGCTGATGATGAGGGCCTTCTTGGGGTTCTTGACCGGGGCGGCGGCGAAGGCGCTGGCGGTGTCGTGCGAGCCGACGGCGATGAGGTCGGCCTCGTTCAGGCCGAGGTCGGCGGCGAGCTTGGGCTGGAGCTTGCCGATCTTCGTGCCGGGGGGGACGATGGCGGGCATGAGCTTCTTGGGGATGCCGAGGACCTTGAGCATCTCGCCGCTCCACTTGCCGCGCTTGGCGTCCATCATCTGGGTGACGCTGGCGAAGGTGGAGTCCACGGTCGTCGTGCCGCCGAGGTAGAAGTAGAAGAGCGCGGGGATGGGGAGATAGACCTTGGCGAGCTTGAGCAGCTCGGGGCGGCGCGTGGCGGCCCAGAGGAGCTGGTTGGACTGGTTGAAGGGCTGGAAGTGGTTGCCCGTGATGGCATAGACGCGCTCGGGGTCGAGGCGGGCCTTGACCTCGTCGCACATGGTGTCGAGGCGGTGGTCGCGGTAGCAATAGACCTTGCCGATGGTGTCGCCGTCCTGCGTGAGGAGGTGGCCGTCCGCGCCCCAGGTGTCGATGCCGATGCCGTCGAGCGCGGGGCCGAACTGGCGGCGGGCGGCCTGCAGGCCCTTGACGATGTTCTGGTAGATGTAGGTGTCGTCCCAGTAGGCGCGCTCGGTGACGTCGCCGTCGCGGCCGGGCAGGAAGAAGGAGACGCCCTCGTGCGCGAAGCGGTGGACCTCTTCCATGCGGAACGCGCCGTCGCCGAAAAAGCCGACGAAGCATTTGCCGCCGGACGCGCCCAAGTCAACTGCGAACAATTTCTTTTCCATTTGTATCCTCCTCAGTGGTCAGTGATTAGTGATTAGTGGTCAGTGGTCAGTGATTCGTGAGCGGTCAGCTGTCGGTTGGCGGCTGGGGCTGGCGCGGGGCGGTCCCGTGGCCACCGCCCCGGCGGCCGCGGCCTCCGCGCCGACGGCCCTCCCGGTGCTCGCGGCGCTCTTGGCGTTGCTTGGGCCCGGCGCCGGATCCGGGGCGGGGGTTGGTCTTGTCGTCGATGAACGCCTGCCAGGTGTTGCAGTGCGCCATGTCGGCGCCTTCGGCGGCGCACACGAGGCGGTAGAGCGCGAAGGACTCCAGGAAGGACTCGTGCTGCACGAAGCGGAAGGTGTGGGTGTCGCGGCGCGGTATCTCGTTGAAGCGCCGCTGGGTGTCAAGCAGGAACTGAGCGCCAAAGAAGGCGACCTTGGGGATGCGCAGCCGGTTGGTGATCTCGTCGAGCGTGCTTTGCGCGGCACGGAGGCTGAGGCCCTTCTCGGAGGGCGACTGCTTGGCCTCGCGCACGAGGCGGTCCTTGAACATGGCGTAATACAGGAACGCGGTGCGCAGTCCGGTTGTGGCGGTCTCGCTGACGGGGTCGCTGTCGAACGCGGCGAGGTATTTCCAGACGATGGACTTGGCGCCGCCGGAGGCACGGACGAACGCATCCAGGTTTGGCAGCAGGTCGTTGAGCAGGCCGAACTCCCACAGCAGCCTGAACGCCGTGCTGGAGGCGTTGCCGATGAAGAGGCGGTAAACCTCTTCGCAGACACGCGGGGGCGAGGCGTTGAGGATGTCCGCGTGGTGCTTCTGGATGGCCTTGCGGCTGGCGCGGTCGATCGTGAAGCCCAGGCGCGCGGCGAAGCGCACGGCGCGCATCATGCGCACGGGATCCTCGCGGAAGCGCACGTTCGGGTCGCCGATGGAACGCAGCACGCGCTTGTCGAGGTCGCGCAAGCCGTCCACGTAATCGATGACGGCGAAGGTCTTGATGTCGTAGAACAGGCCGTTGACCGTGAAGTCGCGGCGCTTGGCATCCTCCTCCGGCGTGCCGAAGGTGTTGTCCTCGGACTGGTACAGGCCGTACTCCGTGTCCTGCTCGTCGGGCGAGCGGCGGAAGGTGCTGGTCTCGATGACCTTCTTCCCGAACACGATGTGCGCGAGGCGGAAGCGCCGCCCGATCAGGAAGCAGTTTCGGAAGATGCCGCGGATCTCGGTCGGGGACGCGTTCGTGCCGACGTCGAAATCCTTTGGCGTGCGCCCGAGGAGCAGGTCGCGCACGCTCCCCCCGACGAGGTACGCGGTGTACCCTAAGTCAGACAAGCGGCGCAGCACCTTGAGTGCGTCCGAATCAATATTTGAGCGTGAGACACAATGTTTCGCACGCTCGCGGATAATAGGCATTGAACGTTTAAAAAACATACGCACTCTAAAACAGCGAGTTAAAATCCCCATTATTTCAAAAAACGGACAATAAATAAAGCAGAAAATTGAGGGTTACGGTGGAATTAGAAATGAGAAATGATGAATTAGGAATCAAAATGGAGTGCGGCGGCTTGCCGCCGCTTTCGTGTCTTTCGCGGTTCATTTCAGGTTGTGGCTTTAGCCCGGATTATGCATCAATGAAAAGTCTTTTGGGGACGCTCGGGTTGTCGAACAAGTCGATTTATTTAAAAAGCCTTCCGCCCTAAAATTCAATCGTCTTGGGCGTTGCGACTGCGCGGAGTACAAGTGTCTCCGCATCGGGACTGAAATCGGGGAAGAACACGGGCTTATCCGCCGACACCTTGAAGATGAACCTTTCGCCGGGCATACCGTCCCGTGTCACGAGCGCCATGCGGGCCGGTTCGCCCATCAGGTTTTGCGCGTTTTGACGATTAGGGATTGTCACCTCCACCTCCGCGCCGTCCGTCCATATCGCGCAACCCTTCCCCATGCGGAAAACAAAAAGTTGGGTGTGCGTGTTCGGGACGGGGATGGACTGGAGTGAGGGCGCACCGGACGCGAACGTGCGGCAGACCTGCGCCAGTGCGCGGTAGGCGGGCTTCGGCGCAAGGTCGTTCTGGAGGATGCCGAAATTCTCTTCGTTGTAGTACGGGTTCCAGCCGTCGTTCTTGAAGTCGTACCACGACATGTTCTGGCACGCGCCGCTCCCCACGGCGGAGAGGTACGCCCGCGCGAGCAGGGATGCCTGCTGGCGCTCCGAGACCGTGCCGGGGATGGTCGGCCAGCCCATCTCCGTGATCCACACGGGGCGCCCGCCGACCTGTTCGCGCACGGCCTTGAGCTCGGCGGTGAACGAGTCCTCGTGCAACGCGCCGCGATAGGGGTGGATGGTCAGCGCGTCGAACGGCGCACCCGCGTCGAGGCACATCTGGATGAATTTGTTGTCGATGCCGGCGGTGCTACACCCCAGCACCTGCGCGTCGGGATCCTCGGCCTTCACGGTGTCGTAGGCCATCTTGAGCAGCGCGGGGTAGCGCTCGCGCGGCCCGGACCAGAAGAAGATGTTCGGCTCGTTGTAAATCTCCCAGTGCTTGATGACGTGCTTGTAGCGGCGCACCATCTCGCGCAACGCGTTGCAGTAGTCGCGGAAGCCCTCATCCTCGTAGGGCTTCGTCCACGGCGTCCAATAGGCGACCAGCGCATAGACGCTGATGCCGTGGCGTTGCGCGGTCTCGACCATCTTGTCGTAGAACGCGAAATCGAACGCGCCCTTGCGCGGCTCGATGCGCGCCCAGTGGAACTCCTCGCGCGTCCACTTCACGCCCGCGGCCTGCGCGGCGGCGGCGATGCGCTCCATGTTGCGGTGCCCGCCCTCGTCGTTGCCGTTGCGGTACAGGAAAATGCCCATCCCCCACGGCGACCCCGGCTGCATCTCGCCCGGCCCCGCGTCGGCCATGCGCTCCGTCCACGTCGAGGTCCACGTCCCCGAGACGCGCGGCGCGTCCCGCGTGGACACCGTGCTGACCGCCTCCACGAACGCCGTCTTCGGAAGCGCGGGGAGCGGCAGCGTGAACGTCTGCGCCTGCCCCGGCTTCACGGGCGCGAGGTTGGTCTTGACCGTTGCCAGTTCCGCGCCGTCCCAATTCTTGAGCAGCACCGTGAGGTCGCACGCGCGCGCCGCCGTGTCGTCCAGGTTCTTCAGTTCCCCGGTCAGCGCCGTCGGCGCCTCCCCGTTCGGGAGCAGGCGCGTGCGGAGCGCGAGCCGCTTGGACGGCGCGATGCGTGTCTGGGCCTCGAGCGGCGACAGGCGGAGCGTGACCGGCGCGGGCTTGGCGTTTGCGCGGCGCACCGTCAGGCGCGAGAAACGCAGCGGGTACTGCGGCTTGCCGTCGTTCGCGCCGCCGTGCCACGACCACCCCTCCGCGGGCGGGGCCGGGACGCGGAAGGCCTGCGCGATTTTCTCGCCGTCGCGCGCGGGCGGCTGGATCACGCCCAGCGAACGGGTGAACGTCATGAAATGCGAGCCGATGCTCAGCACCAGTTCCGCGCCCGCCGCGCCCGCGTCCGCCTCAACCGACAACGCGAATTCCTCCGGTGCGCCGAGGATCGCGAGCGAGTGCGACAGCGACGCCTCCGCGTGTTTCGCGAAATCAATGCGCCAGACGCCCTTCTGCAACTCGGCGTTCGCCACGCCATAGCCCCAACGCTCAAACGTGTTCGCATCGCCCGCCCCGAAATCCGCCACGGCATAGCGCGTGCTGGCCGCCCCCTTCACCCCGGACGCAGCGGCGGCCTCCTCCGCCGACATCTCCTCCAGCGACACGTCCTTGATCAGCACCACACCCGTCGCCACGGGCTGCTTCGTGTTCTCCAGCAGGATGGCGAAACTGCGGACGGGCTGCGCCAGCACACCGTCACTGGGCCCGCCCCAGAAGCCCGTCCAGTTCTCCATGTCGAAGCGGAACGTCGCCCAGCCCTCCGCCGCGTGATGCGCCGTCTTCTGGAACGTCTGCCCCTGCGCGTCCGTCACGCGCACCGTGAAATGATAACCGCGCGGCTTGTCCGCCGCGAACGTGACGTGCCGCACCGCGCGCGGCTGCTTCAGGCGGAACGTGGCCTCGACGTAATTGCCGCCGCCCGTGAAATCGAACCGCATCTGCGCGACGTTCTCCGGCGAGACCGTGAGCGCCCCCTTCGCCCCCGGGAACTCCGCGCCGTTGTAAAACGTCGGCGGGTTCTCCGCGATAAAATCCGCGCGCGCCATGCCCGCGCCCAGCCCGCATAATGCGAGGCAAATAAAGAATTGCGTTTTCATGCCTCCAGTATGCCACACCTCCAACGACAGGCACAAGCGTAAAGACCGTCCGCCTTGAATCTTGCGGTTTTAGGACAGGCACGATGGTGGGCGAGCGTCCTCTGGAGGGCGAGCGTCCCCGCGAGCCGTTAGACACACTACCTATCACTTGCTTTTATCTCACACAAAGGCACAAAGGTCACAAAGGATTTTTTTTACAGATACCTTTCACCTTTCACCTTTTACCTTTCACCTTTTACCTTTCACCTTTTACATTTTACCTTTTACCTTTTACCTATTACCTATTACTTCTCCTTCAATTCCTCATTGCAAGGCAGAAGCCTTGCGCTCCCGGCGGCTCCCAATTATGCATTATGAATTATAAATTATGCATTATAAAGTTTCCCCTTGCAATGGGAGGGCGGAAAGCGTAACCTTTTCCCCATCTCAATCGGCGGGTGCCGTTTTGAGACTGGTTCTTTGACCGTCACGGGGGAGGGATTCCCCGTGACACCTTGCCGCGAAGGTAACACTTCCTTCGCAAGATGTTTTTGTACGCTTGTGCAAAACATCCAACAGAAAACGCTCAAACTTGCCGGTAACGTGAAACACGCTTATCTGCGAGAGTTTTTGAATCCAAGTGTAGAGTATGGGGTACGTCCTTTTTTTAGGCGTACCACTGAAATACATGCAGTGTTTGGATTCGGGCATTTGAGCGTGCCTCTGTTGGGCATTGTAGGAATCAGAGGTGCGTCTTTTCATGCCCATCAGGAAAGCCGCCCCGATAAAACGGATGGGCTAACTGAAGGTATGACAATGAACAAACGTTCAAGGACAGGAAGGGTAGCGCATGGCGTCCTTGCCATGCTCGCATTCATGGGCGTGGTAACGCTCAACGCCGTAGTCCCGCTTTGTAGTTCCATAATCCCGTTTTCACAAAACCCAAACCACGAGGAGGATTAAATCATGGCAAAGCATTGGATTGCCCGCGCAAGGGTAAACACAAAACACCTGCATGACACATTCGTCACAGGAAGGGTCTGGTTCACAAACGCCCCGAGAATTCTAAAGCGCACAGGAAAAATCTCGTGTGGCGACAAGATTGCGCTGGTCGTCGCGGGAAGTGACTGGGTGTTCGCGCTCGGCAAGGTCGTCTCAGAGAAAGCGGCGGCTTGGAAAGAGACGAAGAAAGTACCCTACAGCCAAGACTTCAGAGGGGTCTTGGTGGACTGGGACAAATGCGGCCCCGAAGAGATAATGGCGCCGAGCCATCCCACATACCGACAGACACTGAGCGAGTGCCGTCCGGAACACATCAAAGCCATTTGGAAATAAGGAGTCACGCCATGAAAAGAACGCTCATATCCTTCCTCCTTGTCCTCGCGGCAACCTCGGGGCGCGGGCAGATATCGCTTGGAGAGGCCTTGAATTGCACAGGGTTGACGTGGACGACAGACGTCTATAACCCGTGGGTGGTGTGGACCTATGACACGTATGACGGGTTGTACACCGTGTCCAGCGGAGACAAAGAGGATGGCTCATGGATTCAGGCAACCGTCACGGGCCCCGGCACTTTGTCGTTCTGGTGGCGACTCCAATCGATGGATAAGGAGGTGCTCTGGTGCGAGGTCGACCAAAACGTAGTCGCAGGTATCAATGGAAATTACGGTTGGCAATTGAGGGTCATCTCCATCGACGCAGGGACACACACCGTCCGTTGGCGGATGTGGGGCGATGAATACACCTATTACTTCGCTCTGTCTAGAGGCTCCCTAAAAGATGTGCGGTGGATTCCAACTGCCCCGTCCATACCACCGTCCACCCCGACGGGAGTCACCGCCAGCACGACCGACCCGGATAAGGTGCAAGTCTCATGGTCGTATGCCGCGGGCGTGGACTCGTACCATGTTTACCGCAATACCGTCGATGACGCCGAGTCTGCAGCACTCCTGACGCTTCTTTCCCCATTGGGAGGCGCTGCCACCTCGTACAATGACACATACGCTGACCCTGGCGTAACCTACTACTACTGGGTCAAAGCGTATAATCCAAGCGGAGACTCAAGCGAGTTCAGCGTATCGGCGCAGGGTCTGCGGCCAGTACCGCCCGAGATTGGCCAGGCGTTGAACAACACCGCGCTCACATGGATCATGAGCGGTGCCGCGCCGTGGTTCGCGCAGACCGCCGTCACGCACGACGGTGTCTCCGCGTTGCAAAGCGGTGCCATCGTGTACTACGGGTCTAGCTACATCGAGACCACCGTGACTGGACCGGGGACGCTGACGTTCTGGTGGCGCGTCTCCTCTGATAGGAAGAACGAATATGAGACATCCTACGAATCTCTGAGGTTTTACGTGGACGGCAACACGTCCTGGGATGACCCTCGTTTCGGGACAACATCATGGGCGCAAAAGACCGTCAACATCGGTGCCGGGACACACACGTTGAAATGGTCGTATTCGTTTGAGTATTCTGCTTATTTAATAGGGGAAAGTCCGGGTTGCGGCTGGCTAGATCAAGTGACGTGGACTGGTGTCATGCCGCCAGCTGCGCCTACGGGAGTCACCGCCAGCACGACCTATTCGAGTCGCGTCAGGGTCTCATGGCCGGCGACTGCGGGTGCGACATCGTACAAAGTTTACCGCAACACCACCGACGACAGCGGAGGCGCAACGCAAATCGGTACGGTCACTGCCTCCCCCTACAACGACACCACCGCCGTCGCGGGGACGACGTACTACTACTGGGTCAAAGCCTCCAGCAGCGCGGGCGACAGCGGCTTCAGCGCGTCGGCGCAGGGTTCCCTGAGAGCCGACGGGCAGCAAGACTCCTACCTCTCCGACCCTGCGGACGGCGCGGAGGGCGGTCCCGCCCAGACCACTGCCTACGACGGCTTCCTCTACGACACCAACAAGACCGTGCGCGGGACGGTGACGCTGAAGGCGACGGCGAAGGTGAAGGCCGATAAGAAAATGGGCATCGTGACGACCAACTGGACGGTCTCCGCAAAGGCCGTTGTGCAGG
>Ga0082212_10006488_pt1 | contig 15702 bp, 11 predicted proteins | sample TergutNt197P3_FD_71548 | JGI IMG/M metagenome (GOLD analysis project Ga0082212, IMG submission 71548) | Neocapritermes taracua P3 segment gut microbial communities from Petit-Saut dam, French Guiana - Nt197 P3 | ecosystem: Host-associated > Arthropoda: Insects > Digestive system > Gut ...
CCGCCCATTGCGAAAATGGAGTAACTGCCGGGTTACTACGCTTTTATGGATATGATTATTCTGATCCGCTGATTTTTGGACTGTCCGCTTCACTTTATTTTGTGCATCTGCCGTTTATCAAATTAGCCGGTTTTCCGGTTACCTCGTTCCGTCCCCTGCCGGGTGTTATTTTTGCGCGTGTGACGCGATTACTTGGGTTTAAGATTCATAAAAGAATATTTTTAAACAGGAAAAATGCCGTGAAAAAGTTGGATAGCCTGCTGGAAAAAGGTATCCCGACCGGTTGTGTCGTTGGAATGTATAACCTGCCTTATATGCCATTGGCCTACAGGTTTCATTTTAATGCACATAATGTTTGCGTTATCGGTAAGCAAGGAGACAATTACCTGCTTAGCGACCCTGTTACAACCGAAAAAGTGACAATTGCATCCCACGACCTGCTACGCGCCCGTTTTGCAAAAGGCACATGGCCGCCGTTAGGGAAAATGTACCGGATAAAGTCTTTGCCTAAAAAACAGCTTGATATGAATCAATTAGTCAGGAAAGCCATTCTTAAAAACTGCTACCGTATGATTCATGAACCGGGGCCGGTGCCTTTTATCGGCGTAAATGCTTTTCAGTATCTTGGTAACAAAATTCCTAAATTTCCTCAAAAATACGGTGAAAAGAAAGCAGCTTTGCACCTGGTACAATTGATACGTATGATGGAAGAGATCGGAACAGGCGGAGCAGGATTCCGTTTTCTTTATGCGGCTTTCCTGCAGGAAGCAGCAGGGATCACAGGTATCAGCGAGTTAAACGACTTTTCAAAACGTCTGACCGATATCGGCGACCAGTGGCGTATCTTTGCTACAGAAGCCGGACGTATATATAAAAACCGCTCTTCCGAAAATGTAAATTATCAAACCATCGGCGACCACCTGAAAGCGCTTGGCAAGCAGGAAGCGGCATTTTTTACGGAACTGGAAAAAGTTGTAAAAAGGTAATTTTGAATACCGTTATCGACATACGTGACTTGTCCAAAACGTACCGACGGGCTTCGCATCCGTCAGTCGACAGACTGACTTTGAAAGTCGAACAGGGCATGTTTTTCGGACTGTTAGGCCCCAATGGCGCAGGGAAAACAACGACTATCTCTGTTTTATGCGGTCTGCTTTCGTTCAATAGCGGACAGGTTCTGATTCATGGATTAGATGTAAGGCATAAGTCTGCTGAAATAAAACCGCTGATAGGCGTCGTGCCGCAGGATATTGCCCTTTACCCCGAATTGACGGTTGTCGAGAATCTCCATTTTTTCGGCGGGATGTACGGGCTTCCATCTGACGAGCTTAATGAACGGATAGAATCCTACCTGCAGAAATTCGGCCTGATTGCGCACCGTAGAAAAAAAACAGGTTATCTTTCAGGCGGCATGAAACGACAAGTGAACTTGATTGCAGCATTGCTGCACCGTCCGAAACTGTTATTTTTAGACGAGCCGACTGTCGGTGTGGACGTCCATTCGCGTCAGCTGATCATTGAAAACCTGCAATATCTTCACCGGAATGGCATGACAATCGTCTATACCTCGCACGACATGAAAGAAGCGGAACGACTATGTACGCATGTAACATTGATGAATCATGGACGCATCGTCTGTGAAGACGTCTCCGATGCGCTAATTGCCAACGCTTCGGTCACTGATCTCGAAGCCCTGTTTCTGCAAAAAACGCTGCAATCGGAAAGGGAGCAGATACAATGAAAAATATCGCAAACCTGCTTTACAGGGATTTTCTGTTGCTTGTCCGCGATTTCTGGGGCGTGATGTTGCTTTTCCTGATGCCATGGACACTGGTGATGCTGATGACCTATCTGCAGGACAGTACTTTTCGCTCGATAAATGAAAACCGTATTACAATCTATTTGCTTAATGACGACAACGATTCGTTGGGCTGCATGATAAGTAACCAGATAGTGTCGAATAAAATATTTGAGGTGACAACCCGGATAGACGGACTTTCGCTTTCAGCAAAAGAAGTCGAAGAGGCTGTTTTGCATGGCAACTATATGATCGGCGTTATCATACCGGCGAATGCGACAGCACGCTTACGCGACCATGTGCGACGGGGAGTAGAAAAAGCTTTCAACAGCGAAGACGAAGATGATACCGATTACAGCACAGCGCCACCCCTTGAAATAAAACTGCTCATCGAGCCTACCGTAAAAGAATCTTTTCGCACCTCGCTAATACAGGCCATGCGCGAAAATGCCTTAACCGTACAAAATCAACTGCTGCTGTCCGAAATCACACGACAAGTTAATCGAATCGTGCCCATTCCCATCAACCTGAACATCGATACCGGCGGATTGATAAGGATTAACGAATCGTATGCAAGCTCCGACAAGGTGAAGATCATACCCAATTCCACGCAACATAACGTGCCGGCATGGAGTATGTTCGCTATTTTTTTTATCGTAATCTCATTGGCAGGCAACATGATACGCGAGCGAGAGATAGGCTGTTTCAATCGTTTGATGACAATGCCCTGTTCTTTTCACAGCTATGTATTGAGCAAGGTAGGCGTTTACCTGTGCGTCTGTTTACTGCAACTGATTTTGATTATGCTTACAGGCATGTATATCATCCCCTTTTTGGGCTTACCGGCATTGAAATTGGGTCATAGCATGACTGCCTTACTTGCCATGTCGGTTTCTTCATCGTTGGCCGCTATCGGTTACGGTTTAGCCATCGGGAGCATTGCCCGCACGAATCAGCAGGCTACTATCTTCGGCGCTATCTCGGTCGTCATTCTGGCAGCTATCGGCGGCGTATGGATACCGACCTTCCTTATGCCTCGTTTCATGCTGATAATTAGTAATATATCACCCTTAAACTGGGGATTGAACGGATTCGGTGAAATATTTGTCCGCGACGCAGGCTTCATAGACATCTTACCCTATTTCACCATATCCGTCCTGTTTTTTATCATCACCCTTCTCATCTCCTATCACGCCGCCAGCCGTCGGCAATGAAAGCTGAAATGCACCCCTGATAATAATCAGTTTTTGGATATTAAATAAAAATGATTACATTTGTACGCAATAACGAATGATTAATAAATTATTACCTATGAAAAAACAACATGTAGCAGGTCTTATGGTTTTATTCGCTTTCATGTGGGCGGGATGCCAGCCTCAAAGAGATTATTCAGACGGTTTCAGTTCGATTGAACCGTATTTTGCAGACCCTCCTTCGGCTTATCGTTGCATGCCCTTATGGGTGTGGAATGGGAAGGTGACTGAAAGTGAATTGGACAGGATGCTTGGCGAGTTGAAAGAGGCCGGTTTTGGAGGGCTTTTTGTGCACCCCCGACCGGGAATGATCACGGAGTATCTTTCCGACGACTGGTTTCGATTGTATGAATATACGGTCAGGAAAGGAAAAGAAATGGACATGGAAGTCTGGATTTACGACGAGAACTCATATCCGAGCGGTTTTGCAGGGGGACATGTGCCGCAGGAAATGCCCGAATCATTTAATCAGGGACAGGGGCTTCAACTGGAAAAGAAAGAAAGTATTCCCGACAATACAGATGATTATTTTATCTGCCTGATAAAAAATGGCGAATCGTGGAAAGACATTACGACTTCCGTGAATGACTACAAAGGCGTTCAGGGCGAGTATTATCTTTACAAGAAAACATATTACCGCAAGTCGGACTGGCATGGAGGCTATTCATATGTAGACCTGTTGGTTCCCGGCGTAACGGAGAAATTCATCGAATTGACAATGACTGGATACGAAAAAACATTGAAGCATGAATTTGGAAAAGCGATTCCCGGAATTTTTACAGACGAACCAAATATCGTTACTTCAGGCGGATTTCGCTGGACGCCCGATCTGTTTGAGGTGTTCCAAAAACAATGGGGATACGATTTGAAACCGTTAATCCCGCTATTGAGCGAAGAGTCAGGCGCATGGAAGAAAGTTCGACATAACTATATGGAAACATTATTGCAGTTGTTTATCGACCGCTGGGCTAAACCATGGTTCGCCTATACCGAAGAGAATAACCTGCAATGGACCGGTCATTACTGGGAGCATGGATGGCCTCAGATGAACGACGGGCCGGATAACATGGCGATGTACGCATGGCATCAGACGCCCGCCATTGATATGTTGTTTAACCAGTTTAACGAAATTTCTCCGACAGCACAGTTCGGCAATGTACGTTCAGTGAAGGAACTGCGCAGTGTGGCCAACCAAATGGGATATGCGCGTACGCTCAGCGAAACGTATGGCGGCGGTGGCTGGGAAACGACATTCAAAGATTTTAAACGACTTGGCGACTGGGAATACGTGCTGGGTGTGAATTTTATGAACCAGCATCTTGCACACCAAACCCTGACAGGGGCGCGAAAGTATGACTATCCGCCCGTTTTCACAAATCACTCGCCGTGGTATAACAGTTATAGGGTGATGAATGATTATTTCGGCCGATTATCGCTAGTGATGAGCAAAGGATTTCAGCAAAACGATATCCTGGTTCTTGAACCGAACGCCACCTTGTGGAGCTATTATTCGCATACCCGGAGTAACCCGGCGCTGATGCGGATCGGAAGGAACTTTCAGGAATTTGTAACCACGCTGGAAAAGAATCAGGTCGAATATGATTTAGGCTCTGAAAATATTATCAAAGATCAGGGGCACGTGGCGAAAGGGAAGTTTATCATAGGGAAAGCCGCTTATTCGACTGTCGTTGTGCCACCTATGAACGAAACGTTTAACAGGCCAACATTTGACTTGCTTCGTCAGTTTGTGGAACAGGGCGGACGGTTGATCTGTTTCTCGGAGCCATACCTGATCGACGGCGACCCAAATGACGCCCTGACTGCGTTCATGAAAAATGAACCCATCATCAGGGTACCTGAATTAGACAAAAGTGTTATTGAAAAATATTTCACTTTTAAAGATTGTAAAATAAGTTGTAACGGCGGAAACCTGTTTCATCATCGCCGCAGGTATGCCGACGGCGAACTTATCTTTATCGTCAATTCGTCGATGGAAGAGGTTTCTACAGGAAATCTCGTCGTAAAAGGAAAGAATTTATTGGTGATGGATGCGATGAGCGGCGAGATTCATACCTATCCTGCAAAAAAGGAAAACGGACTGCTGGCGGCTGATTTCAGATTAGAGCCGGCAGGCAGCCTTGTGTTGTTCAGTTCGTTCAAGTCTGCTAAAAAATATTCGGGTAAGACCGAAGTAAAAGCAGAAAAAACAGTTGCTGCTACCGGCGAAACCATGGTTACGCGGATGAGAGAAAATGCAATGACACTTGATTTTTGTGATGTGACCGTCAATGGTCAGACGTATAAGAATATTCATTTTTCGCGTGCGGCAGATATTGCATACAGGGAACATGGGTTTACCAACGGAAACCCTTGGAATACGTCGGTTCAGTATAAAAGGAACATCCTCGACCGCGATACGTATACAGACGGCGGTTTTACGGCAAAGTATTATTTCACTGTAAATGATGATTTTTATTTTTCAGGTATGCAGTTAGTAACAGAACGCCCTGAGTTATTTACGGTGAAAGTAAATGGGTTAACAGTAAAACCTATTCCCGGAAAATGGTGGTTGGATAAAACGTTTGGCGTTTATGCGATTGGAAGTAGCGTAAGAAAAGGCGTGAATACGGTAGAACTGGATATTTCTCCCATGAGCATATTTGCGGAGATTGAACCTGTATATATCCTCGGTGATTTTGCAGTTGTTCCGGAGGAAAAAGGCTGGAGTATCAGCGCTCCGGTAAGTACCTTTACGATAGGTAGCTGGAAAGAACAGAAACAGCCGTTTTATTCGTATGACTTCAAGTACAGCAGATCGTATGATATCCCGGAAGTTGCCGGCGTCTACTTTGTGGCGTTAGGAAAATGGACAGGTACGGTTGCCGAAGTATATGTGAACGGGGTGAAAGCCGGTATTATCGGTTTCGACCCCTACCGGCTGGATGTCACATCCTTTCTTAAAACAGGTAAAAACCAAATAGATGTGCATGTCGTTGGAAGCCACAAAAACTTGTTGGGGCCGCATTACAAAAATCCGGCGCCGGGTCTGGCTTCACCAGGACACTGGAAAAATATCAATGAGCAAATACCCGGCACAGCCTATCAGATGATTGATTATGGCTTGATGGAAGCGTTTGAATTAATTACGAATTACGAAGTACAAAGTACGAAATAAAAACATTTTTTATGAAAGCAGGATTATTTGGAATTGGCCTGGATACTTACTGGCCTCAATTTAGTGGACTATTATCGCGTTTGGAAGGGTATCTTCATCAAATAAAGACGCGAATGGAAGGAATGAAGGCGACAGTCGTCGACGCAGGTATGGTAGACAGCCCGGAAAAGGCGCGACAGGCTGCCGAATTTTTGAAACGTGAGCAGGTGGATATCGTATTTCTGTATATTTCGACTTATGCCCTGTCGTCGACGGTTTTGCCTGTCGCACAGCAATTGAAAGTCCCGGTCATTCTTTTAAACATACAGCCGGTAGCCGCCATTGATTACGAAAAACTCAACAGCATGAACGACCGCGGCGACATGACCGGCGAATGGCTGGCACATTGCCAAGCCTGTTCTATTCCCGAAATTGCCTGTGTATTTAACCGTGCTGATATTCAATATGAAATAATCACCGGCCACCTTGCAGATGAAGACGTTTGGAAGGAAATAAACGGGTGGATAGAGGCTGCAACTGTGAAGTGGAAATTAAATAGAAGCCGTCTGGGCATTTTAGGACATTATTACGGTGGTATGCTGGATGTGTATACGGACCTGACATCGTTTGCCGCCACTTTCGGAACGCATATTGAAATGATGGAAATGTGCGAATTGAAAGCCTTACGCGACGGGGTAACTGTTTTAGATGTAGACAGGAAGGTTGATGAGTTCCGGAAGGCTTTCGATGTGATTGCCGAATGTGAAGCGGATGAAATAGAACGCGCCGCGCGGACGTCGGTTGCCTTGGACCGGTTAGTTGCCGACCGAAAGATTAATGCGATGGCTTATTATTATGAGGGGACTAACGGCAACGATTATGAAAATATCGTTACTTCGATTATCGCCGGCAACACATTGCTAACGGGCAAGGGAATACCGGTTGCGGGCGAATGTGAGGTTAAAAACCTCCAGGCGATGAAAATCATGGCGCTGTTTGGCGCCGGCGGTTCATTCTCGGAATTTTATGCCATGGATTTCAATGATGATGTGATCTTGTTAGGCCATGACGGACCTGCACACTTCAACATGGCGGAAGACCGTGTAAAACTTGTGCCGCTACCTGTCTATCACGGGAAGCCGGGTAAAGGGTTATCCATTCAGATGTCAGTGAAGCATGGTCCTGTAACAATCCTTTCTGTGGTAGAAGGAAAGGCAGGATTTTCGCTGCTCGTTGCCGAAGGCGAATCGGTTGCCGGTCCGACGATGCAGATTGGGAACACCAACAGCCGCTACAAATTTTCCGTTTCTGCCAAACAATACATTGAACAATGGTCAAAGGCAGGCCCCTCCCATCATTGTGCTATCGGAGTCGGCCATCTCGTCGGAAAAATCAAAAAACTTGGCTTCCTGCTGGGGATTCCGGTGAAAGTGGTTAGTGGCTAATACAGCGATTCGCCGCGTTCACGGAGAGGAGTGAGCCATTGGAGTTGCTTGTCGAGGTTTTTTGACAACTGGTAAGTTCTGATGTAGTCGGTTAATTTTTCGCCGACAATATCAATTTTACTGATGTCGTACTGTCCCATTCCGGCGCTTGCACAAAAAGTCAGATAACCTATTTTGGCAGGATCGATGCCCATCAGTTCCACGCCGACGCGGTCGACAGCCAACCAGTCCATGCCGGCTACACAAATACGGTGATCAACCGGCGTTCCATTGTTCGGCCCGTCGCCTTCCATCCCGTCATATCCGTCAATAAATGCGAGGTCGGGACGGATGGAGTAGGCCAGCGAAAACAGGTTATAGTTGATACCCCTGAATCCGTTACCGTGCACAATCGCTTTGTCCGACCTGGCTCCCTGTCGGCGGTTGCTGCCCCATCCGTAACCGGGGTCTTTGACAGGGGCGCCAACGACTACATTCTTGAGTGATAAGGTGGCGACGATACGGTCGTGCGTTTTCATCCGCGCAACCGACATGACGAAATTGTTGCGGTCGGTCATAAATGATGACATACGCACAGGCTTCGGGTGTAAATCCAACTCATCCATCACATAAAGAACCTGAGGTGGCGTTTCGTCCAGATCAACCAGTTTTACCCTGTATTTTTCGGCAACCGGAATATATCCATAGTTGTCGTAAGCAATCATGGTAGCGCCATCTGCAACCGATTCGGCAACGATCACATTTTCCAGCTTGTTGATTGACTTGTAAAATTCCAGGATTCCTTCAATCGTATCTTTGTGAACGGCGCTTAACTGTATGGTCGAAGTAACCATATTAGGCTTTACGATAATACGTCTGTTTCCTGCTGCTTGTGCGATTTCTTTGGAGAAAGGCTGTAAGGCGCGGAAAGCCATCTCTGCGCGATCAGCTCCGGTGGCAAGCGATACGCGCGAACCGGTATCAACGGTAACTTCGGTCTGTTTGGCCAATACTTTCATGGCGTGGGATGGTATTGACGTGGCGACAATACCACCTAATAATGAGGTTCTTATAAAGTCCCTCCGATTAAATTTGTTCATAAGAAATAACTTTTAATTTTTAACTTTTAACTCTTAACTTTTAACTCTTAACTCTTAACTTTAACTCTTTTTGCGGCTTTCCCCGCCACCAACTGGCCAGGACGGAACCTGTAATATTCATCAATGGCCCGAAAACAGCCGGCGCCAGTCCAACGGTGGCTATTTTCCCCATCTCATTCGCCAGTCCCGATGCCAGCCCGCCGTTTTGCATACCACATTCGAAGGCAATCGTACGGCAGTCCTGCTCCGACATACGGAATAATTTCGCTACGCCATATGCCAAAGTGTATCCAGATATATTATGCAAAAGACTTGTGAAGAGGAGCAGCGCTCCTACGGCAAGCAGACTTTCACGCCCTGCAGCTGTGATGATCGTAATGATAAATGCAATGCCGACCATCGAAAACGACGACAGCACGTTTTTGATCAGCGTCCTGTCGCCTTTCAGAACAATACGCAGTATCCATGCGGCGACCATCGGCAGGACAACAAACAGCAAGGCAGATTTGACAATACCTAATACAATTGCGCCAAAACCGGGATTTTGAATAAATAAGGGTATTAAATTGGTTAGAACAATGATAACGAAATAAGCGCATAACTGCACTAGGATGGATTTCTTCGCGTCTTTTGCATTATAGAACAGGTTGAATGTGAATCCGGCCACAATCGGCAGGATTATCATATGCATGATATCCAGCATCATGGCCATGACGCTGACCTCGATAAACTGCCCTGCCAGAAATTTCATCAAAAACGGAGTGGCAAAAGGCGATAACAGCGTACAACATGCGGCGATGGTGACAGCCAGCGGAAGATTGGCGCGGCTAATGAACACCATCACATTGGAAGCCAGTCCGCTGGGAACGCACCCGATCAGGATGATACCTGCCGCAATTTCGGGCGGGAAACTGAAAATACGGGAGATGGCAAACGCGATGAGCGGCATGGATGTGAATTGGATGAAAACACCAATGATCACACCCTTAGGCATTTTGATGACCCCCTTGAAATCGTTCAAACTCATTTGTGAACCCATACCAAACATGATGATTTGAAGCAGGGGCGTCATCAGCCGTTTTAATTCGAAATTGCCATACGATGTAAAATACTGCGGGTAAAACATCGAAGCGACGACAGCCGTAAAAATCCAGACCGTATAGGAAAACGATTTGGTAGCCTTAAATCCCCTGACGCCAATCGCCAGGCACATGAAAAGTCCCACCATCAAAAGACCTGTCTTCGCAATGTTACCCTTCAAAATCATCGCCAATGAAACGATGAGCAGCAGGATAGCGGCGCCTAAAAATATTTTATATATGATCGTATTTTTCATCTGATTAATTGTTTTGCGAACACATTGAATTTGTAATTTGTAATTCGTAATTATTTATTAGCTCCACAACCTGTCATGCGAATTTTTATTATTCCACTCATCGGTCGGTTCAAAGAATCCACCAGTTGATTCACCGCCTCTGCCACGTAGGAACCGTTCCTTAATGACGTCATCATTCAACTCAATGCCCAATCCTGGCGAATCGAGCGGTACATTGGCAAATCCTTTGGTGATCATCGGCTGCGAACCGGTCATTTTCACCATCGATTCCCACCAATCGGTATCGGGATTGTGATGTTCGAGCGCAAGGAAATTTTCAGTAGCAGCTGCACAGTGCACATTGGCCATTAAGCATACAGGCGTGCCTGCCATGTGCATGGCCATGGCAACGCCGTTCTCCTGCGCATAGTCGCCGATCCGCTTGGTTTCTAAAAGCCCGCCCGACGTGGCAAGGTCGGGATGGATGACGTCAACACACTGTGCGTCGATCAAGTCTTTGAACCCCAGTCCCAAACCGGGGCCTCGGAGGCAATATATATCTTCGCCTGTGCAGACTGGCGTTTCAAGTGCATCTTTTAATATTTTAAGGTCTCTGAAATTGTACCACTGGGTAGCATCTTCAAGCCATGCCAGCCGGTATTTTTCCAATGCCCTGCCCATACGAATGTGGTTATTGATGTCGAAATGGCCATAGTGGTCGGTCGACAAAGGTATTTCATATCCTACAACATTGCGCACTTTTTCCACAATAGCCGCCAGTTCTTCACAGGCTTTTTCGGTCAACTGTACCTGTGTAAAGGGATGCTCTCTCCAGCCGTAGCCCATGTAATCAATGACATTGGAGCCGCGTACATTCATGGTATACTGTCCGCTTGCGCCATCCCAGAACTTACTGTTGATGATTTTGTCGTTTTTCGAATTGTCGATCAGGTGAATACCAAGGTCCATCTTCAGCCAGGTGAATCCCTGTACTTCCATCCTGTTTTTAATGGCCGCCGCAATGGCGTCGGCGCCGCCTCTGTCGGGCGTATCGGCATAGAGCCTCACTTTGTCGCGATACCTGCCTCCCAAAAGCTGCCATGCGGGCACGCCATACGCTTTTCCACACAAATCCCACAGCGCCATTTCCACAGCACAAACGCCGCCGCCCTGACGGCCGTGATATCCAAACTGACGGATGATCTTGAAAATCATTTCGACGTTGCAGGGATTGAGACCCAATATTCTGCTTTTCAATAATAGTGCATAACGCGGATCGCCGCCGTCGCGTACCTCGCCCAGCCCGTAAATATCCTGGTTGGTGTAAATTTTTATTATCCTGCCGGCTGTACGCAAGTCGGTTATTCTCAGTTCCGACGGCGAAGATGCTCTTTTCACATGCTGCGTGGAGAATGCTACAGCGTCCTCGATCGAAGCGCCCATCATGCCGCCTAAGGCAACGCCGCCCCAGGCAGCTTTTTTGAGGAAGCCTCTGCGACCGCTTTCTCCTTCTCCCGGTCCGGTTTCTGCTTTTTCTTTCTCAATGATTTTTTTTATTTCCGTATGCATATTATAATTGTATTTGTAATAATTCATAATTCATAATTATCCTATTGCCTTTGCGATCTGTTCGGTTGTTGATTCGTTTGACGCTCAAAATAGGCGTCAAATTCCGCTTTTGATGCAGGCAGGTTGGTTTGGTTGTTCAGCCATGCGCGGAAATCTGTACCGTTTTCAATTTTTCCCTCACGCCGCTGCAGGTTGAAACTGTTACGTAATGCAACGATTTCAACAGATAGGACAAGCTCTGAAACAAATTGTGGCGGAATAAAAATCACGCCCGAACGGCGCGCGATAACCACGTCTCCCGGTAATACCGTTACCCGTCCGATGCGTATCGGCGCATTAACCGAAGCACAGACCATGTGGCTGATCGACGAGGGATCGAAACCCCTGATCCATCCGTTAAACCCTTCTATTTCATACAGCGCATCCAGCTTTCTCACCGAACCGTTCAGGATAACGCCCCGTTTGCTATTCTTGAAAACCGTTCCGCCGACAGCATCACCCATCAGGGTCCCGTCAATAATTTTTCCAAATGCATCGGCAACATATACATCGCCTTCGGTCAGGGAAGCGACTGGCACGTTATTATTGACCCTGTTTATGCCCTGCTTCTTCCCAATTTCCTGAAGGTAATCGTCATAATCGAACCGCATGGGCATATACTGGGCGGTTAATACACGTCCGATCATGGGTTGATCGGGATGAATGATCACCCAACTGTTTTCGTATGTACCCGAGAAATTCTCAAATTGATTTTCGTAACCCTTAACTTGCAAAAATTCCCATGCCTCTTCAATCGTAACATTTTCCAACCGTTTCAGAAGTGCATCCGAAACCTTAGGTCTGCCGTCAGGAGAGCGTTCACCCTCCCACCCTTTTGTCAGCAGTTGAATATCTTCTGGCGTCCATTTGACTGATTGAGACATTACAGGAACGACCACCGACAATACCATTAATAATAAACAAAGTTTTTTCATACGTAATTCGTAATAATAACTCTAAACTCTAAACTCTTAATCACCAATTACGCTGCTTGAAATATTCTTCCAGATCAGCGTTCGTCATCGTTTTCCCCTCCATTGTTTTGGGCATGATTGAACCTGAATATGTTTTCAGCCATTGAAAAAAGTCGGCTTTGATTGCATCCGACCACTGGCTGTCAATATCACCGGGCTTGTATGTACCTTCACGCAGTCGCTGATGGCCGAACGCATCGCGCAGTTCGGTTACTTCGGCAGTAATGATAACCTCTTCGGCAAGATGGGAAGGAATAAAAATCACGCCGTATTTTTTAGCCACCACCAAGTCGCCCGGAAGCACCGTAGCCCTGCCGATTCTGACAGGATGATTGATAGAAGTAAGCATCACGCCTATGATATAGGAAGGATCAACGCCCATGACCCATCCGTTAAAGCCTTTGATGTTAGCTAAGCCTTCTTCATCCCTTACGCTGCCATAGTAAACGACGCCTCTTTTGGATTTCGCATAGATGGCGTTACCGAGGTTATCGCCAATCAGCGTGCCATCCACTATTTTTTCAAAACCGTCGGCCACATAGACGTCGCCGTCAACCAGCACATCAATAGGCCACGAATTGGTGCCACCCTGCGGATTGCGGTTTTCAAGTTTGCCTTGTTCCTTGATATAATTTTCCAGGTCAGGTCGCGAAGGCATGTATTGAGCAGTAACCGCGCGACCCGTCATCACTTCTTCAGGATGAATGATATGCCAGTCACCTTGAAACTGATTCTGGTACCGTTTATTCCGAAGAGCGCCCCAGATAGCCTCAATGGGTAGTTTTTTAGCTCTTTCCAACAGATCGTCCGACACTTTTGGCCTTCCGTCAGGAAAACGCTCGCCCTTCCATTCGGAAGTGATGGCTTTAATATACTCCGCCGTTGCGCCCACACCCTGTGCATTGATTACCAACAGAGAACAAAAAGTAAACACGATTAAAAATGTTAATTTCTTCATGGATAAAAAATTATTAATTGATATTTCTTCCTTATAAGCAAAGCGCAAAATTAAAGAAAAAAATGTAATATCCAATTATTTTTCTAAACTGGGCGAATTACAAATTGTCGCTTTTCAACCTTTCCGTCATTGCGAATGGGGATAGCGTGTCGCCAAACGGTCGAAAATGACACTTCTATGTCATTGCGGGCTTGACCCGCAATCTCCTGATAATAGGGAGATGCTGTTCCGCATCAAGTGCGGAATGACGGTTCAGCATGACGGGCGTGGACATGTCATTGGTAATGGGGATAGCGTGCCGCCAAACAGCCGGAAATGACGTTTTGAGTCACTCGTCATTGCGAGGTGGTTATTGAGCGTAGTCGAAATAAACGAAGCAATCCAGAAACCACCATAATGAATTGATTATCACTGGATTGCTTCGCAGGCTCGCAATGACGGAAATGCGGGACGTCATCGGTAGGCAACTTGTTGTCGAAGCAATCCGGCAGAAAGCATGAAGGCTTGGCTATCAACGTAGTCAAATGAACCTTCATCAATCGTCAAAATTGTTATTTCCTCATTGATATATTCCTGATATTTAACAATATAACCATTCATTTTGTTACCACAAGTTAGTTATATACATTAATATAATGTTTACCTTTGTCTTTTTCAAAATCAATCCACTTTTAAAAGCATGAATGAACTTATAAAACAAAAGGTAGACGCAATTGCAGCGTGCATTTTTGCCCGAATTGAAAACCCATCGGAAGAAGTAGAATCGTATGGCTTATATTCCGGCGAATTCGGAATTTTACTATTCTTATTTTATTATTCGAGGTATACCAAAAACGAAAAGCATTGTCTGAAAACAGAAAATTATGCAGAACGGTTGTTTAATCGGTTTCTCAATGAAACGAAATTACATACTTTTTGCGACGGCATATCCGGTATATTGTATTTATTTGAATTTTTGCGCGAACATGATTTTATAGATATGGATGTGAGTGGATACCAGTCGTTATTTGATGATTACCTTAGTACGAGCATGAGGTATGATATACAACAATCGTATTTCGATTTTATGCATGGTGCTTTGGGTGTCGGGTTATATTTTCTGAAAAAGCAAAGCAATTCAGAGTATATACAGGAATTACTTGAATTTTTATATCATACCGCTGAAAAAGACACAAATAAACAAATTTTCAAATGGAAATCAGTTATTTATAAAGAGAAAAATATGGTTGGATATAACCTGTCATTATCTCATGGAATTTCCAGTATTATTCTTTTCCTATCCCGTATGATTAATAGCGGCATGAAGGATAAGAGAGTCATAGAAATGCTATCCGGAGCGGTACATTATGTATTTTTTCAGCAAAAAGACTTTTCGCAGTTTGGTTATTATTTCCCTAATTTTATACTGACCCATACTCAGGAATCAGTTTATAAAAGTCGTCTCGCATGGTGTTATGGAGATTTGGGAATTGGTATGGCATTGTGGCAAGCAGGAAAATCTACTAATAATTCGGATTGGAAAGAAAAGGGACTCGAAGTTATGTTAGGGTCCACTCAACGACAAAATTACAATGACAGTTTTGTTGCAGATGCAGGGATATGTCATGGAAGCGCCGGACTCGCCATGATATTTCGCAGGATGTTTCTTGAAACTGATCGGGGCGAGTTTACTGGTGCAGTCAATCAATGGCTATACCAAACACTGCAGATGTCAAAATTCAAAAATGGATTAGCCGGATTTATGACCTATGAACAAAATGAATGGAAAAGCGATTATTCTCTCTTAACGGGAATATCCGGTGTTGGAATTGTTTTATTGGCATATTTGGAAAACGACAAACAAATTTGGGATGAAATGTTTTTATTGTCATAAGGTAAACATGCTACTCACCTCCATGATATAATTTACTCCTGTCTTGCCAATTCCAATGCCTTTTCCAAATATTCATCCCTTCCTTCCCTGATTGCCTTAATGGTTTTATTTACCGGGTAGTCGGGTTCAAAACCTTTCAGATAAAGTTGACTGCCGTCGTGTTTTAACACTCTCATACCGGTAAACCATGCGGAGTAACCGTAAGGCAGGTTTAATATATTAATATTACCGTTGCATCCTGCCGT
>Ga0082212_10006489_pt1 | contig 15699 bp, 11 predicted proteins | sample TergutNt197P3_FD_71548 | JGI IMG/M metagenome (GOLD analysis project Ga0082212, IMG submission 71548) | Neocapritermes taracua P3 segment gut microbial communities from Petit-Saut dam, French Guiana - Nt197 P3 | ecosystem: Host-associated > Arthropoda: Insects > Digestive system > Gut ...
GGGTGCCCCGCCGCTCATAGAGGTGTCGCCGAAGCACTGGGTGGCGTGCCACTGCATTGGCCCGGGCAAGAATACCCTCAAGCTGCGCGGGTAGCGCTTTGGACGCACTGCTGCTTCTAGAAACCATGCAATACTCTCGGCCAAAAAACGGCAATCTATTGCGAAAGACAAATTACATAGTATACTTTCTCATGTATTTGAATGGGGCTGTCGCAAAATGATTTTAAGAAATCATAAGCGATAGCCCCTTTTTCTTGGCGAATTCGCAAAATAATTGCCGAAGACTGCTGCAAACGAGCCAAAGTTGTGGAAAGCATTTAGTTTTCGGGGTCAGCAAACTGAGGGAAGCAGTCCCTTTCAAGAAAAATGCTTAAATTTTGTTAGGCCGCTTTTGGAACGTGCAAGTACATTCCACAGCGGCCATTCTGGATTTTGTTATGCAGCTTATTGACGTTGTATGCAAAGCTCAAAAGCAGCAGTTCGGTTTCCACCTTGACCTGTCCACGATGGAGGAACTGCCGAAAGTCCATGTCCTCTTTTATTACTCCAAAAGCACCCTCTACCTGTATTGATCGATTCGTCCTCAGTAAAATGCCTTCTTCCGATGTGATCCTCGCCATCGCATCATCACGCTGCCGCAAGAACGTTTTTGACACATTCAAGCGCTTTGTCCGCTCTTCGATGGTCCGTTTTCCGCCCGACTTTATGCACTTTGCCTTGTGTGGGCAGCCGTCACAGCTCTCGCACTCGTAAACTGTTGTAACGATGGGATATCCGGCTGTGGATTTAGTTTTTTTCTCATGAGATGCATTCAAACGCCTCCCGATATGACAATAATAAGCGTCTGCTTCAGCGTCATACGGCATGTTCTCGCGCCTGCCAATATCACTTTTGTACTTCTTGGTCTTTGATTGTTCGTAATTCGACGGTTTTATGAAAGCAAGCTGGCCACTTTCCTCCAGATGTGTATAGTTCTCCTCGCTCTCATACCCCGCGTCCGCAGTTATCCTGCCGTAGCCTTGGCCGTACCTTTCCAAGAACGGGATCAAAGTCTTTCCGTCGCTGCGCTCCTGTGAAACCATGGCGCCAACGATGTACTCCGAATCAACGCCGATCACCGCATTGTACGCCGGCTTTAGCTGCCCGTTCCTCATGCGGTCCTCTTTCATCCGCATGAAAGTCGCATCGCGATCGGTCTTCGAGAAGCTGTTGCGGTCGCCGAAGCTGTGGCTGTAGTCGTCGTATTCCTTTTGCCGGGCGATATACCCTTCCACAAGCTCAACCGCTTTTTGAAGCTCAGTTTTACGCTTCCCCGTGCCATGCACAAACTCAATCCCCTGCTCTTTTTGAATAGCTTTCAGGCGTTTCCGAAGTTTCTTCAGGTCCTTCGCCCGTATCTTTTCGCCGACCCAAAATCGTAAACCGAATTTTCCCGCCAATACAGGCAGCGCCGCCTTCATTTTTTCCTGCATCTTGGCTTCGTTCTTGCCGACGCTCTTCTTCCATACAAAGGTGTACCGCCCTGCATTGGCTTCTATCTTTGTTCCATCGATGAAGATGTTCTCTCCGGATATCTCACCGTTTTCCTTTAGCAGCCCCGCTAGTTGCTTGAACAGACCCTCTATCGCGTCACTCAGCCGCTCGCTCCGAAAGCGCGCTATAGTGCTGTGATCAGGAGCGGGCTCTCGGCCAAGAAGAAACATGAAGTTCACATCGCGCTGGCACGAACTCTCTATTTTCCTGCTGGAATATATGCCGTTCATGCCTCCGTATACAATTACCTTGAAAAGATTTTTCGGTGACGTCTCTGTTCTCCCTAAGCGGGAGTACGCGTTGAACAGTTCGCTGTAATCCATCCTTTCCAATATTGCGTCCAGCAGCCGCACCGAATCATCGCACGGGATCATTTCTCCAATGTCCATTGGGATTGCCAGTTGATATACGCTCCCGAATACTGTATAATCTGGCTGTATTATTGTGTTTTTCATCATCTACAATTATACAACATTCGACGGCTTCTTAACAGAGGCCGCCGTTTGTTTTTATCGTAATCTGGCAGTTACAGCAAGAGTTTTAGCGCTGTCGCAGACTTAGGGTGGCCGCCCTCGGCGCTTCTGCGCCGTACCTCCGCGCCAGTACATGAGTACATTAGCAATTCTGTACTTCTTAGCGCGGAGTTCGCCGCCATTAAGGCGGCGTGGCGGCCCTGTACGACGGGCCCGGTACTCACGTTTTTAGTTATGCGAAGGGGCTGCCGCACATTCCTTAGTGCAACAGCCCCATTAAATTTTATGCTTGTTATTATACTGGACAAAACATCGGTATAAATGCAGCACAGTTCTTATGTCATATAAGCAAAACTGTATAGCCGCAGTCGTCCGCGAGAACTATGCCAGAGGCGCGATACTCCATATAGCGGCATACCCGTATGTTAGGTGATACGCTGTCCTGATATCGTCTCTGTGCGCGTTAAAGACTACGTTGCAGTACAAGCCGAACATAATGCATTTATCTATGACATATTGCTGAACATCCAGATATGCCTGCCTGCGTATAGCATCATCCAACTCGTAGCGGGCGACGTCTACCAGGGCGAAGAACTCTTCATCGTCGCGATACTGGGCCCCGCCGGAAGCGCGGTCGGTGGGGACGCGGCCATCATAACGATTAAGTATCCGCGCAAGATCGAAACCGTAAACAGGATTGGACACTACATCGTAATCGCCGGTGGCCATCATAGGCTGGAAGCTGGAAGACTCAATGATGTTTATCCTCATGTTGATGCCGCCTTCGAGCAGACAAGCCTGTATATATTGCGCCACTTCATCATATGCGGGCTCCACATTGTAGTATATAGTCTCGCCGTTATATGGCGTCTGTGCCAGCAAAGCTTTTGCCTCATCAACAAACGGACCTCCGTCCGGATAGTTGATATAGTCGCGCAGATAGACTAGATTCGCGCGCGAGAAGCTTGTTTGAGCAGTCTGCCCATATCCGTAGGTTGCGATCTGTATAATACCGTCAAAATCTATAAGCATGCGTACTGCTTTACGGAAGTTCTCATCATTAAATGGCGCTCTTGACGTATTCATGAACATGCCAACGGCGGTATTTGCCGGAACGGCTTCGATGAATATGCCGGGGGCTGCTGCAAGCCCGTCTACCTGCGGTCCTTGTACTTCAAGCACATAGTCTACGTCCCCGGCTTGAAGCGCCATGCCTCTGGTCGCCGCATCAGTGATGAATACCAGCTTAATATACTTATAGTATGGGAGCGCGTCCTGGTTCCAGTAAGTGTCGTTGCGCACGAGCGTGAGGTATTGTCCCGGGACCCATTCGTCCAGGAAATATTTGCCGCAACCGACATTCGGATTTCTGTGAGCCGCTTCCGGTCCGCCGATAGCGTTGACGTCCTCAATGCTAAGGGCTGGGAGCCAATACTTGGCAAATAGATCTGTAAATGTCGGATATACGTCGAAAGTCCCCATTACGTAGGTGTAATCGTCCTCGGCATAGCACTTGTCCGGATCGATCATAATGTAGTTTGTGCCGCCTTGACCAAGCTCGACAGCCAGTTTTGCCACTTCGACCATGTCATGAGCGGTAATGGTATTGCCGCTGTAGGATATTAGACCTTCGCGGAGGAAACACCGCACTCTGTAATCGTCTATCCTTTCCACGCCGGTCAGCACGCCGCTGAATTCTGTCCGTCCTGTCTGGCTGTTCGTGAATATCAGCGAATCGTTAATTGCGTCCATGATTATGTTGACTGTCGAATCTGGCTCCATGCCAAAGTGCGGAGCTAATGTATGAGGTTCGGATTCAACCGCTATGACGAGCGTCTCCTCCGAAATCCCGGTAACAACATCAACAACGGCGTCTTCGCCGGGCTGAACTATTGCCGGGCCTGGACTGACGCTGCCGCCGCCTGTTCCTGCATTAGAGCCGGCATTGCCCGGGCCTGATGTAGTGCCGCCCCCATCAGTAGTCCCGCACGCGCTTAGCAGTAAAAGCGCAATAAGGAGGATGCTTGTCAGTCTGAACACTTTCTTCTTCATTTTATTTTTCCTTTCTTTTTGTTAATCTGAAATGGATTCAGTTTTTATTGAACTGCCTGCTATAGCTTATGGCACGAAACAAGATGCCCCGGCGCTGCTTCTCTGAGTACCGGTTCCGACGTGAAGCACTCGTCAGTTGCAAAGTTGCATCTTGGCGCAAACCTGCATCTGTCGGGCGGCTCGATGGGAGACTGGACCTCGCCCTTGAGTATTATACGCTCCTTGCGGTTGTGGATGTCGATCGACGGTATAGCCGATAGAAGAGCCTGGGAGTATGGGTGCAGGGTGTTTTCAAACAGTTCCTTTGACTCGCAATACTCTACGATCCGCCCAAGATACATGACGCAGATGTTGTTTGTCAGATGATAAACGACTGACAAATCATGAGTGATGAACATGTATGTCAATTTCCGCTCTTCACGAAGATCCTGAAGCAGATTCAGTATTTGTGCCTGTATTGAAACGTCCAGCGCGGAGACCGGTTCGTCGCAAACTATGAAGCCGGGTTCCAGCGACAGAGCCCTGGCTATCCCGATCCTTTGCCGGCGACCTCCATCAAGCTCGTGCGGGTAGGCGTTCCGGTACCTATGATCCAGACCGACAGTCTTCATGAGTTCGTCAACGCGCTCTCCGGCTTCCTTCTTGTTGCTGCATATTCCGTATACATAGAGCGGTTCGGAAATGAGTTGGCTCACGGACATGCGTGGGTCTAGGGACGAATACGGATCCTGAAAGATCATCTGCATCTTGGTCCGCATTTTCTTCATGTCTTTTCTTTTCAGCGACACGATATCAGTGCCCATATAGCTGATATGTCCTGAAGTTGGTTCGACCAGTCGTAGGAGGACTCTGCCAAGCGTGGATTTTCCACACCCTGATTCACCCACGACACCCAGAATCTCGCCTTCGGCAATCGATACGCTGACGTCGTCGACAGCATGGAGGATTCCGCGCGGGTTGTCATAGTATTTCTTGAGGTTCTTGATTTCGAGTATGCTCACCGACCAGCCTCCTCTCCGGCGTCGAACAGGAAGCATCTGACCATGTGCCCTGCTTCGGTTTCCACAAGCTGCGGCTCAGCTGTTTCGCAACGTTTGGTTCGATGATCGCATCTATCATAGAAGCTGCACCAAGACGGCAAGTCCATAGGGTTGGCCATAAGGCCGCGTATAGGCTTCAACCTGTCTACGCTCTGCCCGATTTTCGGAAGCGAGTCGAATAAGCCTAGGGTATATGGATGGGCCGGATTGTCGAATAGCTGCTCTATCGTGCCGGACTCGACGATTTGGCCGGCGTAAATAACAGCGCACTTGTCGCATAATTCGGCAACAACGCCGAAATCGTGGGTTATTAGAAGCGTGGACGTACTGAGCTCGCTCTTCAGGCTGCGCATCAGATCCAGTATCTGTGCCTGAATCGTCACGTCTAGCGCGGTAGTAGGCTCATCGGCAATCACAAATTCCGGACGGCAGGCAAGGGCTATCGCTATGACGACGCGTTGTTTCATGCCGCCGGAAAACTGGTGCGGGTATTCTCTGTATCTTTCGGGAGGTATCCCCACCATCTGGAGCATATCCGCCGCCGCTTGGGCCGCTTCGTTTTTGCTTATGCTGCGGTGCAGCTTTATCACTTCAGCGATCTGGTCTCCTACATACATCGTAGGGTTGAGCGCAGTCATGGGATCCTGGAAGACCATGCTCGCGACGCGGCCTCGTATATCGCGCATCTCGCGTTCGCTCTTATTGCGGATATCCACGCCGTCGATAAATATCTCGCCGCTTATAATGTTGCTTGGCGGCACTGGAAGGAGACCCATTATCGCCAGCGCGATAGTGGTCTTGCCCGCTCCCGTTTCGCCAACGAGCCCCAGAGTCTCGCCCTTTGCGATCCTAAGGTCGACTCCGTTCACGGCTTCGACAATGCCGTCCGCAGTCTCGTAGTGGACGACCAGGTTACGCACATCGACGATGAAACCTTCTTTAGTTCCCGGCGAGGCAGGGGAGCCCACGGCGTTTTTATCCTCCAAAAGTCACACCCTCCTATTTCAGCTTGGGGTCAAGAGCGTCGCGTAGCCCATCTCCGAATGTGTTGAATCCGAGTATTGTGACCATAATCATAAGCCCGGGAAACAAGACCATGTGCGGATAGACTATTATGCTGTTTTTTCCTGCTGCCAGAAGCGCGCCCCATTCGGGCGTCGGAGGTGTTATGCCGAGGCCGATGTAGCTTAGCGTAGATATAACCAGGATGCATCCTGATATCTGGCCAACGGTGAAAATTGTAATAAGTCCTAAAGCGTTGGGCATCATATGCCTGAACATTACCCTGAGATTACCTGCCCCTATACACCGGCACGCCTCGATATAGTCGGATTGCCGGGTCGTAAAAATCGCTGCCCTTACAGTCCTTGTCATCCCCGGCAGAAAACTGATGGTCATAGCAATTATAAGCTGCGGGATGCCGTTGCCCATTGCTGCTACCATGATTATAGCCATCAATACCGCAGGTATTGAGGATAGTATGTCCGTTATGCGCATTATTGCGGCGTCAACCGTCCTGCCAAAATATGCCGAGACCAGACCAAGAGTGCCGCCAACCACCAGTGCGCAAAGCATGCATGCTATGCCGATGGAAAGCGAATACCTCGCGCCATAGATGCAGCGGGTGAATATATCACGCCCCATTGTGTCAGTCCCGAACCAGTGCTGGGCGCTAGGAGGCTGGTTAGCTTGTTTGATATTCACGGCGAATTGGCCGTATGGCGTAATAAAGTCGGCAAATATGGCGGCAAGCGCCAGCAAAATGATAATGCACATCCCGACAACGGCCGTGCGGTTGCGGCTCAATCGCGTCCATGCGTCGCGGATAAATGAATACTGCCGCATTCCTGCCGTGATGTCTTTATACTTCTTATGGAATTTCTCAATCGCCGGAGTCATTGTTTTAGCCATTTGCCATGCCCCCTTTCGCGGTATCCTGTATCTTGTTGCGCCTGCGTTTTATCATGCCGGTACGCGTGAACGCGGTTTTCAGCCGGGGGTCGGCAACTGTATACAACAGATCTATCACCAGGTTCACAATAATGAACACGATTGCCAAAAGCACTACGCTGCCTGAAACAGCGGGAAAGTTTCTCATTGAAATTGCGTCGACTGCATATTTTCCTATTCCGGGTACGCTGAACACGCTTTCAATTGCCAGCGCTCCGCCAAGCTGCAAGCCGAGAGAATTGCCTACTGTCGCGATTATCGGTATCAGGGAGTTGCGGAAAACGTGCCTGATAGTGATTACAGAAAGCTTCTGCCCCTTCGCCCGGGCAGTGCGTATATAGTCTTGCCGTATGACTTCGAGCATGCTAGTGCGGGTTACCCTTATAATATTGGACATTGACGTCACAGAACAAGCCATTGTTGGCAGTATCCAACCCTTCCAGGACAATATGCCTGAGGCGGGCATCCAGCCAAGCGTGACAGCGAATAACGAAATCATCATGAGGCCAAGCCAGAAACCGGGCATAGACGCCGCCACAACAGCAAACGTCAGTATAGCGCTGTCTACAAGGCTATACTGTTTGACTGAAGCTATGATGCCGAGCGGAACTCCTATGCATATCCCCAGCGAAATCGAGAAAAACGTCAACCTTATTGTAACTGGAAAACGCAACATCAATTCCGTCGTTATGGGTTGCTTGGACACATACGACGTCCCAAGATCTCCTCTTGTGATAAATCCCCATATATATCTGCCCAACTGAACAAGCATAGGGTCGTTCAAACCCATCTGCTCGCGCAGCGCGTCTCTTGCTTCCTGCGTCGTACCGTCGCCGAGAAGGCGGTACACCACGTCGTCCCCGGTTATGGATTGGAAAAAGAATACCAGCAAAAGGACGCCGATTACCACAGGCACTACCCACAATATTCTCTTGATGGAATATATGACCATTTTCGCACCTACCAGGTTTCACAATAGATTTTTGTATTGATTATCGCTATTTTGCCTGTAAAAATGCGTCTTTGCGCAATAGGCGCTCCATGGCAAACGCACAACTGCGAAAGGTAACTGATCCTTACAAAAAAGAATACCAGAATTGCTGGGGAAAAGCAACTGTTACATTTACAAAAACCTTAATAATTACTAATATAAATTATTGACAGAAGCAATCAATATAATGTAGAATAACTTCGTGTTTTTTAACACAATAAAAACGAAAAAAGGAGAAAAAAATGAAAAAAGCACTTGCAATACTACTTGTAGCCATTATGGCCCTATCACTGGTAGCCTGCAATAATCAGGACCAGGATTCGAGCGGTGGGGTTGCGAATCCACCGTCAACAGGTGGGCAGACCAATACTGGGACCGGCGCAGCGTCCAATCCGGAACCGGGCGCGCCTCCTGAACCTCCCCCCGAAGGCGCACGGGTCGCGGAACATATTGAAATCATGAGCAACAACTTTATCCCTGCGGTTATAAATGCTTTCAGCCCTGCCGGCACAACCGCCCCAACACAGTGGATTTTGATGCTTATCTCAGACACGTTAGTTACGTATAATGAATCGGAAGGAAGAGTTGAACCGCGGCTTGCGGAGCGTTGGGAGACAAATGACAACCAGCATATTACATTCTATCTGCGTCAAGATATTTACTTCCATAATGGCGATCATGTGACAGCCGAGGATGTCAAATGGACGATTGAGACGTCAAGAGAATTTCCCGGTACGGTGGCTTACGAAAGGTGGAACGGGGTCAGCGATATCAACATTATTGACGAGTATACGATAGAACTCACTTTGAATGCTCCTAACGGCGGGATTTTCGCCTTTTGGTCCATGCCGTCCGGCGGCGTATATAGCTCAAGGGCATTCAACGAAGATCCTGATAACTGGTTCTGGGTTGGAACCGGGCCGTATACGATTACCGAGTTTTCCACCAATGAATTTGTAACTTTGGAGCGCAACGATAATTTCTGGGGAGACCCCCCGCCGACCAAGTCGATGACTTTCCGCTACGTTCCCGAGGAAACGGTCCGGACAGTTATGATGCAAAATAAAGATTTTCACTTCAGTCTTGGGATACAGGCGAATGACTTCGAATTGTTCCGTGCCGACCCTGAATTTGTAGTTTTGCCGAGGACATTGACGTCGCCGCTCTCAATCGGATTCAATATGACCGATCCCATAACGGGCGACTGGAATTTCAGAATGGCAGTTTGCCATGCCCTGAATGGCTTAGATATCGGCGTGGTTGCTGAAGGGGTGGATGGAACCAGCGACGTTGACGGCAATGTATGGGGAAAGAGCACCGCATACCGCAGAGACGATATTCCGCGCATACCGCAGGATCTTGATTTGGCAAGGCAGTATCTTGCAGAGTCGGTATACAACGGCGAGACTATCGAAATCGCAGCGGGCGCACCTCCCTTCATCAGGGGCGCGGAGATGGTCCAGGAGCAGCTTGCACAGATTGGCATCCCCGTCGTAATCAACGCAATGGATCAGCCCGGCTTATTTGCCCATCTTGCGTTTGGCAATAATAGAAGCCAACTGCACTTCTTCTGCCCGGAGATGACTTTCGACCCGTTTATGTCAGCCCGGAATAATTTCACACCGGCGCCGACTAACAGATCCTCATACACAAATCCGGTTGTAACCGAACTCATTGAAAGAGCGGAAGCTACGACCGATGCAAACATACATCGTGAAATCTTCTATGAAATTCAAGGCATTGTCGCGCAGGATGTACCGTGGTATCCCTGCGTATGGCGTGAATTCGGAGATGTGGGAGTCGCCGGCATCGGCGGATTCGGAGCTTCGGGTACGGCTACGTATTTGAATTTCAGGGGCATATACCTGCTTTTAGACGACTAACATAGGCTTTAGCGCTTACGACGAATATCAAATAAACCCGGGGCTCATCGAGCCCCGGGTTTATTTGATATTGAATGAAGCAAGGGGACAAGCAAGGGGACGGTTCATCTGCTTTGACTCATGTCAAGCAGATGAATCGCCCATTTTAATCGATATTGAATGTTGATCTATCTATGCTGTCATATAAGACACTGTAAATATTCCTACTTCTTTAGTTTAGGATCAAGAGCGTCGCGCAACCCGTCTCCAAGCAGGTTGATTGCCAAGACAGTGATCATTAAAAATAATCCCGGGAACGTCGTCAGCCACGGCGCGATACGCAAGTCGGCTCTTCCGGCTGAGACCAGCGTTCCCCATTCCGGATACGGCGCCGGCACTCCGAAGCCTAGGAACGACAATGAAGCTCCCACGAGGATCTGCGTACCCAGCAAGGTTGTGAACGTGACAATGATAGGAGCAAGTCCATTGGGCAGAACCTGAGAGAATAGCGTGCGGATATTGGAAAAACCGACCGCGCGCGACGCCTCCACAAACTCTTTGCCTTTCAACGTGAGTATCGACGCCCTGGATATTCGAATAAAGATATGTATGCCCGGTACGCCGATGGCGATGATCAAGTTAGGGATGCTCTGCCCCAGCACCGTTACGATAACCATCCCCGCAAGCAACCCCGGTATCGACGCCATAACGTCGGCAATACGCATGATCACGTCTTCCACGACACGTCCGAAAAAGCCCGCTATCGAACCAAGGACAACACCGAAAAACGCTGATATCCCGGCAGCGCAGAACCCGATAAGCAAGGAATAACGGGTACCGTAGATAACGCGCAGGAAAAGGTTGCGCCCCATGCTATCGGTACCGAAAAGAGCTCCCGCTCCCGGCGCATGGAATCTCATTGGCATATTTGATTTAGTAACATCATTGAAGCTGATAAATATAAAAGAGAGAATGAGCGTCACAAGCAACGCGCCGATTATGCAAAGTCCTGCCGTTGCGCCTTTGTTTTTGCTTATATGGTGAATGATTTCGCCAAACCGGCTGCGTTTTTTGTATTTCGCTATTATTGCGGAGGAATCAATGTCCGCTGTCGCGTCGCTTGACACTATTTCTTTATAACGTCTGGTCACATAGTCCTGCGCGCCGCTATATGAAACAGAATCATCGCTTTCTTCGGCTTTATTGTTATAATTGTCCGCATGTTTTAGCAGGTCTCCTCTCGTTGCCGTGGCGTCTTCGCTAAACTGTTCGGCCGCATTTTGGGTATCTTCATTCTTTGAAACGTCCTTAGCAGCCACAAATCCGGCGTCTGCGATTCCAAAGCCGGCATCTGGCGTCGCTTCGCTGTTTTCTTCGGGCTCCGGGAGTTTCGAGGCAGATTTAGTAGCTTTCTTCCTTCGCTTTTCGGCGCTGACAAACTGAGACTTGATCCTCGGATCGACAAAGCCGTATGCCAGGTCGACAATAAGATGTATGACAACATATAGGATTGAAGTCATGATCACCGCGCCGGTAGCCATCTTAACGTCTCGCGCTATTACTGCTTCAACGACCATTCGCCCGACTCCCGGGTATGTGAACGCCGATTCAATAACTGCGGAACCCGCAAGCGATATGCCCAAAGCCGAACCGATGTTCGTCATGATAGGAATCCACGCGTTACCGAGAGCGTGCTTTTGAATGACGGCTTTATCCGGTACGCCCTTTGCCCTTGCTGTGCGCAGGAAGTCTGATTTCGACACCTCAAGCATACTCGACCGGGTTTGCCTTGTACATGTTGCCATGAGCATCAAACCGCTGCATATACACGGCAGTATAAAGCTTTTAAAACCCTGCCTGATGTCTCCTGCGGGCAGCCATCCGAGAGTCTGTGAAAACAAAATTATCAGCAAGATCGCCAGCCAAAAGCTTGGCATCGACATGCCGATCATGGTAAACAAGGTTGTCGCGTTGTCGCCAATCTTCCCTGCATGGTTCGCTGCGCGAATGCCAAGCGGGACGGCAACCAGCGCGCCGATAGTTATGCCGCCAAAGGCAAGAATCAGCGTATATGGAAGCCTGGTAAGGTATGTATCCAAAACACTGACGCCGGAGAGGTCAGATACTCCAAGATCCCCTTGGATCAGGTTGAACATGTATAGGAGGTATCTTACTATCAGAGGTTTATCAAGGCCAAACTGCGCCTCAAGCGCGGCAATGTCCTCAGGTGTGACGTTAGTCATTTGCGAGAGTATTACGTCAATAGGACTTCCGGGAGCAAGATCCATGAGCAGGAAAACTAAAAATGATACAGCAATAATGACAGGGATTAATAAGACAATTCGCTTGATGATAAATCTGAGCAATTTCTATCCTCCTCATCACAAACAGTAGTATCTACCTTGGGCAATTATATAAGAAGAGACTGGGGATGTCAACAACAAGAAAAAGGCAAATCCGCTAGGAATTGGGCAAAAAAGCTACAGCATTGAAACAGAGCAATGCGAGATATTTCAATGCCATTTTGCCCAACAACAGCGCTTTGCTTTATTCCCGCTTCCGCATGGACATGGATCGTTGCGACCTACGTTTTTCCATATCGCTGACAGCTGCGATCGCAGGTGTGCCATTATATCCACAGGCGCCATTCCGCGCATGCCAAGCGTTGTCACAAGGTTTATGGCGGGCTGCACATAGGAAAAGAACCTCCGCAGTCCGCCGCAGAGATAATTGAGGCCCGGCTCCCCATCACCAGACAGCACGAAGCGATCTTTGGGGCATCCTCCGTTGCAAACAGCCAGCCATTGGCAGGAGCGGCACTGAGCGGGGAGGCTATCGCGTTTGTTCTCGCCAAACCGGCGCTGGGCGGGCGAATCAACAAGTTCGGCCAGTTTGCCGGTATTCAGATCGCCTATTCGGTACTCAGGAGTCACATAATGGTCACAGGAATACACGCCGCAATCCTGCTCTACTACTAAAACGCGGCCGCAGGTTGGCGCCATCCAGCAAAGCCCGGCGCTCCCTCCCGCCCAGACCTGTGCCGTTTCCTCGAACAACTGCACGCTAAGCTTCCCGATATCGTTGAGCGCCCATTCATCAAATACGGCGCAAAGAAACTCGCCGTAACTATCGCCTGTCACGCTGTCGTCAGTGACCGCTCCGGATTCTCGCCTGACAATCGGGATAAACTGTATCCATCCGGCTTTCAGATCACGTAACGCCCTGTATACAGCAAGAGGTTCGCTTGCTGTTTCAGACGTGACGGTACATAACAAGTCGGGCTGTATTCCATTTGCCTGCAATCGGCAAACAGCGTCTTTTACACGCGCATAAGTGACGTTGCCATTGATGTCTTTGCGGAATTTGTCATGCACCCATTGTGCGCCGTCAATGCTGACTCCGACGTCGAATCCGTTTTGGGCAAGAAACCTGCACCACTCATCATCGAGGAGCGTGCCATTTGTCTGAAGATTATTCCAACAGCTCCATCCCCCGGGAAGATAGCGTTTCTGGAGTTCAACAGCGCGTCGATAGAAATCCAACCCGGCTAAAGCCGGTTCGCCGCCGTGCCATACGAAACTGACTATCGGCCCTTCTGAAGCTTCAACATACCGGCTGATAAAGCGCTCCAGGGAGCCGTCCGTCATACGATGATGCGATGTTTTGTCATCCGGGTGCAAACCAGGACGCGAAGCGGCGCTGTAGTAGCAGTATGAGCATTTCATATTGCAGAGGGAACCGACAGGCTTAGCCATTACCGAAAACGGCTGCCCTGATGTCAAGGCATCCTCCGGCATTAAGATACGCCTTTCAGGTGTTTTTCAAAAAACGCAAAGACTTTTTCCCAGGAGTCCATTGCCTGCGCGGGCCGATACGCCTCGCTGTCATAAGCCCAAAAAGCGTGCCCCGCGCCGTCGTAACGGTGAAAAGCATAGTCTTTCCCGTACTTTTTCAGCTCTTGTTCATGCATGTCCACTTGATCAGGCGGAGGAAAACCATCATCATTGCCAAATATCCCTAACAATGGGCAGCTTAAGCGCTCGGTGAGATCGATCGGCGCGACAGGATAGCCGGGAGTCAGCTCGTCTTCCGACATGACCACGAAACCACCCCAGCAATCGACTGCAGCGTGAAGGCCATCCAGCTGGCAGCCTGCAAGAAATGCATGGCGCCCTCCGGAACACATTCCTATTATACCGACCTTGCCGCTTGAGTACGGCAGGGACGAAAGGTAATCTCGCGCCCCTTCGCAGTCGGCCATCACGCTGGCGTCCGGAACCAGACCGGCATCGAACGCCTTTTTGCCAATCTCCCTGGGAAGCCCGTGGCCGTACGCCTCGTAGATATTCGGACAGATCACGACATACCCGTGTTGCGTAAAACGCCTCGCGATCTCGCGGTTGAGCTCGTCCCAGCCGGGCACGTAGGGAACCAGTATGATTCCGGGATACGGTCCTTTACCGAGAGGCCTTGACATGTACGCGTGTATCTGGTCACCATTTTTGTTTCTCATGGCAACCGTCTCCGCCATCATACTTTCATATTCGTCAGTACGCAATTGATTCCACATAAAATACCTCTCTTTAGCAGTATTACAAAAAAGTTGTTGTACTTTTCGCTCATAGCGGGTCCCGATACCCTATGGCAGCGTCGACTGAATAAAGCCTTTATACTTATCTGTACGGGCTTTGTGCTCGGGACACTTTTCACTGTCAAATTCCGCTTCTGCGCGGGAAATATCACCCATGTGCTCGAGTTTTCCAGACATTCTGAAATGAGAGTGTGCAAACCGGTCTTCAGGTATATCGAATGCCATTTTGCCGTCTTTCAATCTCAATTCGCCGGCCAAACCGCACACGACGCAAGTTGTCTCTTTCGGATCGTCCTTAATATAAAAGTTGCGGCTTCCGCATTCAGGACATATGCCGGGGTCGCCAATGTACTTCGCTTTCTCAGGACCCAGCTCCGCCGCTTTTGTAAGATTCGCGCCGATATTGTTGCATCTGGCTACTGCCTCGTCGTTGACCACTATGGATTTACTCCACGAGAATACCACATTTTCAACGATCTTCCAGTTTCTCGTCATAGCCGCTAGGCTCATATCAGCCGCTACGCGCGTCATCCAGTCGCTTCCGCCCATTGATATGAAAGAGACCACTTTTGGCTGGAGTTTTCTTTTATCCGGCCCGGGACCGCCGGTTTTTTCCGCGATTTTAACAGCAATTGTACAGGGACCCGGATCGTGGGCTGGACCGAAAAGTCGATCCATGACTAACTGCATTATTCCGGGCGCTCCCTTTTCGAATACCGGCATAGCAAACAGGACGCCATCGGCTGAGAAAATTTTCTCATCCAACCACTTCATGTCATCTTTTATCGGACAATCTCCGGTTCCGCCCTTCATCATGCCTTTGATGCATGCACTGCATCCTTTGCAAGGTTTGAGGTTCAAATCATGCAGGCGGATAAATTCTATCTCCGCGCCCTGCTCTTTTGCGCCTATAAGCGCTTCGCGCGCCATGGCATCGTTGTTCCCGTCTTTTTTTCCGCCTGATATTGCTAGTATTTTCACGCTAAAGTCCGTTCCTTTCGAAAATCTCAAGGCACAAAACATGCCGCCCGGCCGGTTCCAATTATAATGCTCCCCACGGAAGATTGTCAACATCCCGCTAACGCCTCCATGGTTAACAGCAACTCGAATCGTTACAGGTCAGGGAGTAGCCGGAATTGTGCTATTGCGCAGCGTGAGCGGAAGCTGAGGTCGGCAGGAGCACATCCCGGGTTAGGGATAGAACATT
>Ga0082212_10006490_pt1 | contig 15697 bp, 16 predicted proteins | sample TergutNt197P3_FD_71548 | JGI IMG/M metagenome (GOLD analysis project Ga0082212, IMG submission 71548) | Neocapritermes taracua P3 segment gut microbial communities from Petit-Saut dam, French Guiana - Nt197 P3 | ecosystem: Host-associated > Arthropoda: Insects > Digestive system > Gut ...
TGTGTGGGTAATTATGAATAATAAGCTAAAGGTAAAATACTTTGAGCAGTGAATTTTATTACGCAATAATGCTGGGTTTGCTTATTGGTTTGGTACTGGGTTTACTAAAAACTTGGCTGCTCTGGTATGTGGGCAATCCTTTCAGAAATAATGCCAAGCAGGCAGCTAATGTACAAAAAATGCTTTTACGTTCTTTTTTGAGTTATTTTTCTACCATAATAATATTGATACTCGTTTACCTAGCTGCCCTTTATTATATCCCTTTGCCTATAGCCCCTTTGCTACTGGCTGCAGCCGCCGGCGTATTGGCTTGCAGTTTAATATATCCTTTGCAAAACATGTTTCGCAAATAAACTTTCGCGGAGAAATCATTTATGGAACACGAAGCAGCACAAGCAGCACAAGCAGCAGCTTCCCATTTAGCTTTTACAATTGGCAATTTTGAAGTTACCAGTTTTATGACCACCATGGTTGGGGTTACTATATTATTGACCCTGATAAGCTATTTTGCTACCCGCAAACTACAGGAACGGCCAAGTGGGCTACAAAATGTTATGGAAACCGGCTTAGACATGCTGCGGGGTTTTTTAGCCGGAGTGCTGGGGTCGGATTCACTGGCACGTCGTTTTTTGCCCATTCTGGCTACGTTTTTTATGTTCATTCTTTTTAGCAATTATAGCGGCTTACTGCCCATGTCCGGTCATTTGCCGGGCTTAGCCGCGCCCACCTCAACGCTATCTGTTACGGCTGGGTTGGCTATTGTCTCATTTTTCGCGGTGCAGTTCTATGGTTTTAAAACCCATAAGCTGGGCTATTTTAAGCACTTCTTAAGCCCGATTCTTATTTTACTGGTTTTGGAAGAATTTATTCACCCACTGGCACTATCGTTGCGTCTATATGGAAATATATATGGTGAAGAAACTGTTACAACTGCGATATTTCATCTGGTTCCGTTAATTGTCCCTTTGCCAATGCAGGCTTTAGGGTTGCTTTTTGGAGCAGTACAGGCTTTGGTTTTTACAGTACTAACTGCCATGTATATCTCAACAGCAGCCGGCAAAGGACATTAAAAACGATTATTTTTACAACGCTCAGGAAAGGAGGCAAAATAAATGGAAGGTTCTGCTGGTATTGCTTTAGGAGCTGCTATAGCTATTGCTGGCCCCGCTGCTGCTGCTGCCATTGGCCAAGGTATAGCCGCTTCGAAAGCTTTTGAAAGTATGGCTCGCCAACCGGAAGCCGCCAATAAAATCCAATCGGCTTTGCTTTTATCCCTAGCTTTAATGGAAGCCCTAGGCATCTATGGCCTTTTAATTGCCATTTTGCTGCAAGGTAAAGTAGTCTAAACCTGAACTTTGGGGTCATTCCCAAAAATGGAGTGACCCCTGATTGATCCTTGTTTAAGCCTTGCCTCAACTTTAGATGGAGGTCGTTTATCGTGGAAATACATTTGCCCGACTTGATATTTGCTATTGTTAATTTTTTGATTCTTTTGTTTCTTTTACGTAAATTCCTCTATAAACCCCTGCTGACCATGATGGATAATCGTAAAAAATCCATTGAGGACGCTTTGGATAGCGCCGCCAGCGCGCGTAAAGAAGTAGCGGAAAGCCAAGCTGTAATGAGAGCCGGGCTGGCCGAGGCACGGGCTAAGGCAGATGAAGTATTGGCTATTGCCCAAAAGAATAGCGAAAAACTGAAGGAAGAAATACTTACCCAAGCTAAGGCTGATGCCCAAGCCATCACCGACAAAGCTCAAGCCCAAATTGCTCATGATAGGGAAGAAGCCATCGCCGCTTTGCGTTTGGAGGTCAGTGGCTTGGTTATGTATGCCACCCGGCAATTATTGCAGGAAGCAGTGGATGAAACAGCACAAAAACGCCTCTTTGATAAGTATATTAACGATATAGGGCAATTACAATGAAAAATCAGATATCAATTACCGGCTTGCCCGATGAAAACACCATAGCCAAACGCTATACCCAGGCTCTTTTTAGCTTAGCTGAAGAACAGGGGCTTGCGGAAGAGTTTCTATGCCAATTGAATGAAATAACTGCTGTTTTAGCAATGGAAAATAGTTGTTTGAGCGGGCTTTTGTCAACCGGGAAGCTTTCTTTGCATAAACAAAAAGAATTATTACAGGAAGTTTTTGCTACGTCTATCCATCCTTTGTTGCAAAACATGCTGCTTCTGATGCTGGACAAAGGGCGAGGCGGTTATTTTTGCGCACTACTCCCGGCTTATCAGCGGCTAATGGATGAAAAAGCCGGAGTATTGCCGGTTACGGCTTATTGCCCTAAACCCCTTGACGATTTGCAGGAAGTAACGCTAACAGCATCTGTAGCCAAGCTTTGCGGCAAACAGATACGGCTGCAACAAGAGATAGATGCCACCTTGATCGGCGGTTTAAAATTAATCATTGAAGGCACCGTATACGACGGTACTATAAAAAGGAAACTGGAAAAGCTTGAAGAGAGGCTTAAGTATAATTAACCATACATATACTACCGGCTTCTCACATCTTGTGGGCATAGCCCACATTACCAGGAGGGGAATATCTTGAGCATAAGACCGGAAGAAGTCAGCGCCATCCTAAAACGCCAAATTGAGAACTATCAGGCGGATATTGATATTATGGAGGCCGGGACAGTAATTACAGTTGGGGATGGCATCGCCCGGGTATATGGCCTGCAAAAAGCTATGAGCGGTGAATTGCTGGAATTCGCCACCGGGGTGAAGGGTATGGTTCTCAACTTAGAGGAAGACAATATCGGCTGCGTTATCCTTGGACCCTACACCGATATACATGAAGGCGACGAGGTGCGGCGCACCGGCAGGATAATGGAGGTGCCGACAGGCCCGGCTCTAGTCGGAAGGGTAGTCAACCCGGTCGGTGAGCCCCTGGATAATAAAGGACCAATAGTTACGGATATCTACCGGCCTATTGAAAGCCCGGCGCCGGGGGTTATAGACCGCCGTAGCGTATATCAGCCTCTGCAAACCGGGATCAAAGCTATCGATGCTTTGGTGCCGATCGGACGCGGCCAGCGCGAATTGATCATCGGCGACCGCAAGACCGGCAAAACCGCCTTGGCTATCGACACGATTATCAATCAAAAGGGTCAGGATGTCATTTGTATTTATGTGGCAGTAGGGCAAAAAGCCTCTACGGTGGCTAGCGTTGTTAGCAAGCTGGAGCAACATGGCGCCATGGCTTATACCATAGTGGTATCCGCCTCCGCTTCCGACCCGGCGCCCTTGCTTTATATCGCGCCTTATAGCGGGGCTGCTATGGGCGAACATTTCATGTATCAGGGACAGCATGTTTTGATCATATATGATGATTTATCCAAACAGGCTGCCGCGTACCGTGAGCTTTCCTTACTATTGCGCCGCCCGCCGGGTCGCGAGGCTTATCCGGGCGATGTCTTTTATCTCCATTCCCGGCTATTGGAGCGAGCCGCTAAACTATCAGATGATAAAGGGGGCGGCAGCTTGACTGCCTTGCCCATAATAGAGACGCAAGCAGGTGATATTGCTGCCTATATCCCTACTAATGTGATTTCCATCACCGATGGGCAGATATTCTTGGAAGCCGACCTGTTTTTCTCCGGCCAGCGCCCGGCGATTAACGCCGGTATCTCGGTTTCCCGTGTGGGCGGCGATGCCCAAATCAAAGCGATGAAACAGGTAGCTGGTCGTATGCGTTTGGATTTAGCCCAGTATCGTGATTTGGCGGCTTTTTCTCAGTTCGGTTCGGATTTGGATAAAGCTACCAAAGATACATTAGCTAGGGGCGAGAGAATGATGCAAGTCCTAAAGCAGGATCAATATGAGCCACTGCCGGTTGAAGAGCAAATCGTGCAGATTTTAGCCGTCACGCAAGGCTATACAGACGATATCCCCGCAGTTGACGTCCCGGCTTTTTGCCACAAGCTAACAACCCATTTGAAGCTCAATCAACCAGCTATACCGGCTGAGATCCGTGAGAAAAAAATACTGTCGCCAGAATTAAGCGAACAAATAAAACAAGCCATCTTGGAATTTAAACAAACTTAAAGATAAACTTTGCAACCCTAACTATGCAATCCATATCCTAAATGCAAAGAGGTGAATGTTTTGCCTAATGCCCGCGACATTAAAAGACGGATAAAAAGCGTTAAAAGCACCCAGCAAATCACCAAAGCCATGAAAATGGTTTCCGCGGTAAAATTGCGCAGGGTACAGACATCCCTTCTGGCGCTTCGCCCTTATGCTAATAAGCTGCAATCATTGCTGGATCATTTAGGCGGTGGTTTTGAGCACGCTTTTTTGCAAGAGCGGGAAATTAAGCGGGTCTGTTTTGTGGTAATTGCCGGGGAGCGCGGCTTATGCGGTAGTTTTAACGGCAATTTATTGCATTTTGCTTCCCAAAAGTTAGCTGATTGCGCATATCCATATTCTTTGCTTTTATTAGGAAACAAGGCTTATGATTATTTCCGCCGCGCAGGTATGGGAAAAGAAATACTTGATACAAATATTGTTCTCAGCGATTACCCCAACTTTTTTCACGGCAAGGATCTTGCTCATCAGCTGGTTACTTCATATCTGGCGGAAGAATTCGATCAAATTAATATTATCTATACTGAATTCAAATCAGCAATGGGTCAAAAACCGGCCATGAAGATTCTTTTACCCTTAACCCATGAGCCACAGGAAGGCGAAAGCCTTTTCTCCGACTATATTTTTGAGCCCGATGCCTCAACTTTACTGGAAACAGTATTGCCCCAATTTATTGATACAACTGTTTACCGGATCTTGATGGAAAGCAAAGCCAGCGAGCATGGCGCTAGGATGACGGCGATGAGTTCCGCTACGGACAATGCCCTGGAAATGATCGACAGACTAACTTTATCGCTGAACCGAGCCAGACAAGCCGCCATAACCACGGAGATTATCGAAGTTGTGAGCGGGGCAGTTGCGTTATAGAAGTTAGAGACGAGAATATGAAAACGAGAAGATAGAAACAAGAAGTTTGGTTATACAAGAAGTTTGGTTAAACAAGAAGTTTGGTTTAATGAGAAGTTTGGTTTAAAGAGCAGTTTTGATCGAGACGAGAAGTTATTAGCTTGTGAATTTTATTTAGCGGGAGGTATGCGAGTTGGCTCAAGGAATAATTAAGGAAATTATCGGACCGGTGGTGGATGTGGAATTTCCCGCCGGGAAATTACCGGATATTTATAATGCGGTGACTGTGACCAGCATTGGCCAGCCGGATGAAGATTCCCTATTTGAAATCAACATTACCATGGAGGCTATGCAGCATTTGGGCAATAATAGTGTGCGTTGCGTGGCTCTTTCCAGCACCGACGGTTTACGTCGGGGCATGCTGGCTACGGATACTGAATCACCCATCAAAATAACCGTAGGGCGGCCGACTTTAGGCCGCATGCTCAATGTTATCGGGGAGCCTATCGATGGCTTGGGTGAATTGCCTGCCGGCGAAAAACTACCTATTCACCGGCCTGCCCCGGAATTCGCCAACCTTATACCGTCGTCGGAAATCTTGGAAACCGGTATCAAGGTTATTGATTTGCTGGCGCCTTATGCTAAGGGCGGTAAGGTTGGCCTATTTGGCGGCGCCGGGGTAGGGAAGACGGTTCTCATAATTGAGCTTATCCGCAATATTGCCTACGAACATGGAGGCTTTTCGGTATTTGCCGGAGTGGGCGAACGCACCCGTGAAGGCAATGATTTATGGCGGGAAATGAATGAATCCGGGGTGGTAAATAAAACCGCCATGGTATTTGGGCAAATGAATGAGCCGCCCGGCGCGCGTTTGCGGGTGGGGCTCACCGGTTTGACTATAGCCGAATCCTTTAGGGATAGCGAAGGCCAGGACGTATTGCTGTTCATTGATAATATTTTCCGCTTTACCCAAGCTGGTTCCGAGGTTTCAGCTTTGCTGGGGCGTATGCCTTCAGCCGTGGGTTATCAGCCTACCTTGGCGACGGAAATGGGTACTTTGCAAGAACGTATTACTTCCACCAATAAAGGTTCTGTTACTTCGGTGCAGGCCATTTATGTACCTGCCGACGACTTGACCGACCCGGCGCCAGCCACAGCCTTTGCCCACTTAGATGCCACCACCGTGTTATCCAGGCAGATTTCGGAGATGGGTATTTATCCGGCTGTGGATCCGCTGGATTCCTCCAGCAGCGTACTTGACCCCCGTATTTTAGGGGAAGAGCATTATAAAGTAGCCCGGGCTGTGCAAGGTATTTTGCAGCACTATAAAGAATTGCAGGATATTATCGCTATATTGGGCATGGACGAGCTTTCTCCGGAAGATAAGGTTTTGGTGATGCGCGCCAGGAAGATCCAGCGTTTCCTATCCCAGCCTTTCCACGTGGCCGAAGCCTTTACCGGTATGCCAGGTAAATATGTGCCACTTAAAGAGACGGTGCGCAGTTTTAAAGATATTGTGGACGGCAAATATGACCATTTACCCGAGCAGGCATTTTTAATGGTAGGTACTATTGAGGAAGCAGTGGAGAAGGCTAAGACTTTATAAATTTAAATAATCTTGAGAGGATGACTTGCGATCAACGAAGATACTATTTTGCTGGAAGTTATTACGCCTCAAGGGCCGGTATGCAATGAAATGATAAATTCATTGACCGCGCCGGCCAGCTTAGGTAGCATGGGGGTGCTGCACGATCACGCTCCGCTGCTTACTACCTTAGATACCGGTATCCTGTGTTATACCAAGGCCAACCAGGCGTCGCAGCTCATAGCGGTGGCTAGCGGTTTAATGGAGGTCAATAATAACCATGTACTGGTTTTAGTGCAAGCTGCTGAAAAAGCCGAGGATATAGACCTTGAGCGGGCTAATGCTGCCTTAACCAGAGCAAAAGAGCGTCTGGCTTCCCATAAAAGCGAAATAGATGTACACCGCGCCGAAGCTTCTGTAAGCCGAGCCATGAACCGCATTAGAATTGTAAAATAAACCTCCCAAATTCTCAAGGCTAAGCCTACCCCGCAAAAAGCTTTGTGGGGTAGTAATTATTTTTCAGATATTGACAAATGCTACTGAATTTAGTAAAATAGTAAATAATAGAATTAGTGTGAAGGAGCATAAAGCGGGAGCGGAGGAGTAGTAAATTGGATAGGAAAAGAGAATTGAAAGAGCAATACCGCAACAGTAAACCACCCATGGGTATAGTGGCTTTTAGTTGTTTGCCTACTGAAAAAACATATCTTGCCTGCGCTAAGGATACAAAAGCGGTTATCAACAGTAAACGTTTCCAATTAGAAAACGGATCTTGTTTTAATCGTAATATGCAGGCAGATTGGAATGCTTATGGCGCGGCTGGTTTTGATATCCGTGTAGTGGAAACACTGGAATACGACAAGGACGAGGCTAAAACAGATTATAACGCGGATCTGGCTGCCTTAAGGGATATATGCCGGGAAGGCTTTCGCAACTGCGAGTTTATTTGAAAGGCTATTACCATGAAAATACCGACCGAACTAAAACATAAGCCTGTTATTGTGGCTGAGGATTATGAAAGTATTGATGGACGCAAGTCTGGCAGAAGCGATGCCAAAGGGCTGTCGCTTGGCTTAGCTCAGTGGAATGACCGGGGCAGGGTAGATATATCCGCCAAAGTGTGGCGCTATACCGGGGAAAAATGGTCCCGCCAATCAGAAGAATTACCCATACACCGTGTTTTGGATCTATGCATTCTTATTACACGTTCGATGCGCTATTTTCGCGAAGCCTACCGCCAAGACAAGCTTTTCGACCCACAGAACACGGAGATAGGCCATATTGCTTTGCAAGAAAGCGCTATGTCAATCAATATTTGCGCGGATAACCCCATGATCAACCAAGATATTGAGCTATTCATGCAAGCTTTACGCAATGACGACGAAATGCTCAGCGAACGTTTTGCTATTTTGGCTCAACAACTAAAAGAATTAGGCTTCCGCTAAAGTTTTTGTTTTTTAATTGTTTTGCAGGTATTTGCCTATTAATATAGAAAAAATACATATTAAATAAATCTAGGTGGTGAAATTATTGTGGATAGTATGCTTATCTATATTGTACTAATGGTGGCGATTTTTTATTTTCTGCTAATTCGCCCGCAGCAAAAACAAAAGAAACAACGCAACTCTATGATGGATTCCCTTAATGTGGGAGATGAAATCTATACGGCAGGCGGCATCCTGGGCACCATAACCCGTATTAAAGACCAAACTATCTGGTTACGCATCTCCGACAGATGCGAGATAGAATTGCTTAAAACCTCAATAGGCGGCTTAAAGACAAAAGATGAGAGTCAAAGTACAACAGAAGCAAAAATAGACTCATAAGAGTCTATTTTTACATAAGCAGCAAAAAGCCGCATTAAGCGCGTACTATGCTGAATATGTTTGCTTAAGCGTTTTTGCTTTTTTTACGAAATTAACAGCCAAAGCGATTGACATTATCCTATGGTTAGAGGTATAATATTATTTGGCATTTTATTAAGGAGGGTTCATTAATGAACATTAGTAGTGAAGCAAAGGTTATATTGATCCTTATATTAATTGCGGGAGCCATATACTTATCGCTTACGCCATTGCTGGGCGTTAACGGTTTGAATCTAGGCTTAGACCTGCAGGGCGGAGCACAAGTAGTGTTTCAAGCCACACCGGAAGACGGAAAAGGTGTTATCACCCGCGAAAACATGGTTCAGCTAATTGAAGTTATGGACAGACGCGTGAATGAATTGGGCGTAAGCGAACCGGTTATTCAGATAGAAGGTAATGATCGGTTAATTGTAGAATTAGCCGGGGTCGATAACCCTGATAAAGCCATAGAAATAATTGGCCAAACCGCTCATCTGGAATTTAGGGATCCCAATGGCGGTGTTATACTCACCGGCGCTGATTTGGTAGACGCCAAAGCGCTTATTGTTAATAGCCCTAACGCTATGGAAAGAAATATTGTCGAACTGACTTTTTCCAATGAAGGCAAAGAGTTATTTAAAGTCGCCACAGCCACTTTTATTGGACAAAGCATTGGTATATACTTAGACGATATACTGCTAACTAACCCTACCGTAAAATCTGTGATTCCCAATGGCGTGGCCTCCATTTCCGGCGGTTATGAAAATTTTGATACTGCTAATGAACATGCCATCCTCTTACGCAGCGGTTCCCTGCCCGTAAAAACAAAGGTGCTTTCCAAACATACTGTCGGCCCCACTCTGGGGCAGGACTCTTTAGCCAAAAGTTTACAGGCAGCCCTGCTCGGCCTGATAATTTTAGCTGCCTTTATGATGCTCTATTACCGTTTGCCGGGTATATGGGCTTGTATTTCTTTACTGGCTTATGCGTTGATACTTGTCTGGGTTCTTTACTTACTGCGCGCCACCTTGACCTTGACCAGCATTGCCGGCTTCATCTTATCTGTAGGTATGGCTGTGGACGCAAATATTATTATTTACGAGCGCATAAAGGAAGAGCTATACTCAGGCAAATCGCTTAGCGCCAGTATCGAAGCGGGCTTTAAACGCGCTTTCACCACGGTCTTAGACAGCAACTTGACCACGTTGATTGCCGCTGTAGTTCTGTTCTATTTAGGGAGCGGCACCATTAAAGGTTTTGCTTTAACGCTTTCCATCGGTTTAATCGCCAGCTTGTTTACTGCTGTTACCCTTACCCGCTTTATGTTGCGCTGGACATCCGATATCAACTTTTTGGCCAAGAAATCCTTCTATGGTATGGGTAAAAAACAAAGGGTGTTCCACTTTGATTTCCTGCGCAAGAAAAAAGTCTTTTACGCTATTTCCCTATTGATCATCATACCCGGTATGGTTGTTTTAGCGACACGCGGGCTCAATTTAGGCATTGATTTTACCGGCGGTTCAATTGCGCTGATAGAATATGAGCAACCCATTGATTTGGCTGAAGTGCGAAATACTGTCAGCAGTTTTGTGGTACAGACACCTACGGTACAGCAAAGTGAAAATAACCAATTCCTCATTCGCACAGAGCAGCTAGAATCAGAACAGAACTCGGCTATGCTAGACGCTTTGGGCGAATTAGGCGGTGAGGCAAATAAAATGCAGATCTCGCGTAATGATCTTATTGGGCCGGCGATTGGCGCGGAACTCTTAAAGAATGCCCAATGGGCATTGATCGTAGCTATTATTTTGATGTTGCTATATATTACAGTACGTTTCCAACTCAATTTTGCGCTTACCTCAATTTTGGGTTTATTGCATGACTCTTTAGTAATGCTCAGCGTATTTGCCATATTCCAGATAGAGGTAGACAGCGCCTTTATTGCCGCGATACTGACAATTATCGGTTATTCCATTAATAACACTATTGTAATATTTGACCGTATCCGGGAAAATGTGCGCCATCAAGAGCGCTTAACTGTAAAAGACCTCATCAACAACAGCATAAACCAAACCTTTACCCGTTCTGTAAATACTGTCGTAGCAGTACTGTTCTTGCTGCTGTCCATGCTGTTTGTGGGTGGCGAAACCACGAAAGTATTTATGCTGGCTTTGGCAGTGGGCATGGTAGCCGGTTTTTATTCCTCTCTATGCGTAGTGGGCAATCTGCTAGACAATATTTCCAGTAAATCCGGCTTAAGCGTTGGCAAAAGCAAAGCTGCGGTACGTGTACGTACATCTGAAGCAGCCAAATAAAAAAATATCTGTATACCCGTGGTTTTGCGTTAGCAAAACCACGGGTATACATTATTATGGGGGTAAAACTTGGTAAAATGGATGTTACGGCAGGCAGCCGTAAATGTGGGGGAACTTGCCGTACAGTGGAATATACATCCAGTGTTAGCTCATGTACTGGCGGTACGCGGTTTTCGTGAACCTCAAGAAGTGTTTAGTTTTTTATACGCGGCTGATATGGAGTTACCATCAGCTGCTATTTTTGCCGATATGCTAAAAGCTGTGGACTTGGTCAGTGAAGCTATAATAAAAAAACAACGTATCGCCATCTTTGGTGATTATGACGCGGATGGCGTATCAAGCACGGTAATCCTCTATAAGACATTGGCGGCTTTAAATGCCGATGTCTTATATTATATTCCTCAAAGGGATAATGAAGGTTATGGCTTGAATAATGAAGCCATACTTAGCTTAAAACAGCAGCAGGTTGAAATGATAATAGCTTGCGACAATGGCGTTTCTGCTTTTGAACAAGTTGAATATGCCAATTCTTTAGAACTTACTGTAATTATCCTTGACCATCATGATTTACCACTTGATGCTACAGGGGAGCAAGTACTGGTAGCCGCGGCAGCGGTGGTAGATGCCAAAAGGCAGGATTGCGCCTACCCCTTCAAACTTTTTTGTGCGGCTGGTTTATGCTACCGTTTTTCTGCGGCATTGTTTGAGCGCTTTAATATGGATTGGCATAACCTAGGCCAGGAATTGCTGGCCTTTGCTGCCTTAGCTACCATTTGCGATTTGGTTGAATTACTAGGCGAAAACCGTTGCCTCGCGCAACGTGGCTTACCGGCTATAACCGAAAGCACAAATCCTGGCTTGCAGGCACTAATCGCAGCATTAGGTCTTAGTGGACAAAAAATAACAGCTTACCATGTTGGGTTTCGCTTAGGTCCCTGTGTAAACGCTTCTGGGCGTTTGAAAGACGCAGCTTTAGCGGTGGAATTGTTTTTATGCAAAGATAAAACCCAAGCTGCTGAAATGGCTCATTACCTAACCGAGCTGAACGAAACACGTAAAACCCTCACCGAACAAGGCGCTGCTTTGGCCTTAGAAGCAATTGAAAGCCAAGGCTTTCATAAAGATAAGATCATTGTAGCTCATTGCCACAATATCCATGAAAGCGTAGCCGGTATTATCGCCGGCAAACTCAAGGAGCATTATTATAAGCCGGTTATAATTATAACAGGGGATAAAGAGATTTTACGCGGTTCCGGGCGCTCTATTGAGCCTTATCACATGTATCAAGGCTTATGCTCCTGCGGTGAGCTTTTTATCAACTTCGGCGGCCACCCTATGGCGGCTGGTTTTAGTATTCCACAAACTAATGTGGGATTACTTAGGGAACACTTAAACCGTGCTTGTACCCTTAGCCAAGAAGATATGCAGCCTATACGGCGCATCGACAAGATTTTACCATTAAGTGAAGCTACCCTAGTCTTAGCCCGCGAATTACAGGCTTTTGAACCTTTTGGCAAAGGCAATCACATAGTGTATTTTGCCGACCGGGGGGTTAAGCTTTTAAAAATCGCCATATTAGGGGCTACCGGACATGTATTAAGGCTAAGCCTACAAAGCCAGCATATGAAAGGGTCGGTGGAAGCCATCTGCTTCGAGGGCAAAGAAAAACTACAGGAGTTGTTGAAAGCAGCATTTGGGGATAATTGTTGGCCAAAGCTCGTGAAAGGCAATCAGGATGGTGTATTATTAGATATACTGTATACCTTAAATGTCAATACTTATCAAGGCCGGGAAAGCGCGCAGCCACAATTAATAGATTTCCGTCTGGCTCAAGGTGAGTGAGTATGAAATACTTTATCCAAACTTTTGGCTGCCAAATGAATGACAGCGACAGCAATCTCATGGATGCTTCCTTATCTCAAGCAGGATATAGCCGCGCAACTGCTGCGGAAAAGGCCGACATAATTGTGGTTAACACCTGCTGTGTTAGGCAAACCGCGGAAAACAGGGCTTTTGGCTATATTGGCAGCCTTAAATGTTTAAAGGAACAAAAACCACATTTGATTATTGCCGTATGCGGCTGTTTGGTACAAAAAGAAGGCAGCTTAGCCGGTTTTTTGAACCGCTACCGCCATGTGAGCTTATTACTGGGTACTTTTGCTTTTGCCAGACTCCCAGAATATATTGAGGATTACAGGAGTAGGGGAGAGGTAATTATTGATGTAGCAGAAGACTATGAAGCACATCCATACAGTTATCTGCCGGCACTGAGTCCCGTCAATAATTATAGATCTCAAATAAGTATTATCCTGGGCTGCAATAATTATTGCAGCTATTGTATAGTTCCTTATGTAAGGGGGCGTGAACGTAGCCGCAAACCTTGGCAGATATTGGAGGAAGCACAAGCTTTAGTTAGAGCCGGAGTAAAAGAAGTGCAGCTTTTAGGGCAAAACGTTAATGCTTATGGCAAAGATATCGTGGACTTAAACTGGGATTTCGCTCGCCTTTTGCATGAACTTGATAAAACTGCCGGAATTGAGCGCATACGTTATATGACATCCCATCCGCGTGATTTCTCGCTAAAACTAATCGAAACCATTGCGGCGGCGCAGCATATTTGTCATCATTTTCACTTGCCTTTGCAATCCGGCTGCGATAAAATACTATCTGCCATGAACCGTGGCTATGACACCGCCTATTATGCCCAATTATTAGAGAACATACGTTCCCACATGCCTCAAGCTACCATTACCAGCGATTTGATTGTTGGTTTTCCCGGCGAAACTGAGGAAGATTTTCAACAAACGCTGGATTTTTTAGCTGTCTGCCAGTTTGATACCGCCTACACTTTTCTTTATTCTCAACGCAGCGGTACGCCAGCCGCCACGCTGCCGCTTCAGGTAGCGGCAGAAGTAAAAAAAGAGCGCATACAGCGGCTTATGTCTGTCCAAAACCACATTAGCCTTGCGCAAAATCAGCAATTGATAGGCGCCAAACAAGAAATCATGGTGGAAGGCGCCAGTAAAAACAACCCCATGCGCTGGTCCGGACGTACTCGGGGTAATAAAATTGTTGTGTTTGATTATAAAGCGGGAAAAAACATACAAGCGGGCGACTTACTAATGCTACGCATAACAGCGGCTCAAACTTGGAACTTAAGCGGAGAAATTATATAAGGCTTCTATCCTCTACTCCCAGTCATTTAGTTTACATAATACATATTATCGGAAGTTATAATTTTAGCTTTACAAATTCACAAACTGATAGTATAATCCAGTTGCGGGCTTTGCCCTAAAGCTTGCCGCAAAAGCGTGATTAACATCATTGGCAGGAGGGCATATTTTTAAAGAAGGCGGTATATATCATGAGATTTTCTTCACTTATGGATACTTTTAAACCAAATATTTTCAATGTATTGGAAGCAAAACGTCGGGAGCTTATAAAAGCGGGGCAAGAGGTGATAAACCTTTCTGTGGGTACGCCAAACCTGCTACCACCCCAGCATGTTATGGAGGTCATAGCGCAGGCGGCACTTGATCCGGAATGTTATAAATATTCAATTTTAGATAGCGCTGAGCTGCAAGAGGCGGTTATAAATTGGTATAAAAAACGTTATGATGTTTGTCTGGATGCTGAGGGCTTTACTTCTGTATATGGCTCACAGGAGGGTATATCGCATATACCGTTCGTTTTCTGTAACCCCGGGGACATAGTAATAATCGGCTCTCCCACCTACCCTATTTTTGCTTTTGGGCCGCTGCTAGCCGGAGCAAGACTATATAGGGTAGCGTTAAAAGAAGAAAATGGCTATTTAATGGATTTCGCCTCTATTCCACAAAATATTGCTCAAGCAGCCAAAATGATCATCGTCTCCTACCCCTCAAACCCATTGGCAGTGGTAGCCAACGACGATTTTTATGAAAATCTTATCGCCTTTGCAAAGAAATATAACATAGTAGTGATACATGACAACGCATATTCCGAGTATATTCATGACAGCAAGCCAGGCGGATCTTTCTTGCAATACGACGGCGCTATGGATGTGGGGATAGAGTTTAACTCACTTTCAAAATCCTATAACCTAACCGGCTTACGGATATCCTTTGCCCTGGGAAACAAAGAAATAATCAAAGCTTTTCGCTCTTTGCGCTCGCAAATAGATTATGGAATATCGTATCTAGACCAAAAAGCCGCAACCGCAGCGCTTTGTGGCTCACAAGATATTCTAGGCAGCAACCGCGCCCATTATAAGGCGGCGCGCGATAAGATATATGAAGGATTAAACAGTATAGGTTGGAAAGTCCCGCTTTCTCAGGCTACCATGTTCGCTTGGCTGCCCATACCTAAAGGCCGTAAAAGTGAAGAGTTTACATTAGAAGTTTTGGAAAAAACCAATGTAATTTTTGTACCGGGAACAGCCTTCGGCACAGAGGGAGAAGGCTATGTGCGCGCGGCACTGGTGGCGGATATCCCCACGCTAGAGAAAGCAATAAACAAAATAGCAGTTAGCGGGATTATTTAGCGGGGAAATAAGCAGTGAACAACCAAGCCAAACAAACACAGGCGTTCATTATCCTAATCTCCTGTGTGCTTTTTAACCTAACTATCGGCGTACTCTACGCTTGGAGCGTCTTTAAAACTAAACTCACCACTGTTTGTGAGGAAGGCGGCTATGGGTGGAGTGCCGGCCAAGCCGGTCTCCCCTACTCTATTTGCATTATCGTATTTGCTGTATCTATGCTAATGGGAGGGCGGCTTCAAGATAAAAACGGGCCTCGCCGGGTAGCAACGGTAGCAGGCATATTGACAGGGATGGGCTTAATCATTTGCGGGCTGGCAGGCCATAGTATACTCGGCATAACCTTGGGTTTTGGCGTTGTCACCGGTTGTGGTATGGGTATTGGTTATGGTTGTGTCAACCCTCCCGTACTCAAATGGTTTCCCCCAGATAAAAAAGGCTTAGTCAGTGGGCTTGTGGTAGGCGGTTACGGCTTGGCTGCCGTATA
>Ga0082212_10006491_pt1 | contig 15694 bp, 7 predicted proteins | sample TergutNt197P3_FD_71548 | JGI IMG/M metagenome (GOLD analysis project Ga0082212, IMG submission 71548) | Neocapritermes taracua P3 segment gut microbial communities from Petit-Saut dam, French Guiana - Nt197 P3 | ecosystem: Host-associated > Arthropoda: Insects > Digestive system > Gut ...
ACAAACTACTTCCATTGGAGCAGCTTCAGCCGAACGGCATCTAGTATTATTACTGTACAAGAATCCGGATCTTTGGTCCAAAGTCAAAGGAAGGGTGACAAAAGAGGATTTCTACTCTACTGATATCTACACCATATATACGACCTTGACCGAAGCGATTGAAAACGGGACATACAAGAACATTAGTTCATTGACCGAAAAACTACCCGATAAACTTATGTCTGCACTTGTCGGTTTAGTGCATTCCGGACCACAGGGAAATTATTCACAGGCAGATGCGGACTATTATATTGAAAAAATGAAAAACACCGCCGGAAAGCCGGATGATGAAAATATTATGCAGATGGATATTGAGGAGCTGCAGAAGCTCATAGAGAGTAAGAAATAACAAAGAGAGATAAATCAGATAAAAGATAGGAAAGGAATTAGCAGATGTCAGAAGGACGTACAGTACTAAAGGATCTCATCGACCAGGGTAAAAGACGTGGTAAACTCTCCACCAAGGAAATAAACGACGCACTCGAGGAGTTAGATTTTGAAGCCGAACAGGTCGATAATCTCTATGAGATTATCGAGAGCAATCAAATAGAGATAGTTGAAGATCTAGCAGAAGAGATAAATGAAGAGACAAAAGAAGCAATTCCCGAGATAGACAGTATCGAGATTGCGGTTGCGGAAGGAATAGATGACCCGGTCAAGGTGTATCTCAAAGAGATAGGCCGTGTACCGTTGCTTACCTCAAAAGAGGAGATAGATTTAGCTATTCGTATGTCTCAGGGAGATACCGCAGCCAGAAAACGTCTTTCGGAAGCAAACTTACGTCTAGTGGTCAGTATCGCAAAACGTTATGTCGGTCGCGGCATGCAGTTTTTGGATCTTATACAGGAAGGCAATCTCGGCCTCATAAAGGCAGTTGAGAAATTCGACTATACTAAAGGGTTTAAGTTTTCTACCTATGCTACCTGGTGGATCAGGCAGGCAATAACCCGAGCCATAGCCGACCAAGCCAGAACCATAAGAATTCCAGTCCATATGGTCGAGACTATCAATAAGGTAAAAAAAGTAGCGAGTCTACTGCTGCACCGCAATGGTCACGAGGCGACTGCTGAAGAGATATCAGCAGAATTGAAGATACCGGTCGAGAAGGTACGTGATATCATGCGTATCGCTCAAGAGCCGGTCTCGCTTGAGACACCCATCGGAGAGGAAGAAGACAGCCATCTCGGAGATTTCATACCGGATGAAGAAGCACCGGTTCCGGCTGACGCCGCTTCTCAGGTACTGCTTAGGGAACAGATAGGAGATGTACTCTCCACCTTAACCCCACGAGAAGAGAAGGTACTTAGACTCCGCTTTGGTCTTGAGGACGGTAGACCGAGAACGCTTGAAGAGGTAGGTAAGGAGTTCAACGTTACCCGTGAAAGGATTCGTCAGATAGAAGCAAAAGCGTTGAGAAAATTAAGACATCCCAGTCGGAGTAAGAAACTCCGTGACTTTCTCGACTAGACTCGAAACATATATCATAAACCGACAATCCGTGAACGTGAGTTTTTTCGTTCACGGCGTTGTTCGGTTTATAGTATTATCCTTTCAGTAGGAAACATATTTCCACTATTGATTGAGATTGACTCAGTATTTTACCTTCGATAATCCGTGTTTATACTTCATGCAGTTAAGAGTAAGCATATGACGGATTCATCCAACTGTAGTCTCGTAATGACATAGTCTTTGTATCTGCTCTTACATATATGATTTTCGATAGCAAGTGGGGAGAAATGGAAATTGATGTGTGCTTTTCTCTCCTACCGATAATACTCTCTTCCTGTTGTTATGGTGTAGTGGTTACAGATATAGATTCATGTTTTTCATCTTTTAACCAACAAAAGAAAAGGCCGATATTGGTAAAACTACTCGACCTGAAAAGTATCCCAAAGTGGAGTTGAGGATACAACTGGATCAGTGGTAAAAAAATAGTTCATAATTCCCTATTACGGGTGCTCTTCTGTCTTCCTTATTGTTAACAGTCATGTATGTCTTAATTCTGTACGAAATTTGGATTAAGGAAATTCTTTCGTGTAATTTAATTGATGCAATTGTCCTGGGCGGTAGGAAACAGCCGAAACGTACCCAGAAGTTATGGCAATTATGTCGATATAAATCATGTAATACCGCATTATTCTTAACATAACGATTTGATCGGTGTAAAATCTTATCAGGTGGTGAATTGTATGCGTAGGAAAATAGAGGCCCTTCTTCTTGAGTGGAAAAACAGGGAAACCGTATGCCGCTGCTTTTATACGGCGCGCGGCAGGTTGGCAAGACATATATCCTCAACGATTTCGGTGAGAAGCATTTCAGGAATATGGTTTATGTGAACCTTGAGACAAATTTGCTAGTAGCCAATTACTTTGCCGATGATATTACGCCGGAGCGTTTAATCCGTTTTCTTGAAACGACGGTCAATGACGTTATCACGCCCGGTGAGACGCTTATCGTATTTGATGAGGTGCAGTCATGCGAGCGAGCGCTGACCTCGCTGAAATACTTTTGTGAATTTGCGCCGGAGTACCATATCGCGGCTGCCAACAGCATACTCGGCGTGGCGATAAACAGGGAGAAGTATTCCTTTCCAGTCGGTAAGGTAGAAAGCACAACCCTTTATCCCCTGGATTTTGAAGAGTTCCTTTGGGCACTCGGAGAAGAACGGCTTGCAGAGGAGATACGGCGCTGCTATGTTGGAATGGAGGCGATGGTCGACGCCCTGTACTATAAGGCAATCGAACTGTATAGATACTACCTGATTACGGGCGGTATGCCAGCCTGTGTAGATTCATTCGTAAAGAACGGTAAACTCGTGCTCGTTCCCACGATTCAAAATGAGATCATGAACAACTACGTTGCCGATATGGCGAAATACGCGGAGATCTCCGAAACGGTGAAGATCCGCGCTTGTTATAATTCCGTTCCCGCCCAGTTGGCGAAGGAAAACAAGAAGTTTCAGTATAAAGTCGTGCAGAGAGGTGGTAGCGCAACGCTGTTCGGCGCTTCCATCGACTGGCTGGCGCAAGCCGGCATCGCCCTGAAATGCCATAAGATAGACCACGCACAGAACCCCATAGCTGTCTATGAAGATCTGTCCTCTTTTAAGCTTTATATGAGCGACGTCGGCCTGCTGGGTATGAGGGCAGGTATACCGCAGCAGACCATACTCAGCGGGGAAGCGAATCTTTTCATGGGTTCGGTAGCTGAGAACTATATCGCCCAGGCGCTGACTACCAACGGGTATCCGCTGTTTTACTGGACGAGTGAGCATACGGCCGAAATAGATTTTGTCATCCAAAAGAATACGGACATCATAGGTATTGAAGTAAAAAAGGGAATAAAGACCAGATCAAAAAGCCTGAGCGTTTTCATTCAAAAGTATTCACCCACTTATTCCATCCGGTTCTCGGAAAAGAATTTCGGTAGAAGCGGCGAAATTCTCGCTATACCGCATTATGCCGCGTTTTGCGTTTGAAAATCGATAATGAGTGGAGTAATCTATCGATGACGGGATAAACAGATGACCTTGTTTAATATAAACGTAAAGAGGTGAAACCATGATGGATGATTCGACTTCACTCTCAATCAAGGAGTTCGCAAATTTTACGGGAATTGAATCATAATCAGTAACGTCGAAATCTGAAACATAAAAGTGTTTATGTAGCTTGGCTCAATATGGCGGTTGTACCACCCACTATACTATCGGTTCAGTTGAAATTGACAATTTATCACACTAAGTGTAAAAGAAGCGTGTCAAACTCCCGACTACTCGACCTGAAAAATATCCCGAAGTAGAACAGAGGACACACCTGGACCAGTGGTGAAAAAATTATTTCAAAATAAATTTCTTGACATTCTTTTTCAAAGCCAGTAAAATTAAAATTCAATGTTTTATCTTGGGTAGCCTTGCAATTTCCACAAAAACACCCCATAGAACATCTACAATTTATAGCAAAACGAGTATATGCGAAACGAAATATTGTGCAAACTGACGAAAATTCGAGTATTCGAGCGTCACTGTACAAAATGTGATTTTGTATCATCTCTTGTTACAAAGTAAATACACTTGTAATTTATGTAATATCTGTGAGAGAAAGGGCGAAGAATACACATATGATTAGCGTACATCCTGAAAAGTTAGGTAGCAATGAACGTATGTCTTTTGCAAGCATAAATGAAGTCCTTCAGATGCCGGATCTTATCGAGATCCAGAAGAACTCATACAATTGGTTTGTCACCGACGGACTAAAGGAAGTATTCCGCGATGTCGCAACCATCGAGGACTATTCCGGTAAGCTGGTGCTTGATTTCATCGGATTCAGGATAGAAGATGAACCTAAGTATACTGCTGAGGAAGCAAAAGAACGGGATGCAACATATTCTACGCCTCTGAAGGTCACTGCACGTTTGCTCAACCGGGAGACCGGTGAGATAAAGGAGCAGGAAATCTTCATGGGTGACCTTCCGCTGATGACCAACAGCGGTAAGTTCATCATCAATGGCGCCGAACGAGTCATCATATCGCAGTTAATCAGATCTCCCGGAGTCTACTTCGACGAGACGATAGACAAGACCGGAAAGCGTCTCTATACCGGGCAGGTAATCCCTAACCGTGGAGCCTGGCTCGAATATGAAACCGATTCTAACGATGTATTCTCGGTGCGTATCGACAAGAATCGTAAAATACCGGTGACGGTATTTCTGCGTGCACTGGGTCTAGGTACCGATATGGAGATAGATGAATACTTCGGTGATGATATCAGAATCAGAACCACACTCGAGAAGGACACCACCATGACCGAAGAAGACGGGTTGTTGGAAACCTACCGTCGACTTCGTCCGGGCGAACCTCCCACCGTCGATTCTGCCAAGAATCATCTACATAATCTCTTCTATGATTCAAAGCGATACGATCTGTCGAGATTCGGACGGTACAAATATAACAAGAAGTTAGCACTCATCCCCCGTATCTATGATAAGACTTTGGCTGCGGATGTAATTGCACCCATTACCGGTGAACTGTTAGCCTCAGCCGGTGAAGAGGTAAGCCGTGAGATGGGACAGTTGTTCGTCAAAAACGGCATTAACCGAGTTTCGGTGACAGTAGGAGACAAAATCGTCGATATCGTGTCTAACGACATGGTGGATATCGCAGATTTCCTTGATTTCGATCTCACCGACCTTGAAATCAATGAAAAGGTTAAGTTCAGTGTACTCCACGAGATACTTGAAATAACTTCCGATGAGAAGCAGCTTAAAGAGATGATACTGCAGCGAAAGGATGAACTGATTCCGAGACATATAGTTAAGGATGATATCCTCGCGTCGATGAACTATCTCAATGGACTAGATAGCGATATAGGGACTACAGACGATATCGATCACCTAGGTAACCGCCGTATCCGTTCGGTCGGAGAGTTACTGCAGAACCAATTTCGCATAGGATTTGCCAGAATGGAGCGGGTTGTCCGCGAAAGAATGGCTATTCAATCGCAAGAGATTGAGAATCTCACCCCACAGTCGCTCATTAATATCCGACCGCTGGTGGCTTCAATCAAGGAGTTCTTCGGTTCCTCACCCCTCTCACAGTTTATGGATCAAACCAATCCGTTGGCTGAACTCACCCACAAGCGGCGTCTTTCGGCACTCGGACCGGGAGGTCTGTCAAGAGAGAGAGCCGGATTTGAGGTACGTGATGTTCACTACAGCCATTACGGCAGAATGTGCCCCATCGAGACACCGGAAGGTCCCAACATCGGATTGATATCATATCTTGCGACCTTTGCCAGGATTAATGAATACGGTTTCGTGGAAGCCCCATATAGACGGGTAGACCGAGAGACAGGAGTAGTCACCGAAGAGGTCATCTACATGACTGCAGATATGGAGGATGATTACACCATCGCTCAGGCAAACGAACCACTCGATGAGAACATGATGTTCTCAAGACGTAGAATCTACGCCAGAAGACGAGGCGAGATACTCGAGACAGAACGCGAGAATATCGACTTCATGGACGTTTCACCCAAGATGGTGGTATCGGTCGCTACGGCGATGATCCCCTTCTTAGAGAATGACGATGCGAACCGTGCATTGATGGGCTCCAACATGCAGCGTCAGGCAGTACCGCTGCTAGTACCCGAAGCGCCTATTGTCGGGACTGGTATGGAGTACAAGGCAGCAATCGATTCAGGAGTTGTGGTACTTGCCAGAAAAGCAGGTATTGTGACCTATGCCTCATCCTCAAGAGTCATAACTCAATGTGATGACGGTACTGAAGAGATATATAGGATAATTAAGTTCCTTAGATCAAACCAAGGGACCTGCTATAACCAGCATACCATCGTTAATGTAGGAGACAGGGTAGAGGTCGGAGATATCATCGCTGACGGTCCTGCGACCTGCAACGGTGAGATATCACTCGGTAAGAACGTACTTATCGGCTTCATGACTTGGGAAGGATACAACTACGAAGACGCCGTCATGCTCAGTGAGACGGTGGTACGTGACGATATTTTCACCTCGATACATATAGAAGAGTATGAGCTAGAGTCTCGAGATACCAAGCTCGGTGCGGAAGAGATTACCCGAGATATCCCCAATGTCGGTGAAGATGCCCTCAAGGATCTCGACGAAGAGGGAATAATACGAATAGGAGCTGAGGTTTCTGCAGGTGATATATTAGTCGGAAAGGTCACACCTAAGGGTGAAACCGAGCTGACTGCAGAAGAACGATTGCTCAGAGCTATCTTCGGCGAAAAGGCACGAGAGGTTCGTGATACCTCCCTTCGAGTGCCGCATGGTGAGTACGGAATAGTAGTAGACGTCAAGGTATACACCCAACTCGACTCCGACGAACTCAGTCCCGGTGTGAACAAGGTGGTCAGATGCTATGTCGCACAGAAGCGTAAGATCTCTGTCGGTGACAAGATGGCAGGACGCCATGGTAACAAGGGTGTCGTCTCGAGGATACTGCCTCAGGAAGATATGCCATTCCTACCCGACGGAACACCGCTTGATGTGGTACTCAACCCGCTCGGCGTACCTTCACGAATGAACATAGGACAGGTACTTGAGGTACACTTAGGGCTTGCAGCAAAACAACTAGGATGGAAGATAATGACCCCGGTCTTTGACGGTGCCACCGAGTACGATATCATGGAATGCCTGGAACTAGCCGGATATGACCGAGATGGTAAAACCTGGCTGTACGATGGGCGTACCGGAGAAAAGTTTGATAACCGTGTAACGGTCGGATATATGTACTTCTTGAAATTAGCACATCTGGTAGACGATAAAATACATGCCCGTTCAACCGGACCATATTCCTTAGTCACCCAGCAACCTCTGGGCGGTAAAGCACAATTCGGAGGACAACGTTTCGGTGAGATGGAGGTGTGGGCACTTGAAGCATACGGTGCAGCATATACCCTCCAGGAGATACTGACCGTCAAGAGTGATGACGTGGTGGGAAGGGTTAAGACCTATGAATCGATAGTAAAAGGTCAAAACATACCCAAATCCGGTATCCCCGAGAGCTTCAGGGTACTAATTAAGGAACTACAATCGCTGGCTCTCAATGTCAAAGTATTAGACTCAGCAGGTTCTGAAATTGACCTCAAGGTCACAATAGATGAAGATGAAATCGGCATGCCACCCATGCCGGAAACCGAATCGGTTATAGTTGAGTCGGAACTCTCCTCGATGATTATCGAGGAACATGATAACGATCTGCCGGAACTCCCGGAATATCTCGAGGATGAAGCAGAATTCGATGATGACGATGAACTGGATTCAAGATTTGAAGATATTGATATGATGCTAGACGATGACGACACAGAAGATAATGAGTAGAAGGTGAAGGGAGAAACAATATGGAACATAGCGATTTTGATTCTATACGTATAGGGTTGGCGTCTCCGGAACAGGTAAGAGCCTGGTCCAGCGGTGAGGTCAAGAAACCTGAAACAATTAACTATCGTACCCTCAAACCCGAACGCGACGGATTGTTCTGCGAAAAGATCTTCGGTCCAACCAAAGACTGGGAGTGTCATTGTGGGAAATATAAGAGGATACGTTACCGCGGTAAGATCTGCGAAAGATGCGGTGTTGAGGTCACAAAGGCAAAAGTTAGACGTGAGAGAATGGGTCACATCGAACTTGCAGCACCGGTTTCCCATATTTGGTATTTCAAGGGTATCCCTTCCAGAATCGGTTTGGTACTTGATATCTCCCCGAGAGACCTCGAGAAGGTACTGTATTTCGCCAGCTATATCGTAACCGATCCCGGTTACACCCCACTCGAGATGCATCAACTGCTGACCGAAACAGAATACCGTAACATGAGAGAACGTTATGAAGATGAGTTTCAGGCCGAGATGGGAGCTGAGGCGATTCGCGAACTGCTCATGAGAATAGATCTAGATCAAACCTGCAGAGATCTCAAGGAAGAATATGAGACTTCTACAGGACAGAAAAAAATACGAATACTCAAACGCCTTGAGGTTTTTGAGGCATTCAGACTATCGGGTAACCGTCCGGAATGGATGATTCTTGATGTTGTTCCGGTCATACCACCTGAGATACGTCCGATGGTACAGTTGGACGGTGGTCGCTTCGCGACCAGCGATCTCAACGATCTCTATCGTCGAGTAATCAACCGTAACAATCGTCTGAGACGCTTGCTGGAGTTAGAAGCTCCCGATATCATAATACGAAACGAGAAGCGTATGCTTCAGGAGGCAGTAGATGCCTTAATCGATAACGGTAGGAGAGGAAGACCGGTCACCGGTCCCAACAACCGACCGCTAAAATCCTTGTCAGATATGCTCAAGGGTAAACAAGGCAGATTCCGTCAGAATCTGCTGGGTAAGAGGGTCGACTACTCCGGTCGTTCGGTTATCGTCGTCGGTCCCGAACTCAAGATATATCAGTGCGGACTACCTAAAGAGATGGCACTCGAACTCTTTAAGCCCTTTGTCATCAAGAATCTGGTGGAAAAGCAACTTGCGAGCAACATCAAGAACGCTCGTAAGATGGTAGACCGGATGAGAACCGAAGTCTGGGATTCACTGGAACTAGTCATCAAGGATCACCCGGTGCTGCTCAACCGCGCTCCGACACTACACCGTCTGGGAATACAGGCGTTTGAACCGGTGTTGGTTGAAGGTAGAGCATTGAAGTTACATCCGCTTGTCTGTACCGCATATAATGCCGACTTCGACGGCGATCAAATGGCAGTTCACGTACCGCTATCGTCGGAAGCTCAGGCAGAGGCAAGACTCCTTATGCTCTCAGCCGGAAACCTGCTCAAGCCGTCTGACGGACATCCCGTGACGGTTCCTACACAGGACATGGTGCTTGGCTCTTACTATCTGACCATGGATAAGGATGGTGAGAAGGGTGAAGGAAAAATCTTCCGTGATGAAGACGAAGCCAAGATGGCATACGATGCGGGGATCATTACTCTTCATGCTAAAGTTAAGGTGAGAAGAAGTGTTGAGGTTGATGGAAAAACCATCACCGGAATCATCGATACCACCGTAGGTCGTCTCATATTCAATGAACAGATACCGCAAGACCTAGGTCTCTGTCAAAGAAACACACCTGAAGATTGTCTGAAACTCGAGGTGGATAGCTTAGTCAAGAAAAACCAACTCGGAGACATCATTGAAATGTGCATTAAGGTACATGGAGTCGGTGTTACCTCCGAAGTCCTGGATAATATAAAGAGCATGGGCTTTAAGTTTTCGACGCAGGGGTCAATAACCGTGTCGGTTTCCGACGTTGTTATTCCTCCGCAGAAGAAAGATTACATTGCAGAAGCCGAAGAAAGTATAGATAAGATAATTGGCCAATACCGTCGCGGACTGATTTCCGACAACGAACGGTATATGGAGATAATAAAAATTTGGTCGGATACCACCGATAAAGTCTCCACCGCGCTGCGTGAGAATATGACTGCAGATAATCCCATCTTCATGATGGCGGATTCAGGAGCTAGAGGCTCAGCGGATCAGATTAAGCAGTTAGCCGGAATGAGAGGGTTAATTGCCAATACCTCCGGCCGTACCATCGAAATCCCCATCCGTTCCAACTATCGTGAAGGGCTTAACATACTCGAGTATTTCATCTCTTCTCGCGGAGCGAGAAAGGGTCTAGCTGATACTGCACTTCGTACTGCCGACAGTGGATATCTTACCCGACGTCTAGTGGATGTCTCGCAGGAGGTTATCATACGTGAGTTGGATTGCGGATCTACCGAAGGTATCGAAGTCAAGGATATCCGTGATGGACTAGAGATAATCGAACCGATGAGAGAACGTCTTCTCGGCAGATTCCCGGTCAACAACGTTATTCATCCTGAAACCGGCGAGATACTAGTATCCTCCGACGAGATGATAGATGACACGATGGCAGCTGCCATAATCGAAGCGGGGATCGAAAGTGTCACACTGAGATCACCCCTTAACTGTCGCAGCAGGCAGGGAGCCTGTGCCAAGTGTTACGGTGCCAACCTCGCTAACGGTAAACTCATAGGGCTTGGAGAAGCAGTTGGCATCATCGCCGCGCAGTCGATTGGTGAACCCGGTACTCAGCTAACCATGAGAACCTTCCATACCGGAGGTATTGCCAGTACCGATGATATTACACAGGGTCTGCCACGTGTAGAAGAATTGTTTGAGGGTAGAAAACCCAAACCTCAGTATCTAGCCATTCTCACCGAGATTTCGGGTGTGGTGGCCATCGACGAGAGCAAGAAGGCTCGTTATGCCATCATCACCGGAACCAACGAAGAGGGTCTGCCGATACAACGCAGCTACCTCATACCCTATGGTGTGGGTCTTAAGGTTAACGATGGTGATTCGGTCAAAGTAGGTGATATGATCACCGAAGGACTGGCAAATCCCCACGACATACTGGCAATCAAAGGTAAACTCGCAGTTCAGGACTATCTCATAGAAGAGGTTCAGAGGGTCTACCGAATGCAGGGTGTTGATATCAATGACAAGCATCTTGAGGTCATTGTTCGTCAGATGATGAGAAAAGACAGAATAATCGATCCGGGAAGCAGCACATTGCTGCCGGGAATACTCATCGACAAGAATGAGTTAACCCAGATTAATGCATCGCTACAACAGCAGATTGATGCCGGTGACGAGGATATTCGTCTGGTGACGGTCGAACCGGTGTTGCTAGGAATAACCAAAGCCTCGTTAGCTACCGATTCCTTCCTGTCAGCGGCATCATTCCAGGAGACTACCCGAGTGTTAACCGATGCTGCCATCAAAGGAAAGACCGATCCACTGATGGGACTGAAAGAAAATGTCATCATCGGCAAGCTCATCCCAGCCGGTACCGGCATGGAACAGTTTGGTGAAGCTGATTATGAGTTCACCGATGAATATATCACCGAGCATGTGCTTCAGGGCATAAAGTAACGCAGTTCGCCGTATACCGAGTAAAACTGTAACCATTTTGTCGTTTACTTTACAAATACAGTTGGTGTATAATTCATCCTGCAACTTTTGTATTACAAATTCATAAATACTACTCTAACGAAAGGAGCAAAACATTGCCTACATTTAGTCAATTGGTAAGAAAAGGTCGTGAAGTACCGGTGTACAAATCCGGAACACCGGCGTTGCAGAGAACATATAACTCTCAGAAGAGAACATTTACTGATCAAGCTGCACCTCAAAAGCGCGGAGTGTGTACCACCGTCAAGACCTTAACCCCAAAGAAACCTAACTCTGCATTACGCAAGGTAGCCAGAGTTCGCCTGTCAAACGGCATGGAAGTCTGGGGTTACATTCCGGGTGAAGGACACAATCTACAGGAACATAGTGTTGTGTTGGTTCGCGGTGGAAGGGTCAAGGATCTACCGGGTGTACGTTATCACGTCATTCGCGGAACACTTGACACACAAGGAGTGACCGGACGTGCCAAAGCACGTTCAAAGTACGGTACAAAAAGAGCACGGTCTATATAGGTAGATTGTACCGGACAATGTAAGCCTTTTACGGAATAACGATGTATTAATATATATGACGTTACCTAAAGGCGTACTGCTGCGGGAGTCAAAAACTTCCGAGTACCTATGAAATCATTAATTTAATGAAGGAGGGAAGAAGATGCCCAGAAGAGGTAATGTCCCCAAACGAGATGTACTGCCCGATCCCTTGTACGGATCTAAGATGGTAACCAGATTGGTTAACAACATCATGTACGACGGAAAGAAGGGTGTAGCACAAAAAATCGTCTACTCAGCATTCGATATCATCAAGGAAAGGACCGGAAACGATCCTCTCGAGATGTTTGAAAAAGCATTAGACAACATTATGCCGGAACTCGAGGTAAAGGCACGCCGTGTAGGCGGATCTACCTACCAGGTTCCGATGGAAGTAAGACCTGAAAGAAGAGTTACACTGGGACTTCGTTGGTTAGTCGGATTTTCCCGGCAACGTAACGAACGTACCATGAGAGAAAGACTTGCGCACGAAATCATGGATGCCGTCAACGGTACCGGAAACTCGGTAAAACGCCGTGAAGATACCCACCGTATGGCAGAATCCAACCGTGCATTCGCACACTACAGATACTAGGGTGACGCAAGGCTGGTTGGGAGGAAGTTATGTCACGCGAAGTGCCGCTCGAATACACTAGAAATGTCGGAATCATGGCACATATAGATGCCGGGAAGACAACAACAACCGAGCGTATTTTGTTTTACACCGGTATTAATCACAGAATTGGTGAAACACATGACGGTGCTGCCACTATGGACTGGCGGGCACAGGAGAAAGAGCGCGGGATAACCATAACATCTGCAGCCACTACTGCATTCTGGAGAGAGCATCGTATCAATATCATCGATACTCCCGGACATGTAGATTTCACCATAGAGGTTGAACGATCCTTGCGTGTACTCGACGGAGCTCTGGCGGTTTTCTGTGCCAAAGGTGGAGTAGAACCTCAGTCTGAAACAGTATGGAGACAGGCCGACCGGTACCATGTACCACGACTTGCCTTTATCAACAAGATGGACATCGTCGGAGCTGATTTCTTCAATGTCATCGACATGATGAAGGACCGACTCAAAGCCAATGCGATAGCTATTCAGCTACCGATTGGTGCTGAGGAAGAATATGTCGGAGTTATTGATCTGGTTGGAATGAAGGCATATATCGATTTCGAGAATAGGACCGAGGATCTTGAGTCGATAGATATTCCCGAGGAGTACCTGTCACAGGTATCGCTACACCGAGATAAACTCTTTGAAGCGTTATCTAACATCGATGATGAGTTCATGGATAGCTACCTAAATGGTGATGAGATAGAGGAAACCGAAATAAAGCGGGTTATCCGCAAAGGTACGGTAACCGGCAGTTTGGTACCGGTTGTCTGTGGCGCCTCCTATCGTAACAAAGGAACTCAAAAACTACTAGACGCCATAGTAGATTACATGCCCTCTCCACTTGATGTACCTCCAGTAGAGGGTATCAACCCCAAGAGCAACAAAGAAGAACAACGCAGTCCCGATGACAGTGAGCCTTTTTCCGCTCTTGCCTTCAAGATAGAAACCGATCCGCATCTTGGAACACTGAGTTACTTCCGGGTTTACTCCGGAACCGTAACGGCAGGTTCAACGATATACAACTCGGTGAAGGGAAAGAACGAACGATTAGGACGTATACTGTTAATGCATGCCAACCACCGCACCGATACCGATGCATGCTATGCGGGAGATATCGCGGCAGCCGTAGGTCTGAAGAACACAGGAACCGGTGATACACTCTGTGTGCAAAACAAACCCATCGTGCTTGAATCAATGCATTTTCCCGACCCGGTGATTCGCATAGCGATTGAACCGAAGACAAAAGCCGGGCAGGAAAAGATGGCAGTCGCACTGGCAAAACTGGCGATAGAAGACCCGACCTTCAAGGCATATGTAGATGAAGAAACAGGGCAAACCATACTAGCGGGTATGGGTGAACTCCATCTCGAGATTATTGTTGACCGATTGCTTCGAGAGTTTCGTGTTGAAGCTAACATTGGGGTACCGCAGGTATCCTATCGCGAGACGGTACGCCGTACTGCGGAAGCTGAGTATCGCCATGTTCGGCAGACAGGTGGTCATGGGCAGTACGCTCATGTAAAACTCCGTGTAGAACCGAATGAAAGTGGTGCCGGCTATGAGTTCATCAGCAAAATCGTTGGTGGAGCTATCCCAAGAGAGTATATTGAACCGATTAATCAAGGCATTCAAGGTGCTATGATGTCGGGAGTACTTGCCGGATATCCGGTGGTTGATGTGAAGGTAACGTTACTTGACGGTTCCTATCACGAAGTAGATTCTTCTGAACTCGCATTCAGAATTGCCGCATCGCTGGCAATTAAGGAAGCGTTGAGAAAGGCGGATCCAATAATTCTCGAACCGATAATGAAGGTCGCAATTACAATACCTGATGATTATGTAGGAGATGTAATAGGGGACCTGAACGGGCGAAGAGGTCAAGTACAAGGCATAGATATCATCAACAGTGGTCAACAGATAAACGCTTTAGTTCCGTTATCCGAAATGTTTGGCTACGCAACCGACCTGCGCTCTCGCACCCAAGGTCGAGGAGTATATGTTATGGAACCTAGCCACTACATAAATGTACCGAATTCGGTAATGGAAAGTATTGTTAGATATATGTAGGGATATACTTGATATTTCCCCGCAGTATTGATAAAATAGGCTCATGCAAAATTAGTAATCGAGATATATTTAGTTAAGGAGACATATTAGAATGGCAAAACAAAGATTTGAACGTAACAAACCACACATCAATGTCGGAACTATCGGTCACGTTGACCATGGTAAAACCACATTGACCGCGGCAATTACCAAGGTCCTATCCTTCGCTGGACAGGCACAATTTACCTCATACGATAGCATCGATAAAGCTCCCGAAGAGCGTGAACGCGGTATAACCATTAACACAGCACACGTTGAGTATGAGACAGAGAATCGTCACTATGCTCACGTTGACTGCCCTGGACATGCTGACTATGTCAAGAACATGATAACCGGTGCTGCTCAGATGGACGGCGCGATACTCGTCGTGTCGGCAGCCGATGGACCGATGCCTCAGACCCGCGAACATATCCTGTTAGCACGTCAGGTCGGAGTACCTTACATCGTTGTCTACATGAACAAAGTAGACCAGGTTGACGATCCCGAACTCATTGAGTTAGTTGAGATGGAAATACGCGAACTGCTCTCAGCGTACGATTTCCCGGGCGATGATACCCCGATAATCCAGGGTTCAGCATTACAGGCCCTCGAGAGTGATAGTACCGACATCCATGCACCTGAGTACGAGTCAATACTAGCACTCATGCAAGCAGTCGATGATTTCATCCCGACCCCCGAACGTAAAGCTGACCTTCCTTTCTTAATGCCGGTTGAGGATGTTATGACCATCACCGGTCGTGGAACGGTTGCTACCGGAAGAGTTGAGCGCGGTACCATAAAGCTCAACGAGCCGGTCGAAATCGTCGGACTCTCGGATGAAAAAGCCAGAACGGTTGTTACCGGTCTGGAAATGTTCCGCAAACTGCTTGATTCAGCTCAAGCCGGAGATAACATAGGTGCCTTGCTTCG
>Ga0082212_10006492_pt1 | contig 15691 bp, 9 predicted proteins | sample TergutNt197P3_FD_71548 | JGI IMG/M metagenome (GOLD analysis project Ga0082212, IMG submission 71548) | Neocapritermes taracua P3 segment gut microbial communities from Petit-Saut dam, French Guiana - Nt197 P3 | ecosystem: Host-associated > Arthropoda: Insects > Digestive system > Gut ...
CAGGTCGGTCAGGATATTATGGCTGCTCTCAACCTCGTTTTCGCTGTCCCTTACCGACAGTGAAAAAGCTGCGTTTACAGGATTTGAGTGCATGTCGGTTAGCATAAACTCCATTTCCACCAGCTCGTATGGTACATAAAACTGTTTATTGCTTTTTGCTGTGATGTTGAGTCTTTCTTCCTTTCTGTCGGTAAATATCAGGCGGTCGCAAATAATTTCGCCGTTGCCGTTAAACAGTACAATTTGAGAAACTCCCGAAGGCAATTTGGTTTTGTCTGTTTTATAGCTGATTTCTTCGCCACCGTCAATCCATATATAGAAATTATTTTGCAGTTTGCCGCCACTTAAAACAGCCACACCGAGCATTTGGGCAGGTGTCTGCGCGTTTTGCTTCAAGGTAATTCTGATGCTGTCGGGATGTGACAGGTTATCCACTTCCATAACCACTCCCTGCGGTAAACCTGCTGGCAAATCGAAGCTGTACTTTCGCCCCGAATACTCAACTTCGGCAACAGCTTTTCTCCTTCCGTCTCCCGGCGTATAGTTAAATACTCCCTTGCCTTCGTGCAAAGTGGCGAACGAAGATACTTCTCTTCTATTTTCATCAATAATCGTGCCTGTAATATCTATCGGATTGCCAAACTCATCAGTTGCCTCAAAAGCAATGCGTGATGAAACGCCCTGAATCAGGTTGCCTCCTTCAGGGAAAAAACGAAGATTTACAGTCCTGCCCTTTTCGGGGCTTTCTCTGAACATCGGCAAATCATGGGCAATCCATTTTGTATAACTCCCCATATTTTTTTCTTCGTAGTTTCCCTCTGCTTTTGGTCTGTCGAAAACGGGCAGTAATCTTGAAAAAATTACATCGTCGCCAAAATTAAGCATATATTTTGTGTAAGCGCGAACTTCGTAAAAGCCCGAATGAAACGGAATGCGTGTCAGCGAAAAGTCGCCGTGGCACTGCCCGTTTTCAATTTTCAGGATTCGTTTATCGATAATTTCCCCGCCCGGATTCAAAAGTTCAACATACAGCGTTTTGCTCCACTGACTCAGCTGATTCTGCCCCGAAGTTACGACATAACACTTAAACCAGATTTGATCGCCCTGGTAATAACTTGTATTGTCAAAATGAATATATACTTTTTCCTGCGGAATATATCTTGAAAAATTTTGAAGCGACTGAATAAAAGGAGCTAACCTGTTTATCTCAGCGTCAGAATCCGGCTCTTGCCCGCTGGCTTGGAAGCAAAATAACAGAGAGAATAATATAACCAGACGTTTCACAGCTTTAAGCATTATAACCCTTTTTCGATAGTCCTTTTCATCACATCAATGCCCGGAAAACCGGTATATTTGGCTAATTCTTTTCCTTGCCGGTCGTAAACCATGTAGGAAGGATAAGTATTAATTCCCCAATAGTTCATTTGCGCCTGTTTCACGCGGTAGTGTTCGCCGGATATCGCGGGATAAGTCTGTTCCCATGCGTCAAGCGGCGATATCTCGTCGGCAATGTAGAGAAAGACTACGTCTTTCCCTTTCATTTCGTCTTTCAGAGGCTGAATTGTTCTCATGGCTGACATGCACGGAGGGCACCATGTACCCCAAATATCCATCACCACCACTTTACCATTGTATTTAGCAAGTATGGCATCAAGCATCTGTTCCTGCGGTACATCAGGCGGTTCGTTTTTCATGCTCTCATTATTTTCCTTTGTGGCGGTAATAATGGCTTCTATTCTATCGCTTTCGGCAATCAAGGTTTCGGCATAAACCGGCCTGTCCCTGAAAATATCGCGTATTTCCTGTTTTTCGGTTTCGGTAAAGTATTTCAAATTGGCCAGTTGGATCCCATAGAATTGAGATTGTATTACAGCTAACAGAATACTTTTGTCTGTACCCATCACAGAAACAAACTTTTCATTGAAATACGCTAAACGCTCTTTTGTAGGCTCATCTCTTCCGTCAGGAATACAGAAAAAACGGACGTAGTCATTATCACTTAGAAGAACAGCCAAAACACCAAAATTTGGGAGATACGAGATACTGTCGTTGTTCAGTTCTTCTTTCATAACCGAATAGTACTCGGCGCCGGGTATTTCGGCTCTGAACGTGACTTTGTCTCTTTCTTCTAGTGTAGTGATATTGTTTGTATATACATAAGCATTGTAGATTAACCCTTGATATTGCATCATGATTATATAAACCTGTATTTTGATGGCGTTTTCCATCATCATCTGCATATTCGCCGAATAGCCTTTTTGTCTTATTTCGTCTAATCTTTTGTTCATGAACCCCAGTATATATTGTTTGAATTCTTCAGGGGTCATATTAGCTATTTCCTGATATAGTTCTTGGAAACTATTTGCCAAATCGGGTACTCCGCTTATAGAACCTCCCACTTTGTTGATGTCATCAAGCTCGGCAGAAGTGAAATTTCCTGAAACGTATGTATATATGGAATCGCCCGGTTCCTTATCAGTCCGATAACGCGACTGAAAGCGGCTGCGTTTCTTCAGATCTACATATATTTTCGTTTCCTTGCCGGGTGTCAAAAACAGGAGGCCTTCCGAAGATTTGTAGATACCTGCTAAGCCAAGTGAAACTCCGCCGCTGAACGAACCATCTTCTGCAATCGGGATAGTTATTTCACTTCTCTTTAAATAAATATGATTTAATGCAATGATGGTTACACTGTTAATGTCCATACCATTAACATATCCCAGCATCTGTCCGCTTATTTGAGCCGGCTGTGTGTTGTACTCCGGCGTGGGAAGAGGATCGTCAGATGTAGTAGCTACATCTTTCGGAATAGGATCAAATTTTATTTTTGCATTAGGCAACAAACGTATTCCCCATATTTTATAGTCGCTTTCGATAAAGTCGATTTTGGTGATTCCTTTTTTCAACGGAGGAAAAAACAACTTGAATGAAAGCATTCCCGATTCGGGCATATTGGTATCTTCGTCGAGGTTAATACCTTCGGCACGGATAACCAAAATCTTTTCGTTGCTTCCGCTTTTCTGAATGTAGGTTTCATTATCAATCTTTATTGATCTGTTAGGCTGGTAATAGGCGTCAATATGAAAAACCGTAGCAGAATCGGACATTTCTATTTTGTCAATTTCGAGGATGGTTGAACTCCATACATCAAATACAGGACGCTCAATAACCGTCGGACGTTGCCGGTTGCAACCATACAAACCCAATATGCAAAGGGTAACGAGCAGTAGTTTTTTCTTTTTCATGTCTTTATATTTTATTGTTTTAATTTATCGGATAATTTATTGATATATCTGAAGTTATTACATGGAACCGGCGCATTGTAGGTTACATCAGCTATCTGTTGCTGCATTTCTAAATATCTATGAGAAAAGACAAATGATCGTAATAAGAACGCGAATATTTGTAATATGCTGATTATTAATATAATGGGGAGGGATGTAAATACTAAGTTATTTTCGATATGCATTCCTTTTGCTGTCATAAATTAAGACGCTTTTAATTTAATTGTGGGGTAAAGAGACAAAATTATTTGGTATTGTGCAAGTCTTTACGGAATTTTCATAATATGTTCGAAAAATAAAAGCTTTTCCCTGAATTGAATTGTTATCTGAGGCTTTTGTTATTTACTGATTTTCAATTAATTTCAGCAGATAATCCAAATTCGCATCATGTTCCGTTATTTGATGCTGTGCCTGCCTGTAAAATTCGCTTCGCTTTTTGAGCGTTTCGTCGATAAAGGCAACAAGCTCTTCACGCGATTTACCTTTAATGAGCGGCCTCTCAGTTTTCGATCTTAACAGTCGATAGGCTAAAGTTTCGGGTTTTATGTTCAGGTAAACGGTTTTCCCCGTTCGGTTCATTAATTCCATATTATTAAAAAAGCAGGGCGCGCCTCCTCCTGTAGCAATTATTACGTTGGTAAATTCGGAGAGTTCGAGCAGGGCTTTTTGTTCTTTTTTGCGAAATTCAGCTTCACCTTCTTCTGCAAATATTTGTTTAATGGTTTTACAGTTGCGTTTTTCAATATAGCGATCCATATCAACAAACTGCATACCTGTGTGTTGCGATAACTTTCGCCCCAGAGTTGATTTGCCGCAGCCCATATATCCGATTAAATATACTCTCATTCTGTTTGTTTTTCAAAAATACACATGGGCAAAACTAAATTTTTCTTCTGCCGCATCAAACAAAAAGGCTAAAACAAGGTCTTCTGGATCAAGCCTTCGCCTTCCTTAGTTGTTCTGTTTATTTCGAAAGGAATATCATTCAAATTTGTAGTTTCCTCCTCTTGGGTTTCGGATTCCGGTTTATCGTCTTCGTCTTTCATTACAGGTTCCAGCTCCTTTATATTGCCTACTTCGTAATTCGAAAGTCTTTTGCCTTTGGCTTTCCACGATTTAACTCCAATAAATTCGGCCACCTCAATGATTTCGCTTTCGCGCTCTGCATTTTTCCCCACAAATTTAAGTTCAAACCGCGGATAGCGTACCCAGGTAACGCTCACTAATTTGTTGTTAGGATTTTCGCCAATAAACCGTATCAATTTCCCTTCAGCTTCCTCAATTTCAAATCGCTTAACATAATAAAACTGAGTCTCCACATCGAAATAAATTGCCGAAAGTACATTTCCTGAATTATGTTTCCCTATGTACAGGATATTGGGTTCGAAATGATTACTCAAATCGTAGTTATATAACTGATATTCACCTTTTTTATAAAGAACCAGTATCTTTTCGTCGCCCGAAAATTCACCAAGATAACGGCCGCGTTTATCGGCATTTAGTCGAAGTACATCGTCGTCGAACCATATTTTTCTTCCGCCTAAAGTTGACAGCCCCTTTCCTTTTAGACTTATTTTATGAACCTCGTATTTTGTGAGAATATTTCCCATAGATTGACGCCCTTTTATTGACAGTTCGCCAATGTCGGCCTCAAATACCAATTTTTTAATTCGCGGTTTTGGTTTAAGAATTATTTTCAGGGTTTCGGCTTCACCATTCGGGTTGGCCGAGAAATATACAATTTTCGAGCCTTTGCTCCCCATGGTAACATCGTATTCCTTGTCGCGCGTTGTGCCAGTAACGAAAAAACGCTTCATATAATGAAACCCGCTTTCGCCGTCTTTGTAAACTACGTTGTAAACGGTTCGTGTGTCGTTCTTTTTGAAAACAGAAATGTGGAGCGGATTTTTTCCTATAAAAGCCTTTTCAGAAACCTTAGTTACGAAATATGATCCGTCGCGGCGGAAAACAATAATATCGTCAATATCGGAACAGTCGCAAATGTATTCTGATTTTTTCAAACCTGTTCCCATAAAACCTTCTTTTTCATCTAAGTACAGCTTTTCGTTTTTCACTACAACTTTCGATGCTTCAATATTTTCGAAACTCCTGATTTCGGTTTTGCGTTCGCGCCCCTTGCCGTATTTATCTCTCAGGTGTTTGAACCAGCGGATGGTGTAAGGTACAATATTTTTTATGTTGTTTTCTACATCAGCAATTTCATCTTCAATTGTACGTAACATTTCGTCGGTCTTGTCCTTGTTGAATTTGAGTATCCGCGCCATCCTTATTTCCATGAGTTTCAGTATGTCGTCGCGGATAATTTCGCGTTTTAGTTTGGGTTTCCAAGGTTCAAGTCTTTTGTCGATATGCTCAACGGCCTGATCCATATTTTCTGAATCCTCAAATTCTTTATCCTTGTATATGTGTTCTTCGATAAATATTTTTTCGAGCGACAAATAATGCCAGTCTTCTTCAAGCTCCTTTTTCTTTATTTCCAGTTCTTGTTTTAACAGCTGAAGTGTACTGTCGGTTGAACGTTTCAGAATTTCCTTAACTCCGATAAAAAGAGGTTTGTCGTTTTCGATTATACATGAATTTGGCGAGAGCGAAACTTCGCAGTCGGTAAAGGCATACAGTGCGTCAATGGTTTTATCCGACGAAATACCGGGCATGAGGTGAACCAAAATTTCAACGTTTTCGGCTGTGTTGTCGTCAATTTTTTTAATCTTGATTTTGCCTTTTTCGTTGGCCTTAATAATAGTTTCAATCAGCGAGCCGGTGGTTTTGCTAAAAGGCAGTTCGGTAATAACAAGGGTTTTACTGTCGCGTTTTTCAATTTTTGCACGCACTTTTACAGCGCCGCCTCTAACTCCGTCGTTGTACCGGCTGAAATCGGCAAGTCCGCCCGTCGAAAAGTCGGGATAAAGCTCAAAATCAAGGTTTTTAAGATAGTTAATTGAAGCGTCTATCAGTTCATTGAAATTATGAGAGAAAAGTTTAGAAGCCAAGCCAACTGCAATCCCGTCAACTCCCTGAGCAAGCAGCAGCGGAAATTTTGCCGGCAGGGTTATAGGTTCTTTTTTACGTCCGTCGTACGAGAGGTTCCACTCGGTAGTTTTTGGGTTAAAAAGTACCTCGAGTGCGAACTTCGACAAACGTGCTTCAATGTAACGCGGCGCCGCAGCTCCGTCGCCTGTGAGTATGTTGCCCCAGTTTCCCTGTGTGTCAATCAGCAAATCTTTTTGTCCCAGCTGAACAATGGCATCTCCTATTGAAGCATCGCCATGCGGGTGATACTGCATTGTTTGCCCTATTATATTGGCAACCTTGTTGTAGCGCCCGTCATCCATTTCGCGCATGGCATGTAAAATGCGCCGTTGAACGGGTTTAAGGCCATCGTTTATATAGGGTACGGCACGTTCGAGAATTACATACGAGGCATAATCGAGGAACCAGTTCCGGTACATCCCCGACAGGTATTTTATTTCTTTCACAGTGTTGCCGTGTTTGCCTTCCTGTTTCAGAGTTTTTTCCAAACTTTCGTTTTCAAGTGTGTCGCCCATTTAATGGCTTTGTTTTAATGTTAATTAATTTATGCTACTTCGTCTTTTTCAACATACAAATTGTCGATAATAAAATCCTGGCGTTCAGGTGTGTTTTTCCCCATGAAAAAATCAAGCATCTGCAAAACAGGCTCATGTTTTTTCAGCATCACAGGGTCAAGCTTAATGTTTTTCCCGATAAAGTTTTTGAATTCATCCGGCGAAATTTCACCCAATCCCTTAAAACGGGTAATCTCAGGCTTTCCGCGCAGTGCATTTATCGCTTTTATTTTTTCTTCTTCTGAATAGCAGTAATATGTTTTCTGTTTATTTCTCACTCTGAAAAGCGGTGTTTGCAGAATGTAAACATGCCCTTTACGAATAAGTTCGGGGAAAAACTGGAGGAAAAAAGTTATCAGCAGCAGGCGAATATGCATTCCGTCAACGTCGGCGTCGGTGGCAATTATTACCTTGTTGTAACGAAGGTCATCCATGTTTTCTTCAATATTCAGCGCGGCTTGAAGCAGATTAAATTCTTCGTTTTCGTAAACCACTTTTTTTGTAAGTCCGTAAGTATTTAGCGGTTTCCCTTTTAAACTGAAAACAGCCTGCGTATTTACATCGCGCGACTTGGTAATTGAGCCGCTGGCCGAGTCGCCTTCGGTGATAAAAATGCTTGATTCTTCGCTGCGCTCACTGTTGCTGTTAAAATGAATGCGGCAATCGCGCAGTTTTTTATTGTGTACACTGACTTTTTTCGCCCTTTGCTTGGCTAATTTTTTAATTCCGGAAATTGCTTTTCTTTCGCGTTCCGATTCAACAATCCGCCGCAATAAAACTTCCGAAATGTCGGGGTTTTTGTGCAGAAAGTTGTCGAGTTCTTTCTGAAGAAAATTTGCAACATGTGCACGTACCGACGGGCCATTTGGACCAATATCCCTTGATCCTAATTTAGTTTTGGTTTGCGACTCAAACACCGGTTCCTCCACTTTTATACTTATTGCTGCAATAATTGAAGCACGTATATCGGAAGGATCAAAATCTTTTTTGTAAAAATCGCGGATGGTTTTTACCAGCACTTCGCGGAAAGCCTGCAAATGTGTACCTCCCTGCGTAGTATGCTGCCCGTTTACAAACGAATAATAATCTTCGCCGTACTGATTACCGTGTGTAATGGCCACTTCAATATCTTCACCTTTTAAATGGATTATCGGGTAAATGGGTTCGTGATCCATGTTTTCTTCCAGCAAATCGTGCAGTCCGTTTTTCGAGTAGAAACGTTCACCGTTGTATTCTATCGTAAGTCCGGCATTCAGGAATGTGTAGTTTTTAATCATATTAACTACATAGTCGTTTACGAAACGATACTCCCTGAAAACATCAGCGTCGGGTTCAAAAACCACCTCTGTTCCATTAGGCTCCTCTAAGCCACTGTAATCTTTTTCGTTTAAAATAATTCCCTGACTGAAAAAAGCTTCCTTGGCAACTCCGTCGCGGACAGCTTTTATTTTGAAAGAAGACGACAGCGCGTTCACTGCTTTTATACCTACGCCATTCAAACCTACTGATTTTTTAAAAACCTTCGAATCGTATTTTGCACCGGTATTCATTTTGTTAACCACATCCACTAATTTTCCGAGTGGAATACCACGGCCAAAATCGCGGACTGTAACCTTCTCCTGATCAATTTTTATGACAATTTTTTTCCCGAAACCCATCATAAATTCATCAACGGAATTGTCCATTACCTCTTTCAGCAAAACATAAATCCCATCATCAGGTGCCGAGCCGTCGCCTAATTTACCAATATACATTCCCGGACGCTTTCGGATATGTTCCTGCCAGTCAAGTGTTTTAATAGTTCCTTCGTCGTAATTCGGAATCATTTTTTTTCAATTTGCCACAAATATAACTAAAGCAATAATTGTTTGACTAATTTGGCTAATACAGTAACTAACAGGTTAAAGTTGAAAAGTTATAGCAACTGTAGCTTATTTTTCATCTTTCCTCCTTGCAAAATTTTTGCTATGCCATCTGAAAGTACTGATTATTACGCTATTTCTTTTGTCGAAAGCAAACCGCATGCGGCATAAATATCCCGGCCGCGTGAGGCTCGCACTGTGGTTAAAATTCCTTTACGGTTCAGCTCATCTTTAAATTCCTGTATTACTTTGTCGGAAGGATTTTTCAGCGGTACTCCCGGCACAGGGTGAAAACGAATCAGGTTTATCCGGCATTTTAATCCGTTTAATAATTTTGCCAGTTCTTTTACATGCTGAGGCGAATCGTTCAGGCCTTCAAACACAATGTATTCGAATGAAATACGGCGCTGTCGGCCAAAATCGCGGCGTTTTATTTCGGCAACTACCTCTTCGATAGCATAAATCGCCTGTACAGGCATCAGTTTACGGCGCTCGTTGTTAAAAGGGGTATGTAAACTAATGGCTAAATGTGCCCTGCTTTTATCAAGGAAAGTGATCATGCCCGGAATAATCCCAATGGTTGAAACAGTTATCCTGTGTGGGCTTATGGCAAAACCCCAGTCGGAAGTAAGGATTTCAATACTTTTCAGCACTTGCTCCAAATTGTCAAAAGGTTCGCCCATTCCCATGTAAACAATGTTGGTAATTTCGCCGGCTTCTTTAATACTTTTAATCTGATTTATAATTTCGCCTGCCGAAAGCTGCCCCTGAAAACCCTGTTTAGCCGTAAAACAAAACATGCAACCCATTTTACAGCCTACCTGCGAACTCACGCAAACCGTTTTACGGTCGCGTTCCGGAATCATTGCTGTTTCAATAAATTTATGCTGAAGCGTGGGGAAAAGGTATTTTTTTGTCCCGTCGGTACTTTCTTGAACTTTTGTTGGGGGAATAGTTCCAAATTCATATTTTTTGTTTAATAAATCGCGCGTTTTTTTTGAAAGGTTCGACATTTCGTCAATCGAATAAATATCTTTTTTGTAAAGCCAGTCTGCTATTTGCCGCGCTGTAAATTTCGGAAGCCCTGATTCGGCAGCCAGTTCTTCCAATTCGGCTAAAGTTTTTCCCAAAAGACTTTCCTTCATCACTAATAATTTTCAAAACAGGCATTTAACTTTTCGCGTACTGTTCTTCGTAATATTTCTGATAATCGCCCGAAACAACATTATTCAGCCAGTCTTCGTTATCCAAATACCAGTCGATGGTTTTTTCGATGCCTTCTTCGAATTGCAGCGATGGTTCCCAGCCGAGTTCGCGTTTTATTTTTGAGGCGTCGATAGCATAACGCAAATCGTGTCCGGCACGATCTTTTACAAAAGTAATCAGCTTTTCCGACTCACCTTCAGCACGTTTGAGTTTTTTGTCTAAAATACGGCATATTACCCTGATAAGGTCGATATTTTTCCACTGGTTAAAACCGCCAATGTTGTATGTTTCGCCAATTTTCCCTTTGTGAAATATAATATCAATAGCCCACGCATGATCTATTACCCAAAGCCAGTCGCGCACATTTTCGCCCTTTCCGTAAACGGGCAGCGGTTTTTTATGCCTGATATTGTTAATAAGCAGCGGTATCAGTTTTTCGGGAAACTGGTATGGGCCATAATTGTTTGAGCAGTTAGAAATTATTATCGGAACGCCAAATGTATCGTTATAAGCCCGCACAAAATGGTCGGAACCGGCTTTTGAAGCGGAGTACGGGCTGTGCGGGTCGTAGCGGGTTTCTTCGGTAAACATACCCTCTTCGCCTAACGAACCGTAAACTTCGTCGGTAGAAATATGGTAGAAAATTTTTCCCGAATAATTATCCTTCCATGTGTGTTTTGCTGCATTCAGTATATTTACTGTGCCTATTACATTGGTAAATACAAACTCAGCAGGGTTCAATATTGAACGGTCAACATGCGATTCGGCAGCCAGATGGATTACTCCGTCAAATTGCTTATCTTCAAATAGTTTACCGACAAAACTGCTGTCAACAATATCACCTTTTACAAACTCGTAATTGGGGCTGTTTTCAATATCTTTTAAATTAGCAAGGTTTCCGGCATACGTAAGTTTATCGAGATTTACAATTTTATATTCAGGGTAATTGTTCACAAAAAGCCTTACAACATGTGAGCCGATAAACCCTGCGCCGCCGGTGATGAGAATGGTTTTCATGTATTAAGTATTTGTATTTGCGGTAACAGGGAACGGTTTTGTAGCTTCGCCCGAATAAATGCTGACATGCGGGAACGGAATTTCGATACCCTCTGCAGAAAAGGCCTCTTTTATTTCCACAAATAAAGAATTTCTTAATTTAATAAGGTTTGCTTTTTCAAACCACACTCCCACCTGAATAATTATGCCGCTGTCGGCAAAATTTATAAAGGTTACAAGCGGTTCAGGCTCATCAAGGCTGAAAGGGTTGTTTTTTGCTGTATTTTCGATTATGGTTTTTACTTTGCTCAAATCTTCCTTATAGGCAACGCTTATTTCAAAATCGAAACGGCGAATTGGAAATTTTGTTACGTTGATCAATTCGCTGCTTATAACTGTTTGATTAGGAATACGCAGCATCAGATTGTCGATTGTTTTAATTTTTACTGAAAGCAAATCGATACTGTAAACAACGCCGGTTTTATCGCCAATTCTAATAGTGTCGCCCAACTCGAACGACTTTTCGGAAATAAGAAAAAAGCCGCTGATAATATTTCCTAAACTGGCTTGCGATGCCACGCCGATTACAAGCCCTATAACACCGGCTGCACCAAAAATAGCTGCCAGCTTTATTTCAAGTTCGGCAATAAGTATTAAAAAAAGCATAACAAAGCCCGAATACTGTACAAATCGGTTAATAATCATTTTGCGCTGTTTCGAAAGTTTGTCGGGCAGCAGTTTTCTAACCATATAGGCTACAGTGTGGACAACGATTAACCCAACTATCAGGATAATAATAATACGAATCGTTTTTTCAAGGGTATCGGTATTGAAGTATTTCGACCAGTCGATATTCATACGTAATAGTTTTTAAGATTTAATTTTTTACAGATCTTTGGCGAATAAAATGTGTTTTTAACGAATCTTTGTTTGCACTCCTCGATTTTACAAAAATTTCCTGTTTTTCGCCGTCATAAGTTTTTGAATAGGTATATTTGGCAGAGTTAGTAACGTCCTGCCCGCTAAATTCAACATGTACAAGGCCGGTAACTTTTTTATCGCCGTTTTTATAAATCGCAAGGTTTTCAGTTCTAATAATCAGGCGCTGTAATTCGAGCGGTATCGCCGAGTTGTTTATTACCGTAACCGGACAAATCGTTTCAAGCGGAGATGTTTCAACTGCGTCGAATTCAAAAAAGTATTCATTTCCTATAGCCAGTGCAGGTTCACCGCTGTCGGGCTCGCCAAACCAGGTACCCGAAAGCCGTTTGGCTGCAATCTCCTTCAGTAAGTTCTCCGGCTGATGTTTTGAATAATAAAACTGAATTGATACGGGTATTTTAATGAAAAAAGTGAGTTTCTGGCTTGCCGAAATTTTTAACATATTCCCCTTAAACACTAATGGTTTGTCGGGTAAAGTCGGCGCAATTACCAGCGAGTTCGATTTTCCGGTATGGAAATATTCACCTTTCGAAAAATCGGGAACATCTTCATTAAGTTTTTCCGAAGTTAGAAAATACCAACCTTCCTTTTCTCTTTTTACGAACAAGCGGCTGTTGTTCAGGCTAATAGCTTTAGTATCGCCGGGCAAAAACTGATGTTTTCCAAAAATATTGTCTGATTCCATAATTTTAAACTTGCGAGGCTTAAAAATAAGAAATAGTTGGAAAATAAACCTAACAGGCAATTAAATTTCTGACTAAGCGTTAATTTTTGTAATTTTTTGTTCTTTGCGGCGACTAATGTTCAAAAAGATTTGACATAACCGTTGTGCATTTAGGGAAATAATGAACTTATTTTAATTAGAAAATTATGAATACTTCGGGTTAATGGGCTGAAAGTATGTTTTTGTGCTTGGCGAAGGTTGTATAACAAAAAAAACGGACAGGATTTATCCTGCCCGTCCAATTCACAACTAATTAACACTAATAACTAAATAGTATCTAATTCAAACCATATAACTTCCTGACTGAATAACTGAGTAACTGAAAACTCATAATTCATAATTCATTAACTCATAACTTCTTCTTACTCCATCGTTATCTTACGTATGCGGTGGTTGCCTGCATCTGCTACATAGATGTTGCCCGAGGCATCTATGGTGATGCCGTTAAGACTCTTAAACTTTGCCTCGTCTGCCGGGCCGTCGGCGTAGCCTGCCGTACCGTCTCCGGCAATGGTGCTTACTACACCCTGCGGCGTAATCCTGCGGATACGGTTGTTGACGTTATCCGTCACATAGAGATTGCCCAAAGCATCTATCGCAATGTCGGCAGGAACATTAAACTGCGCGGTTGTTACATCTCCGTCGGCGTAACCTTTTGTGCCGTCTCCGGCAAAGGTGCTGACCACACCCTCCGGAGTAATTTTACGGATGCGGTTGTTACTCGCATCCGTCACAAAGAGGTTGCCCGAAGCATCTATGGTGATGCCGCCAGGGCCATTAAACTGCGCGGTTGTTCCATCTCCGTCGGCATAGCCTTTTGTGCCATCTCCGGCAAAGGTGCTGACCATAACATCGGGCGTAATTTTGCGGATGCGGTTGTTGCCGTAATCCGCCACATAGAGATTGCCCGATGCGTCTATCGCGATGCCGTTGGGATTATCAAACTTTATAGATGATATTCCCTGCCCGTCGGCAAAGCCTTTGTCGCCGTTGCCGGAAAAGATAGATACCACGCCCTGCGGAGTAATTTTGCGGATGCGGTGGTTAGATTTATCCGCTACATAGAGGTCGCCGGATGCGTCTATCACGATGTCGCGAGGAGCATAAAACTTTGCGGCTGTTCCCGTTCCGTTGGCAAGGCCTTGTGTGCTACCGGCAAAGGTGCTTACCACGCCCTCCGGAGTAATTTTGCGAATGCGGTTGTTGCTCATATCCGCCACATAGAAGTTGCCGGATGCATCTATAACGATGCCGACAGGAGCATTAAACTGCGCCGCAACCCCCGTACCGTTAATATCACCTGCTGTACCGCTGCCGGCAAAGGTACTTACGGTACCTGCGGTGGGCAAATAGTTAAACGGGTTGGCAGAGGCGCCTGTTTCTCCGTTTACCGTTACGGTAATACTGCCGCCGCAGGCTATGTCTTTCGGCACCGTTACTTCTAACTGCGTTTCGGTGGCGCTCGTAACCACGACCTCAATGCCGTTGAATTTTACGGTATTGTTTTCGGCAACGGCGTCAAAACCGGCGCCGGTAATGGTCAGCGTTTCGCCGTAGCCTGCCTCTGCGGGGCTAAAACTTGTAATTGTGAGCAGGGGCGCAGTAGCAATATATTCTTCCTGCGCAATGCGCACTATGTTTGTCATGCGGCCAATGGTTACATAAATATATCCCGTGCGGGCAGAGCCTGCGTTTGCTTCAATGTCGTAAGTAAGTGTCCAGACGTTTTTGCCGTTTACTTCGCTCTTTGCCGAGAGGGCAAGATTCTTAATCCAGCCGTCGTCAAGCGGAGCGCCCGGGTTGTTCTCCGAACCGGAGAGTTTTATGTTGGTCATAGATATATGCGAATTAATATCCGTTTTAACAGTTATCGTTTGGGCTATTTGTTCTTCATTGTTGAAGTTAATATCCTGCGGATTTATTGAAAGAAAGTGCGAGCCTTCAAAGGCTGAGCCGCCAAGGTCATACTCGTTCCAAAGGGTAATCACTATGTCCATTCTGCTGCTTGTGTTGTTTATCGCATCTTCCTCGTTGGGGAAACCTGCGCCGCTCACACGGTCGATGGTAATCCTGTAAAGATGGTTACGCAGCACGTCCATGTACTCCATCGTTGTCCGGTTGACAAAGTCCACGCGGTACCATCCGTCCACGCCGTTGAACTCGCCCTTAACCGTAAGGAAGGGTGCATTGAGGTCGGCGTCTGCCGTGGCTCTCGGAGCTTCAAAAAGATAGATTTCACCTGCACAGTTCTTCTGATTAGCCGAAATTGCCTGTGCGTAGCTTATCGGGCTGGCGTAAACTCCGCTTCCCGTAAGCGAAGGCGCAACTGCAAGGCCGGCGGGCAGTATTCCGTTTACCATGCCGCTTTTGTTCCAGTTTTCCATTTGAGGAGCAATACGCCCTTCTTTCTGCACGTTGTACAGCTTAATGTCCTTAACTCTGAAGTTTCCTGTCTGCGAATCGTCGCCGGTAACGTTAAGGTCGATGCGGGCGACCATGCGGTGCAGGTAAACATCGGTAACTACGGAAGTGTTCTGCCCTACGGTGAGGTTTTCTCTTATGCCCCACATCGGAATTAAATAACGCTTTGCAGCATCATTGGGGTCGGCTATCCAGCCCGTTTCGGGCATCGAGGCGGTAAGTTTGGCAATGGTGGTTTCCTGAGAGTCGCCACCTTCAATCTGAACGCTGTTGAATACAGCACGTGAATTGGCAAAGATCATCACGTCGAACTTGCCTTCGGGAAGGAGTGCGTTGAAGGTCTTGATGCGGAAATTGCCGTCGTCGTTCGGGTCGGAGATAATCATATCTACGAAAACCGGATCACCGGCAACTTCTTTGGTCGAAGAGTCGAAAAGAAGTATCTCTACAGTTTTTACTTCGCTCTCTTCCCTGTCGCCCAGGGCGCGGGTAGCGGCGCTAAGCTGACCCGGTACATTCACCGAGAAGATTACTTCTTTGCTTTTGCCGTCGTTGTTTCCATTGCCGCCTGAAGAGGGATACCTCTCTTTATTACAGCCTGTTAATAAAATAATGCCTGCAGCTACTGCAAGCGCTCTTTTGAAATTTGTT
>Ga0082212_10006493_pt1 | contig 15691 bp, 14 predicted proteins | sample TergutNt197P3_FD_71548 | JGI IMG/M metagenome (GOLD analysis project Ga0082212, IMG submission 71548) | Neocapritermes taracua P3 segment gut microbial communities from Petit-Saut dam, French Guiana - Nt197 P3 | ecosystem: Host-associated > Arthropoda: Insects > Digestive system > Gut ...
AGCTCATCGTCATGGGCACACGCAGCGCGGAAATGACGAAATACGCGGCCAACTGCATGCTGGCGACAAAGATTTCTTTCATCAACGAGGTCGCCACCCTCTGCGAAAAAGTGGGCGCGAACATCCGCGACGTGCGCGCCGGCATCGGCGCCGACAGGCGCATCGGCTACCATTTCATCTATCCGGGCATGGGCTATGGCGGATCCTGCTTCCCGAAGGACGTCAAAGCGCTGATCCATACTGCCCATGAAGCGGGCATGCGCCCGGAACTGCTGGAAGCCGTGGAGGCGGTCAATGTGCGTCAAAAGCGCAGCATGGCCGTTCGCATCCGGGAGTATTTCGCGCCGCAGGGCGGCGTGAAAGGCAAGACCCTGGCCCTGTGGGGGCTGGCCTTCAAGGCCAACACCGACGACATGCGCGAAGCAGCCTCGCTTTCGGTCATCGAGGATCTGACCTCGCACGGCATGCGCATCCGCGCCTTTGACCCCGTTGCCGGCCCCAACGCGGCAAAAATGCTGGGCGGCAACCCCCTGGTGGAAATAACGGATTCCCAGTACGAAGCCTGCAGAGGCGCCCAAGCCCTGCTTGTCGGAACAGAGTGGAACCAGTTCCGCAACCCGGATTTCGCCCGTATACGAAGCCTGCTCACCGCGCCGCTGCTCTTTGACGGGCGCAACCTCTATTCCCCGGAACACATGGGCGAACGCGGCTTCGCCTACTTCTGCGTGGGATTGGGCGCAAGCGGAAGCTGATCCGGCATGGGCCGTGTTGCCGTTATGCCGGCAACACCTTTTCCATGTCCTTCAACGCTTGTTCCAGCACCTCATCAGCCACCGCGTAAGAAAAACGCACGCAGGCGTCATCGCCGAAAGCCGCGCCGGGCACCAGGGCCACCCCGGCTTTTTCAAGGAAGTGCGTGCACAGGTCCGCAGAGTCGGCGATGCCGTTCTTGCCGAAATAGCAGCGCATATCCGCAAAGAGGTAAAAAGCGCCTTCGGGTTTCGGGCACAGCACGCCTTGCCAGGAAGACAGGATGTTCAAGGCCAGATCGCGGCGCCGCTGAAAGGCCGCCGCCATTTCCGCAACGCAATCGTAGGAGCCTTCCAAAGCGGCCAGCGCGGCTTTTTGCGCAATGGAGCAGATATTGGACGTAGACTGGCTCTGGATGGTGTCCATGGCCTTGATGAGCTTCGGATGCCCCACGCAATATCCCACGCGCCAGCCCGTCATTGAAAAGCTTTTGGCGCAGCCGTTGAACACGGCGACGCGTTCCGGGCAGCGCTCCCACCAACGGATGGCGCTGACGGACTTTGCAGGCGCGAAGACTATGCGGTCATAAATTTCATCGGAAGCCACGCACACGCCCTTATCCACGCAGCATGCAACCAGCGCGTCAAGTTCTTCCTGGCTATAGCTGACCCCGGTGGGATTGGACGGCGCATTCAGGATACACAGGCGCGTTTTGGGCGTAATCGCCCCGGCGAGCTTCTGCGGCGTCAGCCTGAAACCTTCCTGCGCGCCGACAGGAAGGAAAACAGGCGTCCCCCCGGCCAGCATCACCATATCGGGATAGCTCAGCCAGTACGGCGCCGGGATAAGGACCTCGTCGCCCGGATTGAGCATCGCCTGGAAATAATTGAACAGGGAATGCTTGCCGCCGTTGGACACCAGCACGGATTCCACGGGCGGTTCAAGGCCGTAGCAGCGTTTGTAGTACGTTCCCACAGCGCGGCGCAGTTCAGGAATACCGGGCACGGCGGTATAGCGCGTAAAGCCCTCGTCAATGGCGTGCTGCGCGGCCTTGCAAATGTGGGCGGGCGTGGGAAAATCCGGTTCCCCGATGGCGAGGCTGACAATCTTCCGGCCCTGCGCTTTCAGTTCCGCCGCCTTGGCATTCACGGCAAAGGTGGCCGAGGGCCGTACGCACGAAAGACGATCCGCGATCCGCATAGCAATACTCCCTGCAACACAATGGCGTTATGCAATGACTTCTAACGATAAAACACGCGGCAAGCAAGTATTGCCTCTGGACCCCCGCCTGCGCGGGGGTGACGTTCGAGGACGCGAAAACGCGTTGCGTACGCAACCGTCATTCCCGCGAAGGCGGGAATCCATAAAACAGCAATGGACAAGACGCAAGGTTGGAAATTTAGATGCGTCAGCCCTGCCTGTGGGGCCAAGCCGCCTTGACAGATGTCGTGGTATCAAGAGATACTAGACATCAGGAAATGATTATGCTGCCTTCGGAACGTTTACATATTCATCGCAAAGAAATCTTAGAAATTCTAGCGCGTTATCCCATGATTTCCAATGTGCGCATTATCGGTACCGTGGCCCGCGGCGAGGATACCGAAAACAGTGACATTGATTTTTTGGTAGATACCGCCCCAGGCACGACATTATTCGATATTGGCGGCTTGCATGAGGATTTGGTAGATTTGCTGGGCGTGCCTGTGGATATCATTTCATCCAAAGGACGCATGCACGAATACATGCGACTGGCCATAGAAAGAGACGCCCGACCGTATGCATGATGCCGACTTTCAAATCGTTAAACTCCTTGCCGATATTCACGCGTCCGCTAAACGGGTGCTTGTCATGCTGGAGGTGGAGTCGCGTGAATCCTTCTTGAATCCTGCATCCATGACCGTTCAGGATGCCGTTGCCAGACGTTTTACCATCATAGGCGAAGCCTCGGCAGCCCTGCTGAGAAAACATCCGGAGTTCTGCCAAAAGCATCCCAAAATTCCTTTGCGCCAAGCAAGAGGAATGAGAAACTTTCTTGTGCATGATTATGACGGCGTTGACTGGGACTGGGTTTGGGATACCGCCAAAGCAGAACTCCCCAAGCTCATAGACGCCATAGCGCCTTTCCTGCGCGAAAAACCGTGACGGCAAACACCTGATTTTTGGCCTCCTCATCTCTTACAATTCCCGTTTCACCTGCAAGCGCCATGTGCGCAAAACGTGCGAGGAGCCAGCCTGAGCTTGCCTCGGATGCAATGCGCGGGTATAATACTGATTACATGATCGAGGCGTCTACCCTGCCCAAACACATCGCCGGAGTGGTCTTTGACTGCGACGGCGTGCTGATTGATTCGCGCGAATCGAACATGGCCTATTACAACCGGATCCGCGAAGTCGGCGGCCTTGGCCCCATGAGTGCGGAGGAAGAAGAATATGCCCACATGCATTCCGCGCGGGAAACCCTGGCCCGTATTTTTCCGCCGGCAATGCATGGCCGGCTGAGAGAGCTTGCCCGGCAAATAGACTATGAACGCGACATCCTGCCCATGATTCTCCCCGAACCGGGAGTGCATGCCTGCCTGGATGCCCTGAGCGCCTGCGGCCTGCGCCTTGCGATCTTCACAAACCGGGGAGGCGGCATGGACGCTGTGCTTGACAGTTTCAACCTGCGCCCGTACTTCGATCTCGTGATGACGGTAGCGGACGTGCAGGCCAAACCGGCGCCGGACGGCTTGCTGCGCATCGCCGAAAGCTGGAAGTGCGCGCCGCAGGACCTGGTTTATGTGGGCGACAGCCTGCTCGACGCCCTGGCGGCCGAAGCGGCCGGAGTGTATTTTCTGGCATACCGCAATCCCCGGCTCCAGGCGCGGGGCCATGTGGAAGAGCTTGCCGGACTGGCGCAACGCCTGCGGGAAATAGTCCTTGCAAGCTCTTCCCGGAATATGAAAATATAGCGTCAAACGCGCGGCCGCAACCGTGCAGCACGCCAACGCCGGAGTATCCATGATTGTACTGCCCAACCTGATAAAAGCCATCGCCGTGGTGCTTGATACGGTGCTCACCCTGTACTTTTGGATCGTGATCATCTCCGCCGTGCTCTCCTGGGTGCGGCCCGATCCGTACAATCCCATCGTCCGCACCCTGCACGCGCTCACGGAGCCTGTATATTACCGCATCCGCAAGCACCTGCCTTTTACCTATATGGCGGGAATTGATTTTTCGCCCATTGTCGTTCTTCTGCTTATCAAGCTGGTCGAAATCGCAGTGGTCAAATCTTTGTATGAATACGCCAGCAGGCTGGCATGACCCTTCCTGTCGCGGGCGTTTCGCGGCGTACGCCGACCTGTCTGCGTCCCGGCCGCCCGCATCGGCTATGGATTTTCCGGATACCGTTTCAACCTGAAGAGGAGGAAGCATGGAAGCTCACGAAGTCGAACTGCTGGAAAAATACGCCCAAAACGACCCCGAACTCAAAGCGCTCTGGGACGATCATCTCCTGTATGAAAAGCAGATTGAAAAGCTTGAAAGCAAACCCTACCGCACGCCGACAGAGGCCCAAACCCTGAAGCAACTGAAAAAACAGAAACTTGACGGGAAAACACGCTTCATGGACATTTTAGACAAGTACCGCGCGGGATAAGACAGAGGAGTTTTCATGGACAGCACTGGCGCGCAGATTTTATTCAAATCCCTTAAAAAAGAACGTGTTGATCTGATTTTCGGCTACCCCGGCGGAGCTGTCATTGACCTGTACGACGAACTCTCCCGGCATCCCGATATCCGGCACATTCTGGTGCGGCACGAACAGGCGGCGGTACACGCCGCGGACGGGTACGCACGGGCTACCGGCAAGGTGGGCTGCTGCCTGGTCACCTCCGGCCCAGGCGCCACCAATACGGTTACGGGCATCGCCACGGCATACTGCGACTCCATTCCGCTGGTCGTCTTCACCGGCCAGGTGCCCTGCAAGCTCATCGGCAATGACGCCTTTCAGGAAGTGGACATCGTCGGCATCACCCGTCCTTGCACCAAGCACAATTTTCTGGTCAAGGATGTGCGCCAGCTCGCCAAGGTCATCCGCCAGGCTTTCCATATCGCGCGTTCCGGCCGCCCGGGCCCGGTGCTTGTGGATCTGCCCAAGGACGTGATGCTGCACAAAACCGCGTTCAGTTGGCCGAAAATCCCCATGCGCAGCTATAACCCGACCAGCACGCCCAACCCGAACCATCTGCACCTTGCCATGAAGCACCTGCGGGAAGCGAAGCGCCCTCTTCTGCTCGCGGGAGGCGGGGTCATCGCTTCCGACGCGTCGCAGCAACTGTGCGATCTGGCGCGGGAACTGGGCCTGCCTGTCGTGGCGACCCTCATGGGGCTCGGCGCTTTTCCGGCCCATGAGGAACTCTGGTACGGCATGGTGGGCATGCACGGCGTGTACGCGGCCAACAAGGCCGTCAACAATGCGGATGTCATTCTGGCCGTGGGCGTGCGCTTTGACGACCGCGTCACGGGCAAGCTCTCTTCCTTCGCGTCGAAAGCCAAAATCATCCATATTGACATTGACCCGACTTCGATACGCAAAAACGTGCGGGTGCATGTGCCCGTGGTAGGCACAGCGCCGAAGGCGCTGAAGGGCATCCATGAAATAGCTGTTGAACATACGCGACCGGAAGCGTGGCAGGCCAAGCATGCCGCATGGCTGCAACAACTGGTCTCCTGGCGTTCCGAGCAGCCGCCGGACTACAGGGAAGACGGGCGGGACGGCACGGGCATCAAGCCCCAGGCGGTCATCGAATGCCTGCACAAGCTTACCAGGGGCGATGCCATCATCGCCACGGAAGTGGGCCAACACCAGATGTGGACAGCGCAGTTTTACGGCTTCTCCAGGCCGCGCGCCTTTCTGACTTCCGGCGGCCTCGGCACCATGGGCTATGGTTTCCCGGCCGCCATAGGCGCGCAACTCGCCTTTCCCGACAGGCTGGTCGTGGATATAGCGGGGGACGCCTCCATCCAGATGAACATTCAGGAACTGGCTACCGCGGTCTGCAACAAGCTGCCGGTCAAAATCCTGATCCTCAACAATGCCTATCTGGGCATGGTCCGCCAATGGCAGGAATTGTTCTACGAGCGGAATTACTCCTCCACCTGCATGGAGTCTCAGCCTGACTTCGTCAAGCTGGCCGAGGCCTACGGCGCGGAGGGCTTTCGCATTGAGCGCCTAAAAGACCTTGAACCCGTCATGAAGAAGGCGCTCAAGTCGCGCCGCACGACCATTATCGACGTGCGTGTGGCCCGTGAGGAGAACGTGTATCCCATGGTTCCGGCCGGTGCGGGCCTTGATGAAATGCTCTTGGTGTAGGAGGCGGCCAGATGCGACATATTCTTTCTGTGCGGGTGGAAAATGAACCCGGCGTGCTTTCCCGTGTAGCCGGGCTTTTCAGCGGACGCAACTTCAATATCGAATCTCTCAACGTGGCCCCTACCCTTGAGGAGGGGGTATCGCACATGACCATCGTCACGCATGGCGATGAACAGATCCTCGAACAAATCACCAAGCAACTGCACAAGCTGATACCGGTCATCACTGTGGACAGCCTTGAAGGGGCCGCGATTGTGGAACGCGAAATGATGTTCCTCAAGGTGCGGGCCGAAGACGCCAAGCGGGGCGAAATTTTACGCATCGCTGAAATCTTCCGCTGCAAGGTTGTTGATGTGAGCCCGACGGAACTTACCCTGGAAGCAACGGGCGACAGGGAAAAGATTGATGCCGTCACCAAGCTTTTGCAGCGTTTCGGCATCAGGGAAATCGCCCGCACGGGCACAATGGCCATGCGCCGCTCCATGCAATAAGCGCGCGAGAAACATTTTAACCGACACGCGAAGGATGAACATGAAAGTCTATTACGAACAAGATGCGGACATCACGCTGCTGAAAAACAAGACCATCGCCGTCATCGGCTACGGCAGCCAGGGGCATGCCCATGCCCAGAATCTGCGCGATTCCGGCCTGAACGTTGTGGTCGCCCAGCGCCCCGACGACCCCAACTATGCCCTGGCCAAGGAACACGGCTTTGAACCCATGTCGGCCGCCGAGGCCGCCGCCAAAAGCGACCTCATCATGATCCTGCTGCCTGACCCGATCCAGGCCGCTGTCTACGAACAGGACATCCTGCCCAACCTCAAGGCCGGCAAAGCCCTCCTTTTCGCACACGGGTTCAACATCCACTTCGGCCAGATCACGCCGCCAAAGGATGTGGACGTATTCCTCATCGCCCCCAAAGGCCCCGGCCACCTGGTGCGCCGCACCTACATGGAGGGCGGCGGCGTGCCCTGCCTGGTGGCCGTCCACCAGGATGCCTCGGGCAGCGCGCTCAAGCTGGCCCTGGCCTATGCCAAGGGCGTGGGCGGCGCGCGCGCCGGCGTTATTGAAACGAGCTTCCGCGAAGAGACGGAAACCGACCTCTTCGGCGAACAAGCCGTGCTGTGCGGCGGTCTTTCCGCGCTGATCAAGGCCGGTTTTGAAACCTTGGTGGAGGCCGGATATCAGCCCGAAATGGCGTATTTTGAGTGCCTGCACGAAGTAAAGCTCATCGTGGACCTCATGTACGAAGGCGGCCTGGCCCGCATGCGCTATTCCATCAGCGACACCGCCGAATACGGAGACTACCGCGTCGGGCCGCGCATCATCACCGACGAGACCAAAAACGAAATGCGCAAGGTGCTCAAGGAAATCCAGCAAGGCGTTTTCGCCCGCGACTTCATCCTCGAAGCCCGCGCCGGATACCCGGTGTTCAAGGCGATCCGCCGCCTGGAGGCCGAACATCCTCTGGAGACCGTGGGGGCGGAACTGCGCGGCATGATGCCTTGGCTGAAAAGGAAATAAGTCCGGCGGCCAGAACCCAGCCATCCCCGTCGTACACGCAGGCGATCTGCCCGGGCGCGCAGATCGCCTGCGGCGCATGAAAACGGATGTGCATGCCGCCTTCCTCCATCTCGACATCGGCGGCCAAGGCTTCCTGCTTGTAGCGCGTGCGCACGAAAAGGCGCTCCGGCCATTGCGTTCTCGGCACTAAGACATTGCATCGCGCGGCGCGGCAGGCATGAACCCGCAGTTCCGCCGCCGGCCCGACCAGCAGGCTGTTTGTGGCGCTGTCCTTTTCCAGCACGTAGAGCGCTTCGCTCCAGGCCAGGCCCAATCCCCTGCGCTGCCCCTCGGTATAGCGCCACAAGCCCTCATGCCTCCCGACCACCCGGCCGTCCCGCAGGCAGACGGGACCAGGGCCGGGAAGCCGTTCGGCATGGCCTGCCAAAAAGGCCCGGTAATCGTCGTCCTGCACAAAGCAAATTTCCCGGCTTTCCTCCGGCAGCGGCGTCCCCTGCCCGGCGAGTTCGCCCAGGATCGCGCTTTTCCTTGCCTCCGCCAGAGGGAATACGGCCCGCGCCAAACGTTCCCCTGGAACCAGGGAGAGAAAATAGCTCTGGTCCCTGGCGGGATCCGCGGCGCGCCGCAATGCGAAGCCGTATGCGGGATGTTCGGCAAAGGCGGCATAGTGCCCCGTGGCAAAGCGCCGCGCGCCCAATTCCTCCGCCATATCCAGCAGCAGGCCGAACTTCATGGCAGCGTTGCAATGCGCGCAGGGGTTGGGCGTTTCTCCCGCGGCATACGCCGCCACAAAGGGGTCAATCACCCGCCGCGTGAACTTCTCCCGCAGATCCGCCACATGCAGGGGAACCCCAAGCCGCGCGCAGTGTTCGCGCAAAAGCGGCAAGGGATCCCGGCGCGGGGAGATAAAGCGTCCATGCAGGGCCAGCAGATCATGCCCGGCCGTTTTCAGCGCGTGCAGGGCATACAGGCTGTCCGCCCCGCCGCTCACGGCGACTGCTGTTTTCATGGGAATCCCGGCATTACTTCTTGCGCAGGCTCAAACGCCGCGCCACGGCCTCCGCGGCGGCTTCGGTGTATGCGGCTTCGCCCAGGCGCTTTTTCTGTTCAGGATCAAGCAGCAGTTCCGGCGTGTTCGCCAGGCCGGGATCAGGCGTAATGCCGTATTCCGCCGGGAAAGCATTGCTGAAATACATATCCTGAAAGCCCGCAAACTTCAGGCTGTGCGCCGTGGCGTCCAGCACGGCGTGTTCGCGCGCATCCACCAGGCCGATCCGGCGCGCGTGCAACAGTCCGGCAAAGCATTCGCCGCCCTGCGTACAGGTGATATGCCCGTGGCGGTTGGCGCGGATCATGGCGTCCATAATCTGCTGCTCCGTCACCTGCAAGACCTGGAAGGCCCGTTCTCCGCCTATGCCCGTGTATTCCGCCGCCAGGCGCTCAACTCGCGGGAAGGAGACGGGATTGCCGATCATCGCCGCCTGCGCCACGCTGGGCAGCACCGTGACCGGCGAGTACCGGCGGCTGGAAGCGTCGGCGCTGTAATAGCGGTACACGGGATCCGCATGCTGCGACTGCACGCCGAACATGCGCGGCAGACTTTCAATAATGCCCAGGCGATGCAGCTTGAGAAAGCCGGACATGAGCGCGGTGATGTTTCCCGCATTGCCGATGGGCACAAAGATGCACTTGCCGGAAAGATCCCAGGCGTACCATTGCGCCACTTCAAATGCGTAGGACTCCTGGCCCAGAATGCGCCAACTGTTCTTGGAATTGAGCAAGGCTACGCGGTAGGTGTCGGCGAGCAACTCGACGACCTTCATGCAGTCGTCGAACACGCCGGGCAATTCCAGCACGGTGGCCCCGCTGCCGAGCGGCTGGGAAAGCTGCGCGGGCGTGACCTTGCCGTGGGGCAGCAAGACCACGGATTTCAACGGCGCGCCGACATAGGCGGCGTACAGGGCGGCAGCGGCGGATGTATCGCCCGTCGAGGCGCAGATGGCGAGCACTTCATCCCAGCCCTGTTTACGCGCCAGGGCCTTCAGGTAGCTGAAGGCGCAGGCCATGCCCCTGTCCTTGAAGGAGGCGCTGGGATTCTGTCCGTCGTTCTTGAAGGCGAAAGAACAGCCGGCGGCGCGGGCAAGCTCCGGCGAAGCTTCGATGATCGGCGTATTGCCTTCGCCGAGGTAGACAATGTCTTCTTCGTCCAGCACCGGCGCCATCAGTTCATAAAAACGGAAGATCCCGCGCAACGCCCTGTTGCGGCTGGCGCAACGCGCGTCGAAAAGGCTGCGCCAATGCGCGGCGCCCTGTTCGCGCAGGCGGGCGAAATCCACATCCTCCAGCAACAGCGTTTCGCCGCATTCCGGACAGGTGTAGAGCAAGGCTTCGATAGGCCGGCGCGCGCCGCAGCCCAGGCAGAAGTATTCCATACGCCCGCGTTCGGCGGGGAATTGATCGGCAAGACTCATGTTTACCTACTTTTTTTCCAGCTTTTTTCCTCGCCGCGCAGCAGGCGCAGGATATTCTCCTCATGCGCCTTGATAACCAGCACGGCGATGATGATCGCCAAAGGCACGAAGCGCCATGCGCCTGTCAGCAGCAGAAAAAGCGGCAAACTTGCGACAAAGGCCAATGAGCCCACGGAAACAAAGCCGGATCGGAGAATACACGCCACGCAAAGGATGATTGCGGCAAAACTCTGCCAGAACGCCAGGGGAAGGAAGACGCCAATGCTGGTGGCGACGGCCTTGCCGCCCCGAAAACCCATAAAGCAGGACCAGCGATGGCCTGTCACGGCGGCAAGCGCGGCCAGGCTCACAAATACGGCGTCAGGGTTGATGCACAGGGCTAGGCCGGCGGATACCAGGCCCTTGCCGAGGTCACAGGCAAGGGTGCAGACTCCCCAGCCGAAGCCGCAAAGCCGGGCCACATTGGTTGCGCCGGTGTTGCCGCTGCCGGCCAGGCGCGGATCAATGCCCTGCGCGCACCGGGCAAGCACCAGCCCGAAAGGCACGGCGCCAAGAAGGTACGACGCAAGCACCCATACGAATTCAGCCATCTTCCACCATCCTCACACATTATGCGTACTTGAGCTTGATTACAATTCCGCAACTTCCAGGATGGAAATTTTGTTCTCAAGGGGATTCACCTTGCCGAGGCGCAACTGTACGGCCTGCCCGGCATAGGCGCGCTCGCTGAAGAGCTTGCGCTTGCCGCGCACAAGCAGTTGTTCGCGCGGCAGGTTGACCGTCACAAAGCCGTCGTTCTCTTCGGTCACAACCCCGTCCCACCAGAACTTGTCGCCCTGCTGCTGCACATAGACCAACTTCCAATAACGGGGGCGAAAACGCTGCACCTGCCCGGCCGCATCGAGGCGGGCGTTCAGCAGCGGCAGGAAGGCGCCCAATTCCGCCTGAGTCCAGCGAGGCCTGCCGTGTTGCAGCATGTGAAGAAGCTGCGCCTCGTTGACCAGATCCGGATAGCGGCGCAAAGGCGAAGTCACGGGGCTGTAGACCGCCACGCCCAGGGCCGCGTGAGGCCGTGGAACAATATCCAGGCCGGAAGGCACAAGGGCTTTCATGATGCGCGCCATGTCATGCGGCAGGGTCCAAATCCCGGCGTATTCCTTGGGAAGAGCCACCTCCTGCACACGGTACAGCAGGGACACTCCGTGCTCTTCCCCCCATTTCGCCGCGGCGCTGCTGGCAAGAATCATCATTTCCGCCACAAGATCCTGTGAACGCAGCGGCGGACCTTCCGTCATCGCTACCCGTACGTCCGCCCCATCGCCTTCCAGCCGGTATTGCGGATCCGGGCGCACCATGATGACAGCGCCCCGGCGGATGCGCGCTTCCCGCAGGCGCAGGGCGAGACGTTCACCGAGAAGAAGCTGTCGCGTGAACGCAACGGCCGGGTTTGCCGTTTCCGGATCGTCACGGAGCACGGCCTCGCAATCTTCGTAATTCAGATTGGCCGCCAGCCTCGCCCGGCACAGGGAAATTTCGCAGGCTTGCGCCGCCCCTTCGCCATCCACGGTGCAACTCAGCAGCAAGGCGGGCCGTTCTTCCCCGGCCAGCAGGCTGTATGCGGCCGTGCCAAGCGCTTCGGGCAGCATGTGGTGCGTGCCTTCCGGCAAATAGAGGCTCGTCGCCCGGCGCAGCACCGTCCTGTCGAGTTCCGCGCCAAAGGGCCAGCACAGGGCGGGGCAAGCCAGCGCCAAATGCAGGCGCAGGCAATCGTCCGGCAGTTCTTCGATAAAGAAGGCGTCGTCCACATCCCGCGTGGTTTTGCTGTCAATGCTGACAAAGGGACATCCGGAAACGGGCAGGGCTTCCAGGCTGGCGCGCAGATCCTCGCGCAGTCCGGCCAAAACGCCGCCGTATTCCTGGGACCAGGCATCACCAGAGGGATAGCCCGCCCGATCCAGCCAGAAGTTGTAATGCTCGGGGACAAGGCCCCAGGCGCAGGCGAGATGGAGAGGCATATGGGGCAAATCCGGCAGCCCCTTGCCGAGTTGGCGCCACAGGTTTTCCTCTTCCTGCCTGTCCGGATCAGCAATACGGGAACGCAGCAAGTGTTCAAGGCGCGGCAAGCTTTCCCCGTCAGGCCATTCCGGGCTTTCTTTGGGGGGCAATACGCGCTTGCGGCAATACACATCCCATAACAGGCGGAAAAAACTCCCCCCCTGTGCGGCCAGGCTCTGGCGCTGCTGCTGTTTTTCCTGCTCAAGCAGCCGGGACTGGACAAGATCTTCGGAATAGACAATAAAGTCAGGCGATTGAAACTTGAAGTGGCTCTTGCAGGCCAACAAGGCGCGTCCAAAGGCGGCCACGCTATCCACATCCGGCGCGTTTTCAAAAAGTTCAGCAAACCAGAGCGCATTGGCCTGCGATACCTCTCCCTGCGCGGCTTCCCACACGGCAAGCGCATCAAGGGCCTTGCAACGTTCTTCGCGCACCGCGCCATGTCGGGCGAGCGCTTCCACCGCTTCTTCCTTGTTCAGCGACGCGGAACCGGCAGGACCGGACCAGGGCAGCAAGCGATTGGCGCCAAGACGCATTTCGCGGCGGTTGGGAAGAAGGACGCGGAGCTTGCCGCCTTGTTCCTCGCTTACCCAGGCAATCTGGGGGGAATTGCCCTCCATGTATTCCACAATACAGCCAGGGCCGGGATATCTGACGAGTGGGTCCGACATGATCGGCTAAAGCTACTGCGTCTCCGGAAAAATCACAAGTCCAGGAGTTTTTTCCAGCGCGGCAAGGCCGGATCGAGCGCCAGATATTCCTGCGGCAGCTTGACTGGAGCAAGGGAGGCCAACGCGCGCGCCAGGTCCGCGCCGGTGCGGATGCGCGCAAGGCCCGGCACGCCTTGCAGGGGGCACAGGTCGAAATCATTCTCCGCCGCCTGCACCATAACCGGCACGCCGCGCAACGCGGCCTCAAGCGCTGCCGTGGTCGAGTTCGACGTCCAGACGACAACGCCGGGCGCCAGCAACTCCCCCAGCGAACGATGGACGATTTCAGGCGCGCCGCCCCGGGGAAAGAGTCGCGCAAGCCTTTCTTCCACCGGGAGATAGGGATGCGGTTTCACGCATACCCGCATGCCGTCCAGAATGCCGTCCTCAGCGGCCCGCGCCAATGCCGCGAGATGCGCGTCCGTTTCGTCGGCAAAAAAGCCCGTCACCACAAGCAGACGTTTTTCGCCTGCCAGCGCCGTTGCCGGACCTTCATCCGCCAGGTACGCATAGCGCAAGGCCTCTGCCACCCCCACCTGCTCCGGCGCATATCCGGCGGCCAGCATCGCGTCCACGGCCCCCTGGCCGTTGACGTACAGGCGTTCCGGCTGGAAACGGCGGCATTCTTCGTCGCGCAGCGCCCGTTGGTCGTCAAAATACCGAAAATCCGCAGCGCGTATCGTGGAATGCTGCGCGCCATATACAGGCCCCGCCCCGGCCTCATGCACGGCCTGGGTGAGCATGCGTTCCCAGGGACAATTTTCCATGGGGAAAATCGTCCATTTTTGCGCGCCGCACCATTCAACGTAACGGATGCACGCCTGGCGCTGAAAACAACGCTCCAGGGCGCGCCAGCCGCGGCAGGACTCGGCATAGGCAGCCCCCAGCCAGGGCCAGAAATCCATATGCGATCCGCGCAGGTGAAAATGCGCGCGCACAGCGCTCTGAACAAACAGGGAATTGAAAAGAAGCCGCACATAGCGCCGGCCGGCGATCAGGATATCCCTCCACCCCAGAAATTCCTCCAGGTAGTGAAAACTGGCGCCGTCCCGTTCTGCTGCCCGGAATTTCCGCACAAGCTTAATACATTGCCGCAGGCTGTATTGCGGTGAAGGAAAGCGGATGAACACCCAGTTCACCCGGTGCCGTTCACCCGGCCCTGGCGCAAGGGCATCGTGCAGGCCTTCCCAATAGCGGGAACGGAAGCGCCCCTCCTGGGCCAGACGGGGGTCAATATTCGGAAAATACGTTGCAATGGAGCTTGTTCCCGGCGCCGGAGGGGGAGGATCAGCGCGCGGCAGGCGGCGTTTGACAGTCCAAAGCCAGTGGCAAAAACGCAACATCGCCCGCAGGACCGCCGGCAGAATGCGATAGAGCGACTGCAAGGAGAAGGCAACGTTGCATTTTTGCCGCGCCCCCGCTGTGCTATGACTGAAGCGTATTTTCCTGGCGCGGCAAAAATGCAACAGGCTTGCACGTAAGTGTGCATCCGCGCTGACGAGGTGCAGGGCGTCGCACGCCTCTTCCTCGCAGAGCAGTTCCAAGGCCCGGAGTTTGAGCGCGGCATGCAGGCCCGGCAAGAGTTTTGGATGTTTTTCAAAAAGCAGGGAACACCACCACATGGATAAACTGTCCCCGGCTTTCAGCCACTCCTGAATTTCTTCATCCAACACTTTAACTTTGCCGAGGTCATAGACCCAGGCCATAAGTTCAGCCCGGATGCGGAACAAGTGTTTTTCCAGCAATACAGGCACGGACACATGCCCGTCCGGCACGTATGTCCTGCGCCACCAGGCGATGCGCATCCCCTGCTCCAGCTTGTCGGGAACAGCGGCGGCATCCAGGATACAAAGGCAGGAGGATTTCGGCATGGCATCCACAGAGAATCAATTCAGCGCAAGCAGCTTGGCAAGCGCTTCATCATAGGGCGCGCGGACCAGCCCCTTTTCGGTGATGATCGCCGTAATAAGCCGGGCCGGGGTCACATCAAAGGCGAAATTATACACCGGCACGCCATCGGGCGTGATCTGCGCGTCTCCCATATGCGTTACTTCGCGCGCTTCGCGTTCTTCAATGGGAATGGCCGCGCCGTCCGGCATATGCGGATCAACGGTGGAAAGCGGCGCGGCGACATAAAAGGGAATGCCGTGCTCATGCGCCAGCAGCGCCACGCCATAGGTGCCGATTTTGTTCGCGGTATCCCCGTTCGCGGCGATGCGATCCGCGCCGAGCACCACGCAGTCCACCAAGCCCCGCTGCATAAGCAAGGCGCAGGCGTTGTCACAGGCGACGCGCACCGGAATGCCCTCCCTGGCAAGCTCATAGGCCGTCAGCCGCGCTCCCTGCAAGAAGGGACGGGTTTCATTGGCGATGACCGTAATGCTCGTATCCCGCTCCCAGGCGGCCCGGATCACGCCGAGCGCGGTGCCGTATCCGGCAGTGGCAAGCGCGCCCGCGTTGCAATGCGTCATAATGCGCGCGCCCCTCGGAACAAGCTGCGCGCCGAAGGCCCCCAGAGCGCGGTTGCCGGCGATATCCTGTTGTTGCAGGGCAGCGGCTTCCTCGCGCCACACAGCCGCAAGCCGCGTTGCAGACAGATCCGGCGTCCAGAGGCGGCGCATGCGATCCACCGCCCAGCGCAGATTCACCGCCGTGGGACGGGCCGAAGCAATGCGCTCAAGACGTCTTTCCAGGGCAGGCCGCCAATCGGATGCCTGCTCCACTTCCATATCCACCTCGAGGGCGGCCAGCACGCAGCCCCAGGCCGCGGTGACGCCGATAGCCGGCGCCCCGCGCACCACCATCGCCGCCAGGGCAGCGACAATGTC
>Ga0082212_10006494_pt1 | contig 15691 bp, 13 predicted proteins | sample TergutNt197P3_FD_71548 | JGI IMG/M metagenome (GOLD analysis project Ga0082212, IMG submission 71548) | Neocapritermes taracua P3 segment gut microbial communities from Petit-Saut dam, French Guiana - Nt197 P3 | ecosystem: Host-associated > Arthropoda: Insects > Digestive system > Gut ...
AAATCAGAGGTGAATTTTATGTTTTGTGAAAAATGCGGCAAGCAGGTAAGTGATACCGCGACATTCTGCCGGTATTGCGGAGCGTCTACCGGCGGCGAGGGCGACGCGGCTCCGACTTCACCCGCCGCCGTTCCACCGCCCGCGCAGACGGGCGTTTCGCCCGCGCAGACGGGCGTCAATCAGCCGCCAACGCAGGCGAAGCAAACGGGCTTTTACATACCAAGGCAATCGGGCGAACCGGGATCCCCTCAAACAGGCTATCCGCCTGCGGCGCGGCAGCAGCCATACGCGGCGTCGCCCGGACCCGCGCAGCCTTACGGCTATAAGGGACCGCAACCCGTATACCCGCAACCGGGATATCCTCAGCCGGGATCTCCGCAGACAGGGTATCAGTATAACGCGCCGCCGCGCCCGAAGAAGAAAGGCGGTCTGACGGCAGTCGTCGTAATACTCTGCGTACTGCTGGCAGGCGCCGCAGGCTTCATTATCTGGATATATTTCGGACAGGGCAAGGACGCGCTGGCGAGCCAAATGAGCGAAGACTTATCGGCGGAAGTTGCGCGTTACTTCGAGGACCCGCCATCGACCGGAACTTCGACTTACACGCGCGACGGCTCCGGCGGCCCGGACAGTATGGACTACGATGAACCGGAGGGATACGGAAACCGGCCGCAGACGGGCGAATCGACCGACTATCCGGCGGGTCAGCCATCAGGAGACACGCCTGCGCCCGCCTCGTCTCAACCCCCCGCGCCGCCTCCCGCCCAGGGCGGCTTCTCGACAAGCGCTATGCCGGACACGACGCAGGAGTTCGCGTGGTATACGGAAGGTTACTTCGGCGACGGCTTTCCGGACGGATACGTTATCATAGATGATTGGGGCGCGATCACCGGCGGGTGGAAGGCGGCGCTTTGGATAGACCCGTTCAGGGATGATTATCCGACGAGCGCGCTTGTGATGATGAATATAAACATCGGCGGCACGGCGGGAAATGCCACAGTCGACCTCCGTTACGGGAACCTTTATGACGAGGATGGATCGGTCGTTGACTGGAGTGATTTGGACGATGTGTACACGGGCGGGAAATTTGAATACGGCGAACTGACTGTCGGCCCGGACTATGACGAGTTTATCATTTACACGTTTTATGAATACAGGGGGAGTCAATACGCTGTCGGTTGGAACGAGGTAACCAGCGGCGTACAGATTTTCCTCGCTATGTACAGGCCTTAGTCAGGGGTTAGGGATTAGGGAATAGGAGAGCGAGCAGGGGTTAGGGGTTAGGTGAACACTGTATAAATCAACTCTGTTGTCTTCCTGAACTCTGTGAAGGATCTTTTACCTTTTCAGTGAATACTTAGGGGTTAGGAGACGAGGAAACTTACTCATATATATAAAAGTAACCCGGGGAAGGAATGATTACAGTTGTTATGCACTAATTGCGGGGCGGAAATCGCCGACGGCGCGAAGTTCTGTGACGCCTGCGGGGCGCAGACCGCAGCCGAGCAGGCGAGCATCCGGGCGGAGAAAGCCCGGAACACAGATGAACACACGGACAAGAGCCTTAGCGGATCGATATGGATTACCGTAGGAATGGCGGTATTTTCTCTGGTAATTGTAATTATATTCGGCTTTGACAGCGGCGAAGGCATGGTCGCGTCCATCACGGCAATCGTTTTCTCGGTGCTGGTCTGCGCGGTCAAATGGTACTTTGAGATCAAGAACCAGCGGAAGTGGAAGAGAGAAGCCGAGGAAAAAGCGAGAGGCGGCGACTGGCATGTTATGTGAAAAATGCGGGGAGTCCCTGCGCGAAGGCGCAAGGTTCTGCCCGGTCTGCGGACTGTCGGTGGAGGGCTCATTACCGGTTTCTGAAGAATACTGTTATGAAACAACTCAACAACTCTTACCGTTGAGCACGAAAATCGCGCTGGGAATAATAATCTTATTGTTCGTTGGCATAGGCATGATGGTAGCGCTGGCGGAGGGCTTCTGGTTCGTCCCGCTTATAATGGGAGGGGTCGTTCTTTTAGCGATATTTATAATTACCTGGATATACAAAGGGCGCTCAAAAAAGTGGGGCAAAGACCGCACGTTATGGGTTATCCGTCCCGACGGATTTGGCTCGGGCTATCCGCCTGATGTAGCGAAACGGATGGGGGTCTCCGGCGCGATTTCCGCGGCAGCTACGGCGGGCAGGCAGAACTGGGGCGTAACGTCGCATGGTATAAACATGGCGAGGAACCTCGCCTATGCAAACGGCCTGCCCATCAGGCCTTGGGATGAATTCATATCGGCCGAGTACCGCCCCTCTAAGCGGGAGATCGCCCTTCATTTACCCACGGGCCAAACCGCGCTCATCTATACAAACCCCGATAATTACGATTACGTGGAGCAGCTCGTGCGGAGATTTATGCAACATCAGTAACTAGCGGCTAGTGGACGGGGGTACTAGTTTAAACGCGTCGTTCCGACGCGTAGATACACTACAAGGAGAAAGCCCGATGTTTTGTGAAAATTGCGGAAAAAAATTGTCGGATAGCGCCGTGTTCTGCTCAGGCTGCGGGACAAAAACCGAAGTGACGGCTATGGCGGAGGCGCAGCCTGCCGCGCCTCCGCCGTCAGCGCCGCCGCCTGAGATACAAGAGCAACCGGCATCTGGCGCGCCCGCGACAGCGCAGGTTCCGCTGCAGCAATACCAGCCTGCGCAAGTTCCGCTGCAGCAAGGGCCGTACGCGCCACCCTCGCCGTCAGCGCAGCAGCAATACGCGCCGTCAGCGCAGCAGCAATACGCGCCGTCAGCGCAGCAATACCAGCCTTCCGCGGCGCCGGTTCCGCCGCAGCAATATCAGCCCACGCCGGTTCCGCCGCAGCAAGGCCCGTATTCGCCGGTTTCGGCCGTGCCGCCGCGACAGAAAAAAGCCGGATGGCTGTTAGCTTACCGTATCGCGGCGTCTGTTATCGCAGTGGCTCTGATCGCGTCCGGAATTTACGGATTGATCCGGAAACCCGGCGGCGACGGCGGAGGCAGCAACAGCGCAGGCGCGGCGGAAAACTCTGATAGCAGCGACAGCGGCGTGGCCGAAATCGCAAGGGGCGATTCCGCGACCGCCGAAGACGGGGTTATAGAATTAAGCGGAGTTAAGCTCGACTTCCTCGGCAGCGGGGCTGCAAACGGAGCGAGAATGACGGAACTCGACCCGGCTGAGAACCAAAGGCCCGACGGGATGATATCGGGGCTGTTCGAGGTGGAGCTCGAAGCTGAGTGCGCCACGCCGGTTACCCTGAGAATCCCAATAAACGAAAGCGCCGTGCCGAATGGCGGCGACGCCGAAGTTTTGCTGGCCGTCGGCAGCAGGTTCGACGGCGACGGAGGCCCGCGGACGACTTACATCTACATCCCCGCGACGGTCGCCGACGGCTCGGCCGGCGCGACATTTGTACCCGCTAACTTCCTGCAAGGCCTTGTCGCCGACGGCGCGGCCGGCGGGAGGGCCACCCCGTTTACAAGAGTTTTCACATGCTACATTGCGGTAAAGAGAGTCCACTACTTCGTCATTGACGAGACGGAGCCCGGTCATTACATCGACGGGCCTATAGCGATTTACAGCCCGTACGAGGTAGGCACAGTGGGACTCGACGAACTGGACTTCCGCGACGCCTGCCAGAGCGACCTCACTATGATGACGGAGGTCTACCTCCTCTTCCAGGAGTACGCCTCACAGTCGTTCAACGCCCGTACTGTCTGGCCGCTCCAGGTCTACTACGACCCGGACTTTCGAGGCGCGCGGTACGAGCTCAGCACGATAAGGTACGAGGGCGGCGACTCAGGGCAGTTATTCTGGAACGGCAATCCCGCCGACGGCATAATAAGGATAGGGCGCGATTGCTGGGACGGCTCCGGAAGATACAATTTGAAAGCAAGGTTCGCCCATGAATTCTGCCATTTTTTGATGGCGGGCTTCGTCAGTAACTACAATGAACCGCGATGGGCGAAAGAAGCGTTCGCGGGCTTCGGGGCCATGGCGATCGGCGGAGTATGGGACGCGGAGGTCATGAGTAACTACCATCTCCTGTTCAACGGACTGCTGCCAAAGACCAACTCGGACGATGAGGGTTACGCGCGCGCGTTGTTGCTCTGGTACATAGCGGACCTGCAGAAAGAGGCGTCGGATACGCCCATGGAACTGACGGCTATGCGCAACTTCGCTCCTATCGTATCGCAGACCAACCTCGAAAGCGCGAACCGGAGCCTTGATGAACTATTATCGGTGAATAAAGAACTCTATGTTTACAGGTTCTTCCGATGGCTGGTGGGCTGGCCGGACGATTTATTCGGGATAGGCCACGGCGGCCCCTCATACTTTTACTCGGAAGCTTTGTACGGAAACCTCGGGCAGACGCTCTATTGCGACCTGCCCGACCCGGACGACGAGGAACAATTGAACGTCGGGCACGTGACGCTTCCGGTAAACTACTGCGGAGCGCAGTTCGCCGCTGTATCATTTTCGGATGAACTCATAGATGAACTTCGTGAAGTAAGCGAGGTAGTATTCGAGATAACGTCCCGGGGCAACTGCTTCATGGATGTGTACGAGATCGACCCCAACGGCGACGCGACGCCGTCAGTATCGGGAACACAGTTTGTCACGAGTAGGTTTATGGAGAAAATTTCTGAGGGCTACACTTACCTTGTCATGGTGGTCGGCCTGGAAGCGGGCTCCGCGCCGACTAACTACACTATCTCAGTCAGGGTAGTAGGGGAAGAAGACGTCGTGGGAACATACTACGGGCCGTATGTTAGGGACGTCAATATAGATCGGCTCCATTCAACCCCCATGGGTTACATGACGATGGTTGTGGAACGCATCGGCGGCGACGACAGCGACACTTACCATATACGGATGTTTGGCGAAATGCTGCAAGAAATACGTGTTACCGTTACTTACGACCCGGAGACAAAGATGTACACAGGTAGGATGGAAGTGAATTATGAACTTGACCCTTATTATTACTACTTTAATATCGAGTTTTCAGTTGAGAACGGCACTATGACCGGCAGATGGTTCCACACAGTTATTGAGGTTATACAGCCTAGGTGTTTCGAACTTGTGAGAATAGACTTATAACAATGATAATGACATAGCAATAACCGCTTCGCGCTGTGAGTGTGAAGTTAACCCGGGATAAGAGGTAAAAAATAATGAAGCATTCGAAATTTGGCGTTTTTGATATCATCCTCGCTGTGGTGATCGTTCTGGGGATCGGGCTGAACGTCTTCGTCTACGGCTTCTACGACAGTGGCGGCTTAGGCGAAAGCGCGGACTCTTCCGGCGGCCGCCCGGCGTCTTCGCAATCACCCGCTGGTGAATCGCCTGCGGGCGGAGGGCCTGCCGACGGAGGGAGCGGCTCCGGCCCGGACGGCGGCGGCCAACCACAGGCAGGGAGCAGTTCAGGGCAAAGCGCGGACGATCCCCCGCGGCCCGCGACGGAACAGCCGGGTAATACGCCATCGCCGCAGGAACCCGTCGTCAACACCATGGAGTTCCGGCTTAACAGCCTGAACGTAACAGTAAACGGGCAGGTAGCGGCAATAGACGATCTCGGTTCGGCCCCGTTCAACCTGGACGGAGTATCTATGCTGCCACTCAGGGCGACATACGCGATACTTGGCGGCAGCATAGAGTTCGACTCCGCGACCGGCTACATATCAGCGACTTTCCTTGACTCCTTGCTGAAAGTCAAGATAGGCGAAACCGGCGCCGAAATAAACGGGACGCCGGTTACGCTGAATGTCGCTCCAACAAATAGGGACGGCGCCGGATACGTTCCCGCAAGGGCGGTCGCGGACGCGCTTGGCGCGGAGCTTTTATGGAATGGAGAGATGCAGACTCTCACATTGACAATACCTTCAGAGTCGCTGATAAACGCGTCCGCCTTGCTCCCGCCGGCTTCCGAGTCCCCGGCGAGCAGCGCGCCGCCGCTTCCGGACCTGACTGACTATACTCCGTCAGGCCCCCCGACCGTTGAAGATTTTGCGTGGTATATGGGCGGGGCGAGGCCCGAGGGCTTGCCGCAAGGCGCGGAGCGGGTCGCGGACCTGATTTATATATTTGGCGACTGGAAGATGCTCATCTGGGCGGACCCGGATCACATTGTCGACAATATGAGTTATCACACCCTTGCCGCCGCAAACATCAATGAAGTCGGCGGGACTGTACTGATGGATGTCCTTGAACTCGTGATGTTCGATGAAAATGGGACGGCGGTGGATGTGTCCGGTTCAGGATCGGTTTCGTATTCGGGCGAGTACTTGCCTGATGACAGGGGGATCTACGCGGGAGATAGCTGGTTCAGGTTCGTAATCACCGATTTCTACGTGAGGGACGGCAGGCAGTTTGGCGTCGGCAGGCTGGAAGTCTCGAGCGGCAAGCCGTGCTATATCGCGCTCGTGAGACCCTGACTACTGTTATACAGCAACAGTTCACGGGGGCGCCTCAGCAGGGTTCAGCCGCGGCGCCCCGTGAACTGTGAGCGTTCAATCGCCTCCGGCAAGACCTGCTACGGTCTCATCCTGACCGTATAGTACGCAGCCGCCGGTGTGCGCGGCAGTGAGGATACCTTCGGCGCGCAGCCTGGTAAACAGCGGAGACTTCAGCGCCTCCCGAACCGACACATCCCGGAGGTTCAAGTCCGAATACGGCGAAAAGGGGCAAGGCTCCGCGCCGCCTGAAGCGCTGATATGGAAAAAACCGCGCCCCGCCGCCAGGCAACCGCCCGATTCGGCCTCATCGCCGGGAAACGATACGATGAGCATATCTTTCCTGCCGGCACGGAGCTCATCGACCCGGGAGGCGAGCCCGGCGCGCGCCTCATCATCCATCGCAAGATCCGGAGCCTCGACGGGCACGTATTCAACGAACAGAAGCGCCCTGCAGCCGTCACGCGATACCTGATCAATAAAAGACTCGCCGGTCACATCGTCTGAATTAGCGGAAGTCACCGTTACGGAAACGCCGAAAAGCAACCCGCGCTCACGCAGGCGGCGCATTGTATCGGCGGCTTTTTTGTGTATTCCCTGCCCGCGCCTTATATCAGTCGCGGCCTCATCGCCCTCTACGCTTATTACGGGAATGAGGTTGCGATGGGCGTCAAACAGGCGAAGGGCCTTATCGTCGATCATGGTACCGTTTGTGAACACCGGGAACATGAGCCCTTTCCGCTTCGCCGCCGCTTCCAGCACATCAAACCTGAGCAAAGGCTCGCCGCCCGCCAGCAGGATGGCGGATATGCCCAGTTCCTCAGCTTCACGAAAGACACGCGCCCATTCGGCGGCGGATAGTTCTTCCGTTTCGGAACACTTGTGGTTCGCGTGCGCGTAGCAGCCGGCGCAGTTAAGGTTGCAGTTTTCCGTGATACTCGCGATCAGAAAAGAAGGGATGTGCTCGCCCGCCAGTTCAAAATCATGCCGCAGCGCGGCGGCTTTTTGGGAGGCGGCCGCAAAACGCACGAAAAACGCGCTCTGTTTCGGGTTTTTCAGCGTGACCCTGAGAGCGTCTTTTACCAGACGCTCCGCCCCTTCGTTTAAATACTGTTCCAAATCAAGACTCATTGTCATATTATCCTTCTTAATGCAGTAGATGTTAACATTATAACAGCAGAAATCAGGAATTTCACTATATTTTCCCTTGAAATTGAATTAAAAACAAGAAGGATGAGGAGAGTTATCTACCGGAGATCCAGAATTTGATAAGGGCGAGGCATTCGCGCGAGTAATTCACCGGAATGCTGTACCAGTTTGTCTGCGCGTGTAAATGCGTCGCGGTCAGACCCAGTTTACCGGCGATCCCGACGGCTCTGAAAATGTGAAAATCGTTCGTTATAACCGTCACCCTATAGGAATCTTCAAATTGCGAATCTAGAATTTCTTTCGAGAACATAAGGTTTTCAAATGTCGACGTCGACGCCTCCTCCCTTATGATCATTTCGGGAGGAACCCCCCTTCTGACCAGATATCTCTCCATAGCCAGGGCTTCGGAAATAGCCTCGTCCGGGCCCTGACCGCCGGAAACAATGATCACGGCGTCCGGGTTGCGCCGGCTGAACTCGATCGCTTTTTGCAGCCGGAACGCGAGCAGTTCCGTGACATACTCCCCCTTGATCCCGGCGCCGAGTACAATGACCGCGTCCTCGCTGTACGTCGCGTTGTCGATTCCACCGTAGACGCCCAGGAAAACAATCAGGGCAAGCGCGCAGACGCACAGGGTGACTAAGCTGTATGTCAGCCACTTTACTTTGACGAGCCTTTCAAAGAACGCGCCGTAAAGGACGAGAACGCATGAAGCGCCGCACAGCAGCATGAATTTGTAATTAAGGCTGATCAAAATCAGATAGATGACCGCGGCAATGAACAACAGAACACCTGTGGCGATCATAGGGGCTTTCAGCTTACTTCTGCTCATGGCCATTCTAAACACCGCTTTCCGCATAAAATAGACGTCCCCGCTGCACCGTTAAGCGGAGTATACAGCGTGGACGTATCAAATATGTATCACATTTCAACAAAAGTTAGTTAAACGCTGAATATATCAACTTTCGCTATAAACAAGTTTCGTAAAATTGTGTTGACACTGAACAGCAAGTAGATATTTACCTTAACTTTATCGGTGAGTACCGAATTACGAAAGAAGCCATCGACCCCGCCGCTCTTGCCGCGCAGGAAGAAGAAAAACGTAATAAAGAAAAACGTAGGCAACAGCTTCATGATAATTATGTAAGGCTCAAAGCGGCGGGGAAAATCGCGGAATACGAGCAGAGGAAAAAAGAGAAACGTACCGCGGGTATTCCCCTGAAAAAATATGCCAAAACGGACGAGGAAAAAGCGGCGCGGGATATACGGCGCAAAGAACTACAGAAAGGATACGGACGCAGACGTACAGAAAGAGAGAGGGCGAATCGGGAAGCGTTGAAACAGCAGCAGACCGAAATCCAAACCATAGAAAGCGAGGTCAGGAAATCCGCATAATCACAACCAAAAACATGGACGCGAAACGCGGTTTGCTTTTATGGCAAGCCGCTTTTTCGCGCCCGGTGCGGTGGATAATGTTCGTTAATATGTCGGAAAAAACTAACATCCGATGTTTCCACCGGACGTTTCGTTTGTGTAGGGTACTCCTTTGGCTATCCAATTCCGGTCCGCCCGGTCTCCCTACACTCTGGATTGTACCACATTTTTTTTTAGATTTCAACAATTTTTCAGCAATTATTTTTTAATTTCAACAACATTACCGGATTTACCTATGAGAATGACCTTATTGACTTTTTTCATCGATGGTCGTGTATTCAATTCAAAAAGAATCTTTTTCTCGATAGTTTCGTATTCGAGCTTCGTCCTGCGCGTATCTACTATTATATTGTGCGCCTGCTTCGAAGCACGTCGGAACACATTTTCAATCGTGGCTTTCGAATCGCCTATCGGGCATTTCAACTCCCATTCCACCCCGAGCAACATGATGTCGGCTGTTTTACGCTTGTAATCGTCAACAGGAATTAGAAACTCAACCGTACTTTGGTAATGGCAAGCCAAAACCGTAGCAGCGTCGACCTCATGCTGCTCCGGCGGGTTTGGATGATTTACAGGGAGTATGACCCGACCGGGGTTTGCTTTTTGACGTTTTTTCTTACCCATAAACGCATTATAGCAGAATATTAGGGAATTGAAATACTTTTATGAAACCCGACCGCTATCGGCAGCGGTCATTATTTATTTCATAAAACAAAAACAGAAAGGAAAACATCATGGCAACAAGAGTAGAAAGGATCGCGGGTATCAAAGAGGAAATAGAACAGCTTGAAAACAGGCGAAGGAGGCTGATTCAGGAGCAGAAGAAACAGGAGCGTAAAGACAGGACGCGCCGCCTTTGTACCCGCGGCGGTCATCTTGAAAGTGTACTCCCTGAAACGATACCTCTCTCAGACGAGAGGTTTTTTACCTTTCTCGAAAAAGCCTTATGCAACGATTCCGCAAAGAAGCTACTGTCCGAACTGACCGCGCAGCAGGGCGCAGACGATGCGGCACAATCGTCAAAATCAACGGCGAAAGCCGCCACTACTTCCGAACCTAAACCCGCCGATAACAGCAGCGACATCGACGCCGACACGGACGAGGACGAGGGCAACCGCGAACGTAACCCCGTCTAAACTATTGGAGCGTATAAGCTACAATAGCGCACTTATATACCACAGCAAGCTGTGGTATGCGCGGTCTTGCAGACGGCTTTTTGAACCTGTCGGTTCAAAAGGAATCGCGGGAGGCTTGCCGCCCCCCGCCGCCCCCTGCACACCTTACGTTTAGTGTTATCCTCACGGGCGGATAACACTAAACGTAAGGTTTTGATACCACCAACATTACAAGGAGCGTACCGATGGCAATATTCCACTGTAGCATAAAGATAGTCAGCCGGGGCAAGGGCAAGTCCGCAGTAGCGGCGGCGGCGTACCGCGCCGGGGAGAAAATCAAGAACGAGTATGACGGTATCATTCATGACTACTCCCGGAAGCGCGGAGTTGTCCACACGGAGATTCTTCTTCCCGATTACGCGCCAACCGAATATTCCGACCGCGCCGTTTTATGGAATGCGGTTGAGAAAGTAGAGAAAGCGAAGAACTCACAGCTTGCGCGGGAAATTGAACTTGCCTTGCCTGTTGAACTGACAAAGGAGCAGAATATGTCCCTTGCCCGCGATTATGTAAAACAACATTTCGTTTCGGCGGGAATGTGCGCCGATATTTGCATACACGATAAAAACGATGGAAACCCACACGTCCATGTATTATTGACAATGCGCCCTTTCAATGAAGATGGCACATGGGGCGACAAACAGAAAAAAGTATATATTCTCGACAAAGGCAGCAATAAAATCTATGACAAGAAAACGCGCCAGTATAAATGCAACAAGGTACAGACCACCGACTGGAACGAACAGACGAAAGCCGAGGAATGGCGGGCGGCATGGGAAGATTACGTCAATGGTTTTTTAGAACGCAGCAGCCATGACGCGCGAGTTGACCACCGCAGTTATGAGCGCCAGGGCATTGACCGGATACCGACAATCCATTTAGGTGTTGCCGCTTCACAGATGGAGCGGCGCGGTGTCCGCACCGGGCGCGGTGACGTCAACCGAGAAATCGAAGTTTCAAATCGGTTATTGCGCCAACTCAAAGCGCGTATTGTGAAACTGCAAAACTGGCTTGACGATGAGATGGCAAACACCGAGCCGCCGAGCCTTGCCGATGTTATTCAAGGCATATTATCCCGTCAGGCGCAGCCGGGGAAATCAAGCCGTTCTCAATCCATCTACAACTTGAAAGACGCCGCCCATATGTTGAATTATCTTGTGAGCAATAAGATTATGGATATTGCGGATTTAGACAAGAAATTTGAATCCATGATTGATAAGCAGTTTTCAATACGGGAGAAGTTGAAGCCCATCGACAGGAGATTGAAAACTCTGGACGAGCATATCAAGCAAGCCGGGTATCACCGGGAGTTTTCTAAAATCTACAAACAGTATCAACAGGAGAAACCGAAAAATCAAGAGAGGTTCTTTGAAACCCATCGCAGGGAACTCACGCTCTTTGAAGCCGCCGATCGCTACCTCAAAGGCGTTATGAACGGCAAGACAGGGATTCCGCTAAAGTCATGGAAAGCGGAGCGCGTGAAGCTGACCGCCGACAGAAGTATGCTCAATCAGGAATACATTTCGCTCAAAGATGAAGTCAAAGAAGCCGAGAAAATTCGGCGCGGTGTTCATGATATTATGCAACGCGAAGCGGTGGAACGGCAACCGCATAGAGCGCGAGAGATGGAGTTATAGCGACCAACGGCGGCGAGTAGTTTAGCCTGCTCGCCGCCGCCCTTTGGTAGAAAAACTCAGTAATCTATGATGACCCGTTTTAAGCCAAAATGATATTATGCTTATACTGTACCAGTTTTCGTCATTATTTACGATTTGTAGTTATGAGTTATGTTCATTCCGTTCATTGTGCTTGCTTTAAGCTGATCAATCTCTGCAATATGCTGTACTACGCAACATCGAAAACGTACTCTTCGCCGCAGAAGGTAATGGAATACAATTCTGCAATGTTGAAGTATTCACTCACGTAACCGGCCCATCCTCCGTAATAATCGTACGTCATACCTGAATCGCCGTATTCAAGCAAAACAATACTGCCATCGTTAAGCGTCAGGTGTGGCATTTCGTAAACGTCAAACCATGCCCTAAACCCTCTAAAGTACTCACTCATTATATCATCGTATTCTGTAGCGCTCATGTTGGCGAAGTCTTCAAAGCCGATCTGCATAAGCGTTCCGTCTTCAAGTTCAATAATATTTGAATTGATTGAGTACATTTGAATAATCGTTTTCATCGGGGAACATTCAATTTCCAGCTTAGTTAAGTACGGAGATCCTGACGGTGATACGGATACGCTGATCTCCGCGTTTCCTGAAAGAACTGCTGTCGGGCCCGTTTCGGTAGATTCCTGTGGTACTACCGTCATACTCATTTTTGGAAGTTCTTGATTGACGATGAAGCTGATAGTCCAAGGTCCGGAGATGATGTTGTCAAACCGTTCGCCCGAAACAGCCAGCTTTATATTTGACAGATCGTCTATCGCACTGACATCAAAAATCATTTCTCTATACTCCCCAACACCGGCTTCCTTAACGCGTTCGAGCGTCTCTCCATTGCCATCGAGTAAATGAAACCAACCGTGATTATAGTATAAGCCGTTTGCACCGGCAGACCGGACCTGCACATGGAGTAATCCGTCGATGATTCCAATATTCGATATTACTTCCCACCCTGTATCAAAACTCATTTCGTTCAGTTTCATCAGCTCGCTGTCCTTGTTCAGTCCCATCACGACTCCTGTCTTTTCACTTGCCCCAACACTCGCGAGTTCAAACCATTGGTCCAAATATACAGTTTCTCCACTATGCACATGTGAAGCGATATCGAAATCAATCACCTCGGAGTCAACCCACATAATGCCAGAAACTATTTCGTCGATTTCCAGCGTAAACATTTCACCGATTGAGACAGGTTGCTTCAAAGGCAAGGTCAATGTAAGCGTCACTCTGTTTTCTTCGTCGTTGTATTCGGTTCCACCCATGTTCAGTATATGGTATGAGTATGTGAAACTGTTATTCAGTACCCTGACGGTTTCAGATAAACGCTTGCCTTCTATATCCCTTATCTCAACAAGAGCGTATACGATGTCTCCATCGGTAAACGCCGATAGTAATGTAATTTCGATACCGTTATGCTCTACTGATTGTCCGACCTCGATTCTGTTTTCAGCAGCTTGATTGTTAAAAAATGAGTCAAATATCCTGCCTAAACCAAATATGTTTGTCGCGTATGCTGCTCCGCATAAAGCTGCGAGCAGTACAGTTGCTGCAATGAGTGCTAAAAGTGGTTTTAGCCTTCTATTTTCTCTCGGCATATATGAAGTACTGTTTGCGATTTTGTTCATCGTAAGCTCCTTTACCCGTTCGGGAGATACGATGTCCGCTGCATCCGTTTTAAGCGGGCTGTACTCAAAAGTATCAAGCAGATCCGAAATACTCTGTCTCATTAATTGTAACCCCCTTCGTTAATTGATTTGCGAAGCTTCTCGCGCCCGCGCGACAGCCTGACCTTAACTGCCGACTCACTCATCCCAATATCATTTGATATTTGCGAGATAGGTTGAATGCCGTAGTAATGACGCAAGAATATTTCCCTGTCCGGCTGTTTCATACCCATTACTGCATTATATGCGATTTGCCGTTCCTCGTTCTCGGTCAGCGTTTCTTCGGGGCTGATCGACTCTTCAGATATATAATCCTCGTCGAGTGGTAATGTGTCACATGTTTCACGTAATTTGTTTTTTGCTTTATTCCGCGCTACTGCGCCAAGCCATGCTTTCAGCTTGTTTCCCTGCGGTTTGTCCGCGTTCATCCACAGTACGAGGAACACATCGGAGGTCGTTTCTTCAACATCCTCCTGTGCCATTGTACGACCGATGATATTGTAGATTACTGTGCCAACATAAGCGGCATAGCGGTCGATTAACTGCAGGAGCGCTGTCTCGTTCCCGTCTCTGATCGCTCGAAGGGCTGCCTTATCAGTCATCCGCCTCACCTGCCTGTAATTCTTATTAACGATCGTCACTAGTAATAACACAGGAAATGTATGGAAGGTTACATAAAGCTTAATAGTTTTTCCTTGCGAATGTCACAGTCCGAACAATATTTGCAAATCAATCGTTGAACCATTTATATTGGTAGGCGAGAAGCTTTTGATGCTTCTCGCCCAGTTGATTTCCGATATTCTACTTGTAAGTGTTCTTAACAGTACTGTGAACCCGATAATCTGGCTAACCGCGTTCTTGCTGAGATTGCACTGTATCCGACCACATGCTTAATTTCTTACAGACCGGTTCCAAGAACCCTTAAATCTACAACGCCATCAGATTTAACAACATAGACATAAAACGATTTACCTACTATCCAGCCGTCCTCTCCATATTCTCCATTCCCTGCTATCCAGTGAGAATCGCCTTCATCCGGTACTTCTTTTGGCAGAACGCTATAACCAACAATCCATGTATTAGTGCTGTCAAGCACTGCGCTATCAACCGTATAATCCTGCAATTCTTCTTCATCGGCCAGATAAACCGCTTCAAAGGCTTCCATAACTTCTTCTGCGCTAACAGGTTCTGATTTCGTAAAAATGCGTATTGCAGGCGGAGACACCTCAGTATCCCAAAATACATCATTATCGAAAGCTTCTGCAATTGCGCGGATTGGGAGATACGTTGTGCCATCAACTATAAATGGCTCAACTACTTTATCGTTTGCGTCTTTTGGGGTAAATGGTGTTCGGTCAATTTCAATCCATATACCGCGAAAAACCGCTGATAATGTTCGTGTCTCGTTGTTCGTCGCAAGAGCTACAGAGCCAAATAACATTGCACCAACAACTATGCCTAAGAAGAATCCAATAAACTTGTTTTTCATTACTTTTTTTACTCCTTTAGCTTTTTGATTTTGTATGTTATATAAATACTTGAAATTACTGCGTTTTCGCGATCCTACGTTGCTTAACGATACAACCATAACACAGCACTCACGATAATCTGAATAATCATGAAGATGAGCGATTTTTAGCTATTGCCGCCCACATGCTCAATAGCTATATCAAGTCAATTACGGATTGTACCTCGCTTACCCACTCCAGTATAATGCGAGAGTTCTTTTCCAACTCCTGTGGGTTTTTCTCATACCCTTGTAATAGCTTGTGTTGGTGAATATAGTATTCCTTAAGTTTCTTCAGCAGTTCTTTGTTCGCAACGACAGTATCGGTAGCCACTTCACTCGTTTGTTCCAGAATATTTGACATGACCTTATGCAAACTATCGGCTCCCATACCCACGGTTTTTTTGAAATCCCGTAAGACCCATTGCCTTTCGAATACGTTTCTTTTTAGCCACCCGCTATATTGTTCACAAAAGACAGTGGCAATTTTCTTCATCTGTGATGAAAGGAATGAAGATTCGATTTGATTATGACCTATACTCGGTTCACCGCTTTCATCTATCAGAATATCTGCATCCATCAATGCTTGAATCGCGCCGATTTCCTGTC
>Ga0082212_10006495_pt1 | contig 15690 bp, 11 predicted proteins | sample TergutNt197P3_FD_71548 | JGI IMG/M metagenome (GOLD analysis project Ga0082212, IMG submission 71548) | Neocapritermes taracua P3 segment gut microbial communities from Petit-Saut dam, French Guiana - Nt197 P3 | ecosystem: Host-associated > Arthropoda: Insects > Digestive system > Gut ...
CGCTCATCAGGAAAAACATGTTCACCAGCAGAGCGACGTCGGCAACCATGCCCGCTCTGTTGTAATAGAACGCCAGGTAGCACATCACCGCGATCAGCGCTATAAGGAATGACATGAAACCGAAGCGGATCGATTCTTTACCCAGCGTCGGTCCCACTACTTCATTCGACATGACGGTGGTTTTGGCGGGAAGTTTACCCGATTTGAGGATATTGGCAAGGTCGGTGGCTTCGTTGATGGTGAAATTGCCTGATATTTGCGAACGGCCTCCGGTAATTTCCTGATTTACGGTAGGCGCAGAATATACGTTGTCGTCCAGCACGATGGCAATGCTACGTCCTATATTATCTTTGGTCAGACGCGCCCAGGTCTGCGCTCCTTCCGAGTTCATTGACATGGACACTTCGGCCGTCGAACCGCCGCGCTGGTTGAAGTCGCCACGTGCGTCGGTAACCACTTCGCCGCCAAGGGGAGGACGTCCGTCGCGCCCGGTTTGCTTGATGGCATGTAATCCAAATCTGTCTGACTCTTTGTTTGAAGCATAGTCTTTTACAGGTTTTACATCCCATAAGAAACGAACATCGCGTGGGAAAAGATCACGTATTTGAGGCATCCGCAGGTAACGGTTCACTTTGGCCGTATCTTTTACAGAGGCGGTACCAATCGTAGAGCCTCTCATAAACTGGTTTTGAGAAACAGAGGGATACAACACGGCAAACAGGGGATTATTATCCATCAGCTCGCTCTGCAATAAAGCGCTGTCGGTTGCGGCAGTCGTTTCCTGCGACAGCCGTTCAAGCAAATCGGAACTGCCTGTGGAGTCCTGCGGCGCCGCAGGCGTTGTTTGAACCGCAGCAGGCGCAACCACTGTGGTATCGGTTGAGGCGCTTTTCAGAGCTGCCTCCATTTCCCTGATTTTTTCATTGGCTTGCTGCAGGTAAGGAAATATTTCCGAATTTTCGTAAGTTTCCCAAAATTCGAGGTTGGCCGAGCCTTGCAGGAGTTTTAAAACACGTTCGGGTTCCTTTACGCCGGGCAGTTCCACCAGGATACGTCCCTTGGTTTCTAATTGCTGTATGTTGGGCTGCACCACGCCGAAACGGTCGATTCTGGTACGGATGATGTTAAAGGCATTATCCACTGCGCCGTTCGATTTGTTGCGCAGCACCCGGAGCACTTCATCGTTGGACGCATCAAAACTAATATCGCTACCCATTTCGGGCGTGCGAAAAATAGCGGCTAACCGGGCGTTAGGGTCTATTTCGCGGAAAGCGCGGCCAAATACCGTGATGAAGTCTTCCTGGCTGGTGATCTGCATTTGTGCAGCACGGGCAAGCGCCTGCTGGAAAGTGGGATCAGGATTGTAATTGGACAAAGCCTTAACCACATCCGCCACCGAGACTTCCAGTATCACGTTCATACCGCCTTTCAGGTCGAGCCCAAGGTTGATTTCCCGCTCTTTACACTCTTTGTACGTATATTTACGTAAGCCTAAAAAGTTATAAATCACTTCATTTGAAATGGAGTCCAGATATATGGCTTCTTTTCTGTAGTCGCCCCCTGAAAATTTTGCGGCTTCTTTTTCAACAGTCCATGTTTTCCATGTAAACAACAACTGATACAGGCATACTAACGCCATCGATATGGCAAATACCCTGATAATTCCTTTATTACGCATTTGAGTACTTCTTTATATTTTATATGATTTCGATCTTAAAAAATTGCGCGCAAAAGTACAAAAAAGTTTTACACTATTATCAAAATTGCTGAAAAAATCATTTCACCATATCATAATGATTGTTCCCAATGCAATAAGTGTTCCTCCGGCTATCACTTTCGGGTCGGCCGGTTCTTTAAGGAATATGAAAGCCAGCAACATGGCAAAGACGACACTCAACTTGTCGATGGGCGCTACTTTCGACACATCGCCTGTTTCCAGCGCCTTGAAATAGAATATCCACGAAAGCCCGGTGGCTATACCCGACAAAGCGAGAAACAGGATACTGTTTTTCGATAGATCGCGTACTTCTTTCATTTGCCCGCTAATCCAAACAATACCCCATGCCATAACTAATACCACAAGAGTACGAACTGCTGTGGCTACATTACCGCTGATACCGCGCACGCCAACTTTTGCTAAAATGGCAGTCAATGCCGCAAAAAAGGCAGATAGAATGGCATAATATTTCCACATGATCAATTCATTCTTTAAGCGGTTTTCGCGCCCACCAGAAACCCAATGTTAATCCTGACACGATGTGCCAAATGCCCCACCATGCTGCAATAAAAGCCATTCCGCCAAGTCCGTTGAATAAATTAGGATTGAATATCAGTACCAAACCCAGGCCGGAATTTTGGATACCCGTTTCAATGGTGATGGTACGTCTGTTGTTATCGGAAAGTTTGAACAACGATGCAAAACTGTATCCTGTTAAAAACGCCAAAGCGTTATGAACCAAAACAATCAGGAATATCAGATGAATATACATGAGAAAATAGTTAATGTTTGCCGACAGCGCTGCAACAATGTATCCGAGAAAAATAACAATGGATATCCATTTAATCGGTTTGATAATCTTTTGGGTAAGTACGGGGAACTGTTTGGTAAACCATATTCCGAGCGCTATTGGGATTCCCAGCAGAATGAAAACGGTTCTCAGCATTTCCCAGACGTCAATAGTGAACGGAATGACTAATTCAGACGACTTTGAATACAAACTTCCCCATAACAAAAAATTTAAAGGGGTCATAAAAATGGCCATAATGGTTGCTACTGCCGTCAGACTGACGGATAACGGTATATTTCCTTTTGCCAGGGAAGAAATAAAGTTGGAAACGTTCCCTCCGGGGCAGGCTGCCACAAGTATCATTCCCATAGCCACGCTTGGAGTGGGTCTGATGATTAATATCAGAATGAAGGTTAATGCAGGAAGTAAGATGTATTGCGATGTACATCCGATGAGCACTACTTTCAGATTTTTTGCCAGTTCTCTGAAACCGCTCAGTTTTATTCCCAAAGCAACTCCAAACATGACAAAAGCAATGGTGATGTACATAAATAACAGACTGCCATTGCTGAAATTCAGTCTTATCCAGTCTAATTTTTCGAGGTTTGACTTGATATGGAGGTCCACCTTTTCAATTTTCCCATAAGTAAGTTCCACCCTGTGCCGTTTGGTATAATACCAGTCGTGTCCGGCAACGGATACATCCGGAGCGCCTGAAAGTTCAAGCGCTTCTTCGCTTGTCATTCCGATTCTGAGATAGGAAACAGGAGGTACGATTTCATCTTTCTTATCCTTATCTTTTCTCAACTTGATCTTGTGACTTCGTTCATGAAGCCTGATGTCAATAATTTTATCGTTGACAAACACAGCCTGGTCTTTGTTGTAAAACCACCGGTTAACAGCTTCCTTTTTTGTCGGCGTCCCGACATCCCGTATAAGAACTGTTGAATCGGTTCCGATTGAAACCGAATTTAGCTTATTAGCAATAGTTTGCGCTTCTGTTTTGTTTGTAAAAATGATAAATAATGCGAACAAAAAGCATAAACCGAAACGCTTTAGAGTAACGTTCCTTGAAATGACTGCATTAGTATTGTGTTTGATGATCAGCATATAATAATATTTGTTTCAATTTATAACACCACAAAAATATATAAAATATAAATATCTTGTGTATTTTTGCCTCGCGATTTTTCTTAATCATAAAAATTATTTCAAAACAAATGATAAAAAATATAACATATCAATGCGTTGCGATACTGATCTTTGCGGTAAGTTTGGTTTCGTGTGGCAGTAGCGGACAAAGCAAATCAAAGCAGCAGGCCGGCATTGTGAAGGAGTCATTCGGGCAATTCAGGGGGCAGCCGGTAGAACGCTACACACTCGCTAACAGCAACGGAGTAGTGATGAAAGTAACCACATATGGAGGAACCATTACCGAACTGTATGTTCCCGGCAGAAACGGTGAAATGGGTAATGTGGTGCTTGGTTTTGACAAATTAGACGGGTATATCAGCCCGGAATATGAAATAAGCAACCCCAACTTTGGGGCAATCATCGGGCGTTATGGTAACCGCATCGCAAAAGGTAAATTTACGTTGAACGGAGTGGAATACAGTCTGGCGACCAACAATGGCGAAAACCATCTGCATGGTGGCAACATTGGTTTCAACCGCGTGGTATGGGCGGCTAAACCCGTTGAAAGTACCAACGGCAATGCTCTCGAACTGAACTATATCAGTGAAGAAATGGAAGAAGGTTATCCGGGAAAACTGCAAGTAACGGTTACCTACACTTTGACCGACGACAACGAGTTGAAAATAGATTATCGTGCCGTTACCGACAAACCAACGCCATGTAACCTGACCAACCACAGTTATTTCAACCTTTCAGCCGGCAGGCAGCCTGATATTGCCGGCCACGAATTACTCATCCTCGCCGATAAATATACCGAAGTGGATGGAGGTTTGATTCCCACCGGTAATCTGCCTGACGTAGCCGGTACCCCAATGGACTTCACCACAGCTCACAAAATAGGCGAACGTATTGATGCTGATTTCGAACAGCTGAAACTTGGCGGCGGTTACGATCACAACTGGGTGTTACGCAACAGCAACGGTTCGTTAGCGTTGGCGGCTACTGTTTACGAACCGGAAAGCGGACGTTACATGGAAGTGTTTACCACCGAACCCGGAGTGCAGTTTTATGCGGGCAATTTCCTGGACGGAACGCTGGTCGGCAAGGACAATATAACATATGTACGCCGCGCCGGACTATGTCTTGAAACGCAACATTTTCCGGATTCGCCCAATCAGCCGACATTTCCCACGACCATACTGCAACCGGGGCAAACTTACCGGACGCAAACGATTTATAAGTTTTCCACAAAATAGTGAAGAGTATTTGCATAGACGCGGGTAACAGTTTTATAAAAGTTGCTTTGATGGAAGATGGCGACATCCTGTCACTCGTTTCATTTCCCGTTGCCGGTACTGCCGGATTACTGCATCATGTAACATCGCTGCTACAGGTAGACGCATGTATCATTTCGAGTGTTAGCTCTGTTGATCAAACGATAATTGAAGTTCTCTTGCAGCAGTCGGCGTATTTCATGGAACTGACGGCTGCAACGCCTGTTCCGGTACGCAACCTCTACAAAACGCCCGAAACTTTGGGTAAAGACAGATTGGCGGCTATTGTGGGGGCTTACAGCCTTTTTCCCGGCAAGGATATATTGGTATTGGACGCCGGAACTGCTTTGACCATTGATTTTATCGACAGAGAGGGAAATTATCATGGAGGAAATATTTCGCCGGGGTTGAACATGCGTTTTCGGGCGTTACATCAATTCACTCAAAACTTGCCCTTACAAACACAAACAGATGATTATGAAACTATTGGAGACTCAACTGCTTCTGCAATCGTTTCCGGTGTGCAAAATGGCATGGTTTTTGAAATAAATTGCTACATAGATCAATTCGTCAATAAATTTCCGCAGTTGGTCGCAATTATAACAGGTGGTGATGGAATTTTTTTTGTAAATAAAATTGAAAAGCATATCTTTGCAGCACCAAATTTGGTGTTTTATGGATTGGAAAAAATTGTAGAACATAATATAAAATAACATGAAGAGAATAATTGGTTTTTGGGGAATCGCAGCATGTTTGTTTGCTGCGTCAACAGTGTCTGCTCAAACGGGAGCAGTTAGCGGCACAAGATATGGAAAAGGGCAGGACAGTATTACCTGTGTCAGGCATTTTTCATTGTATACATCAGATTATCAGCTAAAAAATTACGATGCAGCCATTGTCAACTGGCGCAAAATATGGAGGGATTGTCCCCTGTCGTCTATCAATCTTACCCTGCAGGGCGCTCTTATGTATAAATATTATATTGAAAGGGAACTGGATCAAAACAAAAAAAATGCATTGTTAGACACTTTGTGGCAGGTATACGATAAGGGAATAGCGTTGCGACCGCAAGCTGCTGTTAATTACAGGCAATATATGCTGGAGGATATGTTAAAATATGCCGACACTCCTGAAAATCAATCTAAACTACTAAAAATGCTTGATGAGACAATGGTTTCGCAAAAGGAAAAAACATCTGCATTGACGTATGCAAGCTACATGAAGATCATCATGCAGCAAAATGCAGCGGGAAAACTGTCTGATGAAGAATTGCTTGATAATTATAATAAAATTAGCGATTTAATAGGCGACGCCATCAAAAAAACAAGCAACGAGGAGTTAGCCAGAGCGCGTGAAATGATCGACGAAAGTTTTGTCAACAGCAGCGCTGCCAGTTGCGAGAATCTGCTCAAGATATACGACGAAAAATACGAGGCAAATAAAAACGATGCTGAATTTCTTCGCAAGCTAACCCGTTTGCTTAACCGGAAGGAATGTACCGATTCGAAACTTTTTGAAAAAGCTTCGGAACAGATGTACGCACTGAACCCGTCGTCAGACGCAGCCTACAACATGGCCAGGCTGTTCTACAGGAGGGATAATTTTGACAAAGCAGTCGAATATTTTGAAAATGCGATCAACGGCGACGCCGAATCTTTTGACAAAGCCAATTATAACTATCAGTTGGGCGCCATCATGCTTACCCAGTACAAAAAATATACCGACGCCAAGAAATATGCTCTTGAAGCCATCAAGTTGCGTCCTGATTGGGCAGCGCCACACATTCTTTTAGGCAATACTTATGCCAATGGCCCCAAATGCGGCGAGGATGATTTCGAACAGCGGTATGTTTACTGGGTGGTAGTGGATAAGTTTCAGAAGGCTTTATCGCTCGACCCTGACAATGCTGCTCAGATCAACTCAATGATCAGACAGTATTCGCAACTTTTCCCGAAAAAGGAAGAAGGATTTTTCCGGAATGTTATTGAAGGTTCCACAGTTACAGTAGGTTGTTGGATCAACGAAAGTACAAAGGTGCGTTACACCAATTAATGAAATTTTTCTTCTCTATCCTGTTAATTATATTGTCTTTAGTTGTGACGGTATTATCGTGCGCCAACGATATGGATACTGTCAACAAGTTTATTGATACAGAGATAGAGCCGGATGTATTGTATGAGAATATAGAAGTTCTGTACTCCGATTCGGCGCGGTTGCAGATGAAAATGCGCACGCCCCTTATAAAAATATTCACTTCTGCTACTGAACAACGGGAAGAATTTCCCGAAGGAATTCATGTTTGGTTTTACGAAAAAACAGGCGAACTGAAAGCCGAAATTACGGCGAACTGGGCAAAACACTACGTGAATACTGACTTGTGGGAAGCGCAAAGTAATGTGGTGGTAACCGATGATGAAGGGAAAAAATTGGAAACCGAACAGCTATTTTTTGATCAAAAGAAAGGCGAAGTTTATTCCGAAAAATATACCAAAATGACAAAAGACGGTAGTTATGAAGGCGCGGGCGAAACTTTTTGGGCGAAACATGATTTTACAGAATACAAATTTTCCAATAAATCGGGAGTGGGTAAAACAGTTATCTACGTGAAAGACGACGAATTATAATAAGCTGACATGACCCCGATATTGATCATCATATTATCATTGCTTTTTGCCGCCTTTTTTTCGGGCATGGAAACCGCTTTCGTGTCGTCCGGCAAGCTGAAAATTGAACTCGATCGTAAACAGAGAAAATTTTCATCGGGGATCATTGCTGTTTTCACTCATCATCCTGCACAGTATTTTCTCACGATGCAGGCGGGTTATCATATAGCGCTGGTCATTTACGGAGTTGCGTTTACATGGTGGTTAGCGCCGGTGATGATGGTGCAGATTCCGTATTTGGCCGTTGCATTGGCGGCGACAATTGCTGTGGCTGCGTTTGCCTTTTTCCTTTTGGCCGGTTATTTGCCTAAAGTCCTGTTCAGGATAGCGCCCAACGTCATCATGAAAATATTTGCTGTCCCTTTGCTGGCTTTTTACGGATTGATGTATCCCATTACAGGATTCATCACTGGAACAGCGCATGTTTTTATCCGCCTGTTCACCAAAGTTGATCCGGCTAAAAACGATGACAATACTGTTTTTGTAAGCGCTGATCCTGATGAATTTGTCATTGGCGAACTGCAGCCGATAAGCAAAGAAGAGCAGGATGTCGAAAACGAAATAAAAATATTACAGAATGCGCTTGATTTTTCAACCGTCAAATTGCGCGACTGTATGATTCCCCGTACCGATATTGTTGCCGTAGAAGAAAATGATTCGATTGCAGAACTGAAACAGAAATTCATTGATTCCGGCGTATCCAAAATTATTGTTTACAACGAAGATATCGACAACGTGATTGGTTACGTTCATTCAAAAGAGCTGTTCAAAAATCCGTCGTCTATCCGGTCGATGATCAATCAGTTGACCTTTGTACCCGAAACGATGTCGGGTAACCGGATGATGCAACTGTTCATGCAGGAACGCCGGAGTATAGCCATCGTTGTAGACGAATACGGCGGTACGGCCGGATTATTAACCCTCGAAGATTTGATCGAAGAAATTTTTGGCGACATCGAGGATGAACACGACAAGGACAACCTGGTGGAACGAAAAATACAGGAAAACGAATATCTCTTTTCGGGAAGGCTCGAAATCGAATACCTGAACGAAACTTTTCATTTGGATATTCCCGAAAAAGATGATTATGATACCTTAGCCGGATTTATCCTCTATCATCATCTTAACCTGCCGCGTGCCGGCGAAATGATAAAAATAGAACCTTATACGTTTATTATCCGTAAGGTAACCAATACACGCATTGATCTGGTACAGATGACGGTAAACAGGTAAAAAAACTGTTCAATTAATGGATTCAGCCAGAATAACCACTTTGTTGTTCTTTACTTCTACCACGCCGCCGCTTGTCTTGTAGCGCAATGTTTCATCGGATTCAGTGATCACTTTCAGTTCGCCTTCGCTTAATGCGGATATAATTGCGGCGTGATTATTCAAAATCTCAAAAGAGCCGTTACTGCCGGGTACTTTTACCAATTTTACTTTCCCTGAAAAAATATTTTTACCGGGGGTTAATATTTCTAATTGCATATTTATATATTTTTGATGATTGCCAAACCACTCGTTGTGCGTTCGCCCATTTTATTCAGATTGATTTGATTTAGAAAACCATTCATTCGTTACAACTTACGCTGCAAAAATACAATTTTTATGGATAACGTCAATTTTTTTATTCATTGTTTAACCTGTTTATATTTTTCATGCCTGTTCAGAAAAATCAAATTGCTCAAGAACCTTCATACATTCGCCAATACTTTTCACCGGGCCGGCGCTCACGGTTAATTTGTCCTTTGCCTCTTTCATCTTGAAAAGACGCGGATGCTGCTGCACGTGTTGCAAAATCTTCCGGAAAGTAGCCGATTCATAATAAGGCGATTTCTGGTTGCTGACAAAATATGCCAATAGCCGCTCATTGCGGAGCGTGATTTTTTCAAATCCAAGGCGTGCGGCCAACCAGCGCAGACGGATCACATTGATCAGTTCGCGGCTTGGATCGGGTATTGCCCCGAAACGGTCTGCAAGTTCCTGCTCAAACTCCGCTAATTTTGCTTCTGTATCGGTATTGTCCAAAACGCGGTACATCCTGATACGTTCGGACACGTTTTCGATGTACGAATCGGGAAACAGCAGTTCAAGGTCGGTGTCGATCTGACAATCAGTGACAAATTTTGATGTTTCAGGTTTCAGGTTTCGGGTTTCAGGTTTCAGGTTTGAAGTTTCAGGTTTGGCTTTGTCGGGGACTGTGCCGTTCATATCATCTGAACCTGAATCATTAAACCTGAAACCTGAAACCTGAAACTCTTCATTCAGTTCTGCCATCGCCTCGTTGAGTATGCGGTGATAAGTTTCAAAGCCAATTTCGGCGATGAAACCGCTTTGCTCGGCGCCCATCAGGTTGCCGGCTCCCCTGATGTCTAAATCCTGCATGGCGATGTTGAAACCGCTGCCGAGGTCTGAAAATTCCTCGATGGCGCGTAACCGTCGCCGCGCTTCGGGCGTGAGGTCGGTAACAGGCGGGGTGAACAGGTAACAGAACGCTTTTTTGTTGGAACGTCCTACGCGGCCCCGCAACTGGTGCAGGTCGCTCAATCCGAACATCTGCGCCTGATTGATGATGATGGTGTTGGCGTTGGGGATGTCGAGACCTGACTCAATGATAGACGTGGATACCAGCACATTGTAGTCGCCGTTGATGAAATCGAGCATGATTCTTTCCAGCTTTTCGCCTTCCATTTGTCCGTGCGCCACCACTGCCGATACTCCGGGGCAGATACTGCGTATCAGCAATTCCATCTCGTGCAGCGATTGTATGCGGTTGTGGATAAAGAAAACCTGTCCGCCCCGCGACACCTCAAATTCAATGGCTTCGCGGATCACTTCCCTGTCGAAACAGTTCAGTTCAGTCTGTATCGGGTGTCGGTTGGGCGGCGGGGTAGCAATTATCGACATTTCGCGGACGCCCATCAGCGAAAACTGCAACGTGCGCGGTATCGGGGTGGCGGTGAGGGTCAGCGTATCCACGTTCACGCGCAGGGCTTTGAGTTTTTCCTTGTGAGCCACGCCAAATTTCTGTTCTTCATCAATAATGAGTAAGCCAAGATTTTTGAAAATCACATCCTTACCCAGCAATTTGTGTGTGCCGATAAGGACGTCTATCTTTCCGTCGGCTAATTTGTTGAGGGTTTCGCGTTGCTGTGCAGCAGGTCTCAAACGGCTGATGGAATCGATGGTGCACGGAAACTTTTCGAGCCGTTCCCTGAACGTTTTTTCGTGCTGCAACGCAAGAATGGTGGTAGGCACCAGCACTGCCACCTGTTTGTTGTCGGCCACAGCCTTGAAAGCGGCGCGGATGGCAATTTCCGTCTTACCGAAACCCACGTCGCCGCACACCAAATGATCCATCGGCATATCGCTTTCCATGCCGCTTTTCACGGCGTTGGCGGCTTTCAACTGATCGGGCGTGTCTTCGTAGATGAACGAAGCCTCTAATTCTTCCTGCATGTAGGTGTCGGCCGAAAAAGCAAATCCTTTGTTTTCGCGGCGTTGAGCATAGAGCATCATCAAATCGCGGGCAATATCCTTTACTTTTTTCTTGGCATTTTGTTTCAGCGTGTGCCATGCGGCATGACCGAGCTTGTGCAGTTTCGGCTGTTCGCTGTCCTTGCCGCGAAACTTCGACACCTTGTGCAGATTGTGAATATTGACGTACAATACATCATTGTCGCGGTAAACTAACCGGATACACTCCTGCGTCTTACCGTTGTTTTCCATCTTTTCCAATCCGCCGAAAATACCCACGCCGTGATCGACATGCACAATGTAATCGCCCGGATGCAAACCCTGAAGTTCTTTCAGCGTGAGGCTTTTGGATGGAGAAAGACCGTAAGTCGTGCGGTATTTATGGTAACGGTCGAAAATCTGATGGTCGGTGTACAGGCAAAGATTCAGGTCGTGGTCGATGAATCCTTCATGAACGATGTTCGGCACGGCCACAAATCCGGCCTTTGGCGTGATACCGCTGAAAATATTGCGCAAACGGTCGAACTGTTTTTTATTTTCGCTCATCAGCGCAACCGTATAGCCGCGTTCGGTATGCGTAGCAATATCCTGCGCCAGCAGTTCGAAATTTTTGCTGAACACAGGCTGCGGCGCAGTATTGAATTTTATTTCGGCGCTTGTTTGAAAATATTGATTACTTCCAAATTCAACATGACAGAAACGTTTCAGCAGCGACAAAACTTCTGTTTCATCCACAAATGTTTCGCTGACGCGGAAAGGTACGTATTCGTCGCCGGCCAGTACGGTGGCAGGCGGGCTGGCGTTGATACGCGCTATCTCGTTCAACGTCAGCGCAAGACTGTCGCTCCACACTACGGTCGAATCATCAAACTGCTTGAGAAAACACGACCTGCTGCTGCGATGTCTGTCCGCGCCCAGGTTGGGAATAATGTGGATAAGGTCAGTTTTCGTGTCGGACAGTTGCGTATCAATGTCGAACGTTCGGATAGAATCCACCTCATCGCCAAAAAAATCAACACGATAGGGCTGATGATGCGAATAGGAGAAAATATCGACAATGCTTCCGCGAACGGAAAACTGCCCCGGCTCGTACACAAAATCGCAGTTCGTAAAATTGTATTCATGCAGCGCTTCGCGGATGAAATCGATGGATATTTTTTCGCCTTTGCGCAGTTGCAGCGTGTTGCGTTGCAGGTTGTCGCCGCTCACCACTTTTTCGGCCAGGGCGTGCGCATGGGTCACAATAATCAGGCCTTTGCGGGAAGGGTCGAGCAGCGCTTCGAGCAACCGAGTGCGGAGGATGATATTTCCCTCGTGCGGCTGCAACTGCGCTGTCATGCGTTTGTACGACGTCGGGAAAAAAAACGCACGGTCGTCGCCAAGAACATTGGTCAGGTCGTTATGAAAATAGGCTGCCGGCTCACTGTCGGGCAACACAAAAATATGATTGCTTTGCCGTTGTTGTATTACCGCCGCAGCCACCAACGCCGGCGCCGAGCACGACAAACCCTTCAGACGCGCTGCCGCCCCCGGTTGCAACAACTGCGCCAGTTGCGTCACCTGCGGGCGTTCCCTGTAAATTTCGTACAGCCGGTTTTCTGTGAGTGAGGATATATTTTCCACGCTGCAAAAATAGGAAAAATTAATGTAAATATTAGATTTTCTGCCCGAAGCCAGAACAGCGCAACCCTTAACGAAGTTAACCCCGAAACTATATTTTCAACGTATACTTCATCCCCGTGTTCGGTTCCGCTAATAAATTTTCCACAATGAAATTGACGTCTCCGCCCTGTATACCGTCTAACAGCCTGACAGTAAATGAGCGCGTGCTTTTCGGTGCGATGGTGAAAGGCACAATGGATGTATTGCGGAAATAAATCAACCGGGCATCGCTTCGGGTCTTTTTCAGACGGAAAGTAAGGTCGGAGTTGTTTGTGACTGTGACGGTTACCACGTTGCCTTCTTTCCTCGTTTTCCATTCCAATGCGTTCTCGAACAGTTCCTTCAGATAGGTTTCCTCGCCGATGAGAAATTCATCATGGTAAACAACAGTACGCCTTGCCATTAATGCTTCATAGATGGCTTCCGTGGTTGCACTGCGGGCAAAAACAAGAGTCATTGTACGATGTTTCCCTGGTGCAAAAGTTTGCATGGGGGCGTGAACGTCGGTGTTTCCGAGCATGGTCAGTTTCTTGTCAAGGCACCAGCGGTGTACTTCGGGGTAATATTCACCGTTGACCACTTCTATACCGTGCATCATGCCCTGTTCGTGCAGTCTGGTGTGTTCGGGCCACCATAGAGTTGTGTCGGGCTGTTGCGCAAGCCAACCGGGATGATTCCAGAAAATGAAAGCATTTTGCGCTTTGGCGGCACGGAAAGCGTCCATATAATCAGGTTTGTCCAACTCGTCCGCATTGGTGAGGAAGATGGCGTTACTGTGCCCGGGAGGCATCTCACGGGTAATTTCGGCTCCCCTGATAAGCATGATTTTCCTGTTTTTTGCCGCAGCCTGAGCGATCTCATACGAACGGTTGTGCGAGGTGGCGAGGTCATCTTTTTTAGGACGATACTCAAGGTGATCAGTAATGGATATGGCGTCAAGTCCATCGCGGTAAGCCTCGTCGACACGTACCACAGGCCATACCGACCCATCAGAGAAAACCGTGTGCATGTGGAAATCGCATTTCAGCGTTACATAGCCTTTCAGATCGGGAATGTCAATTTTGCCCTTTTCCTGTGTAAATACCGGTAGCGCTGTGCAAACTGCCAAAAACAATGATATGATTTTTTTCATGTTGGTTTGATGATGATGATGATGATGGATTAAATTATTTTACATGCAAAGTAACTCATATTTTTTGATCTTTTAAATAAATCTTTGATTAATTCCGCTTGTAAAAAATTATATTACTTTTGTGCCTCTTTTTTTTGGATAAAACATGAGTAAATCAGTAATTTTTCGTAGTTTTTTCATTTTATGTTTTTTATTCTGCGGTTGCAAGAAAGACAATGAAAAAGATATTCTGGAAGTTGGTGAAATAGCTTTAGATTTTGTTGAAAACGTAAGCGCCGCAACTGTTGTTATTGTAAGCAACATTGCATGGATAGCCGAATCGAATCAAACGTGGTGTATTGTATCGCCAAAGTCAGGAAAAGGAGACGGCACGTTAAACGTGTCTGTGGAACAAAATAGCAATACCTCGCCGCGAACTGCCAAAATTACCGTGAAAGCTGCTGCAGGAGAATTGAGTCGCGTAATAACCGTTATTCAGGAGGCAGATGACCCTGATGAACCACCGAGCGATGAACCGTTATACATTGACCCGTATCTGAATTTCGGTGCTACAGCCACTAAAGAAGCTGTAATGGACTATGAAAAAGAGAAACGTGAATTGTATGGAATGACTAACGATTTACTGATGTATGACGGTGAAAACAGTAATGTAGCAAGGTTGACTTATAGTTTTGAAAATTCTGTCTTATCCCTTGTTACTATCCGGTTAGTATCAACATCCAATATCTATTCGCGGGCATTTGATCATCTGTCATATAAATATGAATACTATGGTACCAGCGTCTTTAACGATGAAATTTTCTTTTCCCTGGAAGATAATTTGTGTATCTTACTCTATGAATATGACAACGAATGGTACATTTTGTATGAAGAACTTGTGAAAACAACCGCGCCGCTATATATTGAACCATACTTGAATTTCGGTATTTTTGCCACACAGGCAGCTGTGATGAACTATGAAACCGGGAAACGGTACCTGGCTGACAAGAGTGACGAAATACTGGTTTATGCTGGTGAAAACGATGACGTATATGGAGTATTTTATATTTTTGAAAATTCGATCTTGTCCATTGTAAATATCTGGTTAGAATCAAAACCCTTTATCTACACCCGGGCTTTTCAATACCTTTCAAACAGGTATGAATACAATGGCAAGAACGAATTTGAAGAAGATGTTTTCTTTTCAGAAAAAGAAAATCTGATCATTTTTCTCTATGAGGATGAATTTGGTTGGAATATTTGGTATCAGGAACTTTTTCCGGGAAGACTATACATTGACCCATACCTGAATTTCGGCGATTCAGCTACCCAAACGGAAGTAAAGAACTATGAAAACGGAAATAGAGCTTTAGGCGGAGAAGATAACGATTATCTCCTGTATTTAGGTGAAAACGATGATGTATCTGCAGTACATTATTCTTTTGATAATTCTACCTTATCCTATGTTGGTATCTGGTTTAAATCAACCCCTGATATTTACACACGAGCATTTAATTACCTGTCAGGAAAATATGAATACGATGGTAAAAATGACTTTGATGAGGACGTCTTTTTTTCAGAGCAGGAAAAATTAGTTATCTTCCTCTATGAAGACGAGTTTGGATGGAAAATTTGGTTTCAGGAATTTTTTCCGGTAACAACATCACTATATATTGATCCGTACCTGAAATTCGGAGCCTCTGCAACCAAAACAGTCGTAAAGAACTATGAAAGCGGAAAACGGGACTTGCGGGGCGAGCTTGACGATGCACTGTTTTACAATGGAGAAAACACTGAAGTTTTGGGACTGGCATATGTTTTTGAGGACTCGGTGGTTTCGTATATATTATTGTGGCTTGATG
>Ga0082212_10006496_pt1 | contig 15690 bp, 18 predicted proteins | sample TergutNt197P3_FD_71548 | JGI IMG/M metagenome (GOLD analysis project Ga0082212, IMG submission 71548) | Neocapritermes taracua P3 segment gut microbial communities from Petit-Saut dam, French Guiana - Nt197 P3 | ecosystem: Host-associated > Arthropoda: Insects > Digestive system > Gut ...
TCAAACCTTGTCGAAGATAGATGAGAATTGCATAAGGAACGCGCAAAAACGGAGCTGTAACAGCCCGGTTTTTGCGCGAAAAATAACACTCCTTTTTTATTACGCTTTTTAAGAGTACTTTTAGCGGATTATTTAACTCTTTGATCGCTCTTTTTCTCGTTCATACTTATTTATCTCGCAAAATCATGCCCCCTTTCCCCCCGTTTTTCGAAAAAAGGGACACCCGAGGGCGTCGGTCATCGACGCGCGGTTGCCGTTGGCGTCATATGTAAACGCGGTTTCCGCGCCCTCCGCGTCTTTATACAGTATCAGGTTGTTATTGCCGTCATATTCAAAGCGGCGGAAGCCGCCCACCGGGTCTTTCGCCGCAGTCATATTTCCGCGCGCGTCGTATGTATGGTGTGGAACGAAAGACAGTTGATGCAGATGCCTTGCCTCGTTGACGTTTCACGTTACAATCTACAGATGTATCAACGATTTTCAAAAATACTTTCAGGCTTACTATATTCTTTTCATCGGTTTTATAAACCTCGATTTTATTCAGCAGACTGCCTACCGTTCCGTCTTGGATAATATCATCAAAAGATAGCTCATTTGAAATGGCACTTCTCAGGACTTCTACGGTTTGTTGAAATTCTTCGTTTTTATCTGCTTGATGTTGAAGGGTTGTTATACATTCTTTCATTTCGGATATATCGGCGTTAAATTTTTCGTTGCGTGTTTCAAACTCATCGTCAGAGAGTTTGCCTTTAATGCTCAAGTCAAGCAGCTTGTCCTTCATAACAAGAATTTTATTTATTTCAACTTGAACTTTTGCTATATCTTCCTTGATAGAAGACTTCACATTCACATCGGAATACATTTTAATCAGCTTATGAACGATTTTTGCCTTATCGGTCACGATAATCTCCATAACCTTACGCATAATATCGTCCAATTCATCTGTGTAGATTGTAGGACTGGCGCACATAGCTTTTCCATGCTCGGAATATCTCTTACACCGCCACGCTTCTCTCGCACTATTCTTGTACTTAAATTCTGTTCTGTGATAAGGCGTATCATGCTCCATGCACCATATTTTGCCTGAATATGAATATCTGTTTTGATAACCTTTCTTGTTTTCGCTTGACATTTTTTCGCTTCTCTGACGTAAAATCAAATTGGCTCTATCCCAAATCTTTTCATCGACTATCGGCGGGACTGTATCAAAATCCTTATACATCACCCACTCCGTGCTTTCCAATACCTTTCTGTCGTTCCGACGATAATCGACTTTGTGAGTTTTGTTCCCGCAATAATAACCTTTATATTTGGGATTAGTTAAAATGCCCTTTATGGTACTGAAAGAAAAATCGTTACCGTTGCCATTTTTATAGCCCTGTTCAGACAATGTACTTGCAATCGTGCGTATTCCTATGCTTTTATTAACATACAAGTCGAATATTAACCGTACAATTTCAGCTTCCTCTTCCACGATAATCAGTTTGCCGTTGTCTTTCGTGTAGCCCCAAATTTTATTATTGCCAAGCACGATGCCTTTTTCAATGGAACGCTTAAATCCGAATCTTACACGTTCGGAAATTTTTCTCACTTCATCCTGCGCGATACTCGACATGATTGTAAGCCTAAGTTCGCTGTCGGGATATAACGTATTGATATTGTCAGATTGAAATAACACGCCGACCCCCGCCGCCAAGAGGTCTTGCGTGTATTTGATGCTGTCCATAGTATTACGGCTGAAGCGGCTAATTTCCTTTGTGACGATAAAATCAAATTTATCCAGTTTAGCGTCGTCCACCATGCGTAAAAATTGCTCGCGTTTGGCAACGCTTGTCCCACTTAATCCCTCGTCAATATAACCGTCTACATACTCCCATTGGGGATTGCTCTTTATAAAATCGCTGTAATATTGTACTTGGGATTTTAAGGAATGGATTTGCTCATCTTTTTCCGTCGATACTCTGGCGTAGTAAGTAACGCGCATAGGAATATCGTAGACGCTTTCCCCTCTATTCAATTGGTTGCGTATAGCGTACAAATCCATTTTGTGTCTCCTTTGTATTAACTGTTGTATGCTACATATCATACCACGAAAGATAGTCAGTGTCAAGAGGTCAATAACATATTTTTTACCTTCTTGTACATTTCTTCCGTAATAAGCCCTTTTACATATAATCTTTCATTTATATGTAACATGATTTGAACTTCCAGTTCTTCCAGTTCTTTTGTGTTTTTTATAGTCAGTGTCATAAGAAAATTCACCTCTCTAAATTGTATTAAGGCGTGTCCGCCTTTATGTTGCGATATAGCTCGAATTTTTGTAACGCCGATAAAAAGTTGGCATCACAAAAAACACTGGTATCACGACGGGCGGATTACCGCGTGTGATACCAGTGTGATTAGTGTTATGAAGCTGTGCCCGGCGCTATTTATACGGGAAAGGGTCTGTGTCCTGCGAGAGCGCCAGCCCGACAACCACGTTGCCGACTGCACCGTCGCGCCGAACATCAAGACGGCAGCGAAGCTCCCCGACGAAGTTTTTACTGTTCAGAGGGCGGTAGCCATTGTCTTTTGACCATGCTGTATAGTGGAAATACAGCGCAGACGTGGGCAGACGGCTTTTATCCTGCGCCACGGTGTATTCCGACAAAAATACGCCGATAATGTCGGCTTCGGCGCGGTACACCTCAATCGCCTCCTCGACCCGTGGCGGAGTGTCGAAACCGACTTCCAACAACAAGCGGTAGCCGTCGATGAGCCAGTTAAGGATTGCCGACTTATTGGCGCTTTTTCGGAAATACTTTTTCAGCCCGGTATCCTGCTCCTTTTCGGAGAAATAACGGTCGAACGGAATGATTTTCACCCTCCCGCTGGTAAAAACGGTGTCATCAGCGGTGCGTGGAAGGTGGTTCGTGTTTATAAAGAGCTTAAATTCCGGCTTGAACTCAAAAGGATTCGCGTTCAAAAAGCGAGCCGTATATGTGTCCCCGCCGGTAAGCTGTTTGATTAGGGCTATGTTCAGCTCCAATCCTTTTTCCGGTTCGGGCACGGTGACGAGCCGCGCCCCTTTCAACCGCGCCATATCGGGAGTCGCCGCCGAACCGTCGATAGAACGCCGTGCCAACGACTGAGCCTGCGCGTTTCGGGTATAGTCGCCAAGTAGATTGGCGACGGTTTCTATCAGCGTCGTTTTCCCGTTGCGTGTTTTTTCGCCGTACAATATGAAAAACACTTCATACTCCGTCAGCCCTGTCAACGCATAACCCAACGCTTTTTGCAAATAAACCGCCAGTGCCGTATCGCCGCACATTACCTCTTCGATGAATTTGTTCCAACGCGGGCACCGTGCTTTCGGGTTATGTTTTACAGGCGCGAGCTTGGTTATCATATCAATGGGATTATGCGGTTGTAACGCAAAGGTTCTTATGTTCAACGTCCCGTTTTGGACGTTGAGCAGCATCGGGTCGCAGTCGAAATTTGAAATGCTCATCGGAGCGATAGACATAGCGTCGCGGAGGATACCTTCGCGGTTTCGGCGGCTCGTCAATTTACCCGCCCATTTGAGAAAATCGCTGTCATCGGAACGGGTTTGGACCGCATATTCTCCGAACGCCTGCACAAACGATTTGCACAGCTCCATCGTTTTGAAACCGCCCTCGTCCCTGTCCCACCGCTGACCATCATATGCGTACCAAGATTTCGCTTCGGCGACATAACGGAAAACGCCGCTGTGCAAGTCAAAAAACAGTTTAGCGATGCCGATGTCGTTTTGCGGATATAGGGGATTTTCGCCGAAACCCGATTCTAATATTTTATTGATAATTCCCATTATCGTGATACCTCCCGTTTATTTGATTTTTGTTGTAGTTGCTGTTGCTCACGTTCCTTTTCCCGCCGTTGTGCCGCGCCGAACAGCGACGACACGCCGATGTCGTTTGTCGGGAATGCCGAGTTGTCCGGCACTCCCAATTCGTGAAATTTTTCATTAATGTTTATCAATGTGAAACCTCCCATGTTTTAGTTTTTTGTTGTTGACGCTCATGCGGTTCATCTGGCATCATAAGTTTGACGGCGAAGCGTTTGATTGCCTCCGCATTTTCCACATCACTTTTATAGAGCGTGTACTCTGTGTTAATCCCGCCGAGTTCCCTCGCGCAATCGTCACGCTCGTCCGACCATTTTTTCATCTGCGCCGTGATTTTTGCCGGGTCAAAGCGTTTTTGCAAAACGTCTTTCAAATATTTGTTTGCGGTATCGAATGCCATAATCTCTGAACGGTGGGCATCGTAATATTCATTAGCCGCATCAAGAGCCTTTTGCGTTTTAGATTTTGTGAATAAACCTGTTTCTTTTGAAAGAGTTTTGTATTCGGCGTACAGCTTGTCGTATTGCGCCCGCACCTTGCGCTGTTTCTTGAAGTTCTCACTATGCTTGATGTGTTTGTCGAGAGTATTGATACGCCGCTCCGTTTTCTTTTTACGGTCATAAACATCATTGCAATCGCGCTGCATAGCACTCACTTTATCCGCAAGCGCTGGCAGGTCGCTGATATTGTTTTGCTGGATAAACACAAGCGTTTTCGCCGCAAGTTTCAAGTCGGCAATTTGTTTATAATGAGAACGTTCCTCATCGGGATTAAGTATTGCGTTAAAGACTTCGTAAAGTGTTGGCGGCGTGTTTGCTTTTTCGGAATCGCACCAAGATTTCAATTTGTTTATCCGCGCCCGAATCTGACGAATCTGTGAGTTCGTCATTTCAATTTCGCAGTTGAGATTTCCTCTGTCGGTAACGATACCGCGTCGCTCCATTTGCGTAACGGATACGCCTAAGTGAATAGTGGGAATTTGCTCAATGCCCTGCCGCTCAAAACTCCGATGGTCTACCCGTGCCGCGTGACCGTACCGTTCCAAAAATTCATTAAGGACATCAGCCCAAGCCTTGCGCCAAACTTCGGATTTGCCGCGGTCGTTCCAGTCGGTTGTGTAAACGCGCTTGCCGTTTATCTTGCGAACTTTTTGTCCCCAAGATCCGTCAAGATTCAGTGGGCGCATCGTGAGCATGATGTGCGCGTGTGGGTTCGGAATTTCGTAATCCGGTTTATGGATTGCTATGTCCGCGCACATTCCCGCCGCGACAAAAGTGCGTTTTACATATTCACGGACGAGCGCAAGATTTTGCGCGGTGGTAAGCTCGTAAGGCAACGCAATATCCATCTCGCGAGCAAGCTGTGAATTATGTTGATTCTCAACTTTTTCTACCGCGTTCCATAAAACAGAACGCTCCGCAAATTCTCGCGGAGCGTGGTCGGGTAAAATTATTTCGGTGTGAACTACACCGCCCTTGCGCGAATAGTCGAAAGACGTTCCCTCGTTTTCGTTTGTGAGCGCATCGCCGCTACGATATGCGGCAGCGGCAACTGCGGATTTTCCAACGCCGCGCGTGATGACTTGCATATGCAAATGATAAATTGCCATTATAATGAATCTCCTCTCGGTTTTTAGTTTTTCTTTCGTGCCGACAGGCACGAAACGCCGTCGGCAGACCGCACGACCCGGATACAGGGTCATAAGTGCGCCCTTGTTCCAAGGGACTTAATCAGTCACTCGGAGAATCCGCGCGAAAAACTTTCGCGAGTGCCGCTTGAATTTCGTCGTTCGTTAGATTTTCAGCGTCGGAAATGAACGCCTCCGTGATTGCGCCGCGTTGAATGAGCCGACGTGTCCGCGCCTTGCGTTCCGCTGTTGACATATAATTCATCAGCCGCTTGATTTTGTTTTCTCCTTGTTCAATCTCGCGTTCCGTTTTTTCAATTTCTTTACGGACTGCGTTCTGCTCGGCGCGGAGCTTTTCAATTTTTTTGTCGGCGATTTCGTTCTCCTTGATGTTTTGAAGATTGGATAAGTCAAACATATCGGTTCCTCCTGTGATTTTATTTTCGGGCAAAACAAAACCGCCCAACTCCAATGAAGGAATTAGGCGGTTCAGATGGTTGGTTGCGGAAAACTTATTCCGGCTTTTGTTCGATTTTTTGAGCGGATTTCATACGCTCCGCTTCGTCAAGAACGGTGATTTGATAACGGGCTATCTCACACAATGTTTTGAACCGTTCCGTTTTTTGTTTGCCCTCTTTGATTAGCTCGGCGTTGTGTGTTTCGAAGTTTGATAAAACGGTCAGCTCGTTTACGGAAGCGTAGTCACGGATGTTGCTGTTCTTCGCGAGTTCTGGGTTCACCGTGCACCATTCATCCGCCGTTGTCCCGAAAAGGGTGACGTTGAGCAAGTCGGCTTCGTCGGCGTAGGCAACTCGAAGGGGGCGTTCCATTCCGGCTCGCGCTCACTCATATGAGAGGCGGTCTTGGCCACGCCGACGTCCTTTGACGGACGACTTAATTCAACGGTTGTGGTCATCATAGATAGGCTCCTTTTTGATAAATTTTAATAATTTGGTTGTTGCCCGTCGTTTACGGGCTATGTTATCGCTCAACACCAAGCTGAGTTTTCACTCACACGGCAGTACCCGCTACCCTCTTTCAGATAGCACATACGACCCCGGCGGCTGCTTTCCGCACGGCACATTTTTGTGGAGTATCATTATCCCCGTTCACCTCAAACGCGCTCACGCTCACTCGGCAAGAGGGCGGTCTTGGCACTCGGTTCACGGTTTTTTGTACTCAGTGTTGTAAAATATGACGGCTTTGTTTTGCGCCGTATTTGTCAAGGTGTAAATCGGGATTCTCTGCCTGGTAATTATATTATCGGACAAACATTCACAAATGTCAAGTGGAAATTTGATTATTCAACAATGTTATGCAACACTATTGAAACTTGTCCTTGACTTCTCACGTTCGTTTTGATATAATGAGCATATCAACTATCGTGGAGGTATCCGATGGACGTTGCAGGTCTTAGTCATACATTTTCAGAACGAATACGCAAATTGAGAGCAGAGCGCGGGATGAATCAAGGGCAGTTCGCTGATTTCGTGGGCGTGTCGCGCGGCGCTATGAGCTACTACGAGCAGGAAGCGCGAACGCCGGACATCGCCGTGCTGAAATCAATTTGCGAAAAATGCGGCGTGTCCGCTGATTATATGCTCGGTTTGATTCCCGACCAAAACCATGCCGTTTCCGACGTTTGCCTTGAAACAGGTCTTTTCCCGAAAGCCGTCAAGCAACTGCAACTTATGAAACGGCTTAAAGATATAAAGTCCATAGACATATTCCAAGAAATCGCGGAGGAGTTTGACAACCCCGAAGAAGTTATGAAACTCACGCCTTTCACCGCCGCAGGAATGATGGTCAATGTGTTGCTCGCTACGGAAGAAGGGTTAAATATTTTGACCATGTTGTGCGCGATTATCTTCGACGGTCATTTGTACTCTAACGATGAACGGGTTAAAAACCCTGTAATCCGAATTCCGCGAGCGCATGACTATTTGCAAGTTGAATACGAGTTCACTAACCTCACCGCCGCGCTATGGGTTAAAGTACAAGAGGAAGCTGCCAAACTCCGCGATACTGTCCACGAACACGAAGCAATGAAGCCGTATTATGATTACTATGAGGATAAAAACGCCGATAGCAACGCCGATAGCGGTCAGCAGTAGACCAGTTCGGAAAGAATTATCTCGTGTGCCTGTTCGCGGTCGGGTATTGTCGCCAGCCTGTGTTTCGCGGCAGAATCTAATTCGCGGCAAATTGGGCATAGCTTTTCCGATAACAATAATGTAGAATAAAGTATCGGCTTTTCACTGTGCAGGTACTCCTTGTGCATCATGCCGTACCTGCCGAGGGGTGGTGCGTCGGGTGGGTCTGAAAGTCGCAGATTTGGGATTTCGTAATCGCCGACGCGGGTGTAACTGAGATTGTTGTTCATAGTATCACCGTTCCTTTCGATGTTGTGGTGTCCGTAGTTTGTGCCGCAAACGTACTGACTGCCTGTTTTTGTAGGTGGTTATCCATTGCCACCCTTATCAGCATACAACATTCTTACGGCATTGCTCTTCGTTTTTGTTGCGTTTGCAAACGCACGGGTAATACACAAAGCACTGATAACGGCAAACGATTTCCGACGTTGTATCAGCACAATGCGGCGGCTATTAGCTTGTCGGATTCATCGGGCACATCATTGTTCATATCTTCGTTTTGTATATCTGCGATTTCGTGCACGATACTGTAATGAGGGTTTTCTCCGTAAAGCATTGTACGGTGCAACCTGCCGTTGGTTCTCTTATTATAAACATTCAATATAGCTTCCGCGAAACCAAGTGATCCTTCGCGTTTTTCTTTTGCGTTTCGTGTTATCTCCCGCGCCGATACTTTTCCGATTCGGTCGCAGAAAACATCGTCCTTCATTAGGTCGCCATACGCTACAATAAGACGCGCAACACCCCTCAGCATATTAGCGGATAACGAGAGCGGGTCGCCCTCCCATGTGCCCACCAAAAGACGCAGCGTCCTGTCGAGAACATGAAATTTGTATTTGGCATAAATCTGTTCAACGCTTGTTATCGCGCAAACATTACAAGCCGCTTTTTTTGACGATAAAGTCAACCCGTATGACTCCACGAGGTCGCGTATCATAAGTTGGTCGTCGTAACCCGCTTGAATCTTCGCCGAGAAAATTTCAAACGGCGAAAGTCCTTTCATATATTCCTGCTGTTTAGCAAATATTCTGGCTTCGTCCTCGTATGTAAGCCCAAGATAAATCATGCACCATACAGGAGTTTCGCGGGAGCCCGATACTGCGGCTATAGTTTCGACTGTATGCTGTCCGTTTATAATACGGTACACGCCATCACGGAAACTGACTTTGATAGGGTTAATCTGGTAAATGTCAAAATTATTTGCCATTTTGCGGACGTGAATCATCGACAGGTTTCGCTGATACTCTTGGTCTGAAGCAAGGTTTTTAATCGGTATTTGAGCAAACTGCACATCTGGAACATATTTTGAAAAATCAATCATTGTTTCGCCTCCGTAATTTGTTTGGTTATTTGTTCTATAACGCATTTAAGCGTTTCGAGTTTTGCACGCAAATTCATACACGCCGCTTTGGTCGTTTCATTCAGATTATTACTCATGTACACTCTGTTTATCGCCTTTTCCCATGAGGGAATTGTGAAAGTGAGCTCCGCTGCCTGTGCATCCGGGTCATATCGCGGTTTATCCTTCACAGACTTCGGCGAATACTTTGTACTTCGACCGTCGGAAAACCTTCGCGGATACATCAACGGGCGTTTAATCTGCTCGGTTATAATCCGGCGGATTGGCGTTTCTTCCGAATCAATACGCGCCATTATTATCGGTATGTCTTCAGGGGATTGTTTCGCGATAATAATTGTTGTTTTCAAGCCGAGCCTTGTTTTTCCCGCCAATATATTTTCCGCCAATTCCGGCATAAAAGCATGAAGCCTGTCAACGGAATTTACATAGCACATATACCGCTTCATAGTTTCGGCTGACTTACCCGCATTTTGCGCCACCTGTTCCCGCGTGAGAGAGTTATTCAACCGCTCGGACTCAAAGGTCTTTTTATCCGCAAACCAACAGGTGAGCCCGATGGTATACCACTTGAATTCCATTGATACGCTTTCTTCAAGCCATATATAATCGTTTGACGATAACGGCGGATATGAATTGGCATAAACCACGGCATCGCTGAAATAATTTTGCATTATAAACGCTCCTTCCCTGCATTATTTTCCGCAAGATGTTTTATCATAATTTCTACGGTTTCTTTCAAACCGGATAACTCTTTGAATAACTTTTTCAACGTGTTTTTAGATATAGCACGAAAATTATCGCTGACCATTACGCGATTGATTGCGCTCACCCACGACGGTATCGTATACGCAAGCCCCATGACCTGTGCGTCCGGGTCATATTTCGGTTTATCTTTAACTGTAATCCCGATACTGCGTTTTTCTTGTCTTTCGCCCGATGGCATACCATATCGCGCGGCTGCTTCTGGGAAGATTTCGTATAATTTTTCTTCGCCGGACTTAATGCGTTCTACAATGTTTGGAATTTCCGCGCAAGGTCTGTTCGCAAGACAGATTAAATTTTCCACGGACATTCTCAGTTTGCCGGAAATAATCTCCGCCGCGATTGCGGGCTCGACTGCTTGCAAATAATCAATCGCAATGGAATATCTCACAAAGCGTCGCAGAGTTGGTTCGGTACAGCCCAATTCCTGTCCGTGCCTCGTTAAAAGCTGTTCTATGGTTTCGTTATGTCTGCGGTACAGCTTCGCTCTTTCGGAAATCCTGCCCATCAGATACCAGCGGCACTCCTTTGTAATCGTGTCTTTGATGGTTTGATATTCTTGGATTGAGATGGGAATATCCTGAAACCGTTTAGCGGAGTTGATTGATTTTTCAGCGACAGTAATCATTGTGAATTCACCTCCGTTATATCTGGGTCAATGGATTTTTCTTCATCATTGACAGCGATTGCGGTATCTTCCGAAAAACGTGAGACAAGCGGATTTAACGAGTTTTCCTCAACGGTAGTGCCAAATTCGGCAATTATCTTTAGTCGGGATTCATATGCCTTCTGCGCAGCAGCTTGTCCTTTTTCCGTTAGCTCATATTTTGTAAAATCATTGAGGTCAAACGCGATATGGGTGACGCCGTTGCTGATTACAGGCGTTCCGCTTAGTCTGTACCTGAACTTTATGTCCCACTGCATAAACTCAAACATACGCTGGCTGAACTCTCCGCTAAGAATATGTCTTGGTTTAGCAGAAACGTCATTCAGCGTCCGCAGCCGTACATACTCTTTCTCACCTTTGTCACAGGGACGCAGAATCATTTTTTTCGCCGCCCGGTCAATAAGAAACTGTACATACACCATTTCGGGAGCGGATTTGAGCAACTCAGCATTAACATAAACATGAGTGTATTTAATGGTTAGAATCGGTTTGTGTAGCGATACATGGCTTTCGACCGCCGCAATTTCATAATTGTCAAATTGATATTCCATGATGTTCCCCCTTGTTTTTGAAATTGTTTAATATTTCGTTTATTCTGTTTGTTAGAATTTCCTTTTCCGTAGGTCGCACATCCGGCTCGGTATCATGCTCTGATTCAATATCCACACCAGCGTTGTCGATATAATCATTACGAACAACTTGCTTGTAAAACAGTGAACCGAAGTCGTATTTCCACCCGGCAGGCATTGCCGTGAAACTGTAATTCGATTGCGACGCAAAATAATAATCATCAGAAAAATCGGATAGCGATAATACATCATTGCGCGGTATCAGCACTTCAACCTCACCCGCGTCGAAAAACGCGACAGGACTGCCCCCGGTGTATCTCACCGCGCCGCGAAGCCTGTATCCCCACGCGAAGTTCCAACCAAAAATTTCAAACATGGTGCCCAAATACGCCGCGCCCCCGAATTGACGAGTATAAGCTTTATCCCCGATAAACTTTGCCCACTTTACAGCGTTTCTGTGTTCGGACGAACATTCACGCACGGCTAAAAGTTTATCCGACGGATGAACGAGAATTTCAACATACTCCGCGCTACCAAGTTTTCGTATGCACTCACCGCTGAACCGTGCGTTGCGGTCATAAAATGTTCCGCTTGTCTTGTCGGCGGTATTAAAAAATTGTGCCCGCGCGATTTCATATCCGCTCAAATCCGCTTCTCCGCGTTTTACGTTCAATAATCCATTATTCTTTTCTTCTTCCCCGACGGTTTTTGACGCAAAATAATAATCGTCAGGATTAAACGCTCCCCATCTTGGATTTACGGACACGAACCCGTGAAGCGCGCCGCCGCTGTTCACACGCAGCTCCGGCATAAAACTTCTACCTCCGTATTTCGCGTTAGCCAGCATTTTTTGTACTGCAATAAAGTCATCGCGGGAGACGATTGCATCATGATGGTCTTTTTCATAATAATTCGGCTGGTCCCATTCGCCATTCTCATCAATCCTATTTTTAACCGATTTATGGTCAAGATAGCTCGGAGTCCATGTCTTCCATATCTCCAAATCACCGCAGTGGCGTTCGTTGTGAAGCACCCCGTGAATCGAGGATGGTGTCCATTTTGTGTTGCCGGGTTTGGTTTTTCTTCCGTGGGCTTCCAAAGTTTTCGCTATATAATCGCAGGAATTCCCCATTTGATACATTGCGAAAATCAACCTGATCGTTTCGGCTTCGTCTTCGTTGATTACAAGATTACCGTTATTGTCTTTGTCAAATCCAAGAAGCGGCGGGGTTAGAAACATATGCTTCCCAAACCGATGTTTTAGAGAATTGGTAGCATTTACGCTTTTGGAATGGGATTCCTCTTGCGCAAATCCGGCGAGAATCGTAAGCGAAAGTTGTTTCGATATATCGAGCGTATATATTTGTTCGTTTTGGAAAAAAACTCCGATAGGCGGTTTATGGCTGGCAAGATGCCGAAGACACGCTATAAAGTCTTCAGTACATCGCGCGAAACGACTGACATTTTTTACAACGATAAGGTCGATTTTCCCGTCTTCACAATCCTTCATCATCCGAAGAAATTCCGCGCGTTTTCGGAGGGATGTTCCGCTTATTCCCTCGTCGGCGTAAATGTCTACGAGAATCCAGCTTGGATGCTGTTCGGCATAATCTTTACATTGCTGCTGCTGTGAAATGTATGATGTATATTGCTCTGTGTTCCCGGTTGAAACACGACAATAAAAAGCGACGCGCATAATCTCGTTTTCGTCAAAAATACTCTTTTGTTTTCTGGCGGGTCTTTCCTCTACGTTGTCCCGCTTGGCGGAATTGTACCTTTGGTCGATTTTTTGCCGCTTTTCATCGTTTTTACTTTGTTCCATCGCGTTTTCCCCTTTTTATCATTATTTTGTTTCTTTCTACGTCTCTGTAATATGTCGCCGGCAGATGTTCGCTTTTTCTGCGCGATTCTTCTTTGGCAAAATATGAAAGTAAGGAAAGCTGTTTCATGCTATCTGTATCCAATGTATAAAAATTTTCATTTTCAAAGAAAACCCCGACAGGCGGCGATAACTCTGAAAGCTCTTTGATGGTTTTAACTACTTCTGTAATGCTGCGCGAAAAACGGCTAACATTTTTTACTATGATTAAATCAATTTTCCCGGCGTGACAGTCGGAAATCATCCGCTCGAATTCCGAACGATACGCGCTTGACGGCGCGTAGTCTTTGTAAATGTCAACAAGTGCGCATTGTTTTTCATCAGTTAAAAGATTGTGATAATACTTCTCGCGCAATTCAAGCGAGTCAATACCGTAATTCGATGGCGGATTGCCGCTACGAAGATATACAGCAACGCGCCTTTCATCGTTGTCACTTAAAAAATTCAATCGGTCATCCCATTGATTTACTTCAATCCCTTCGTTATATTTGTTGCGCATCCTTTCCTGTTTGTCCATTTTTTACCTCCTGAAAATTTAATAATTTACCGATATTATAAAGTCTCCGAACAACATTGAACACCAACCACGGGGAGGGGTTATTACACATTTACAACTCATTTGAAATACAAATCCGGTGCTATGATACGATTTTTATTTGGGAAATCCCCAAATAAAACAGTATCGGAGGAATATTTATGCCAGCAAATCTATCTCTCATCGGTTCGCGTGTGAAGGAATTCAGACGGCGGGCACAAATTACGCAGGAGTATCTTGCGGAACAAACAAATCTCAGCGTCAAGTACATCGCACACCTCGAAAACGGCAGGAAAGGGGCGAGCCTGAATACAATTATTGAAATTGCGGACGCTCTCGGCGCGACCGTTGACCTGCTTCTTTTCGGTAATCTCGACAGTGAAATCGCCGTTTATGTCTGTGAATTTGCGGAACTCATCATCGACAGGAGCTACGATGAGCGCGACGCAATTCTTGAAGCGGCGATTGCTATGTCAGACGCATTACACAGCATTAGTTGAGGAAAAGGCGATTTGAAGCGACAAGACCCACGCATAAAACAGCGTGGGTTTTGTCGCTTCAAAACAATTCGAGAACGCAAGAATAATTGTTGCAATTACATTCGAGATGTGTTATACTTATTATAGTCAAGTATCTTCGTCTGAAGTATGAGCCGATAAGGCTCTCGTGAAAAGGGGAAAATCCTTTGAAGAAAATCAGTTATAAAAAATTATGGAAATTGCTTATTGATAAGGACTTAAATAAGCAGACATTATCGCAAACAGCGAATATAAGCGCATCTACGCTCACAAAGATGTCAAAGGGTGAAACCGTGAACATAGAAATGCTTGTGAGGATATGCAATGCGCTTGACTGTGAATTTCACGATGTTGTTGAATTAGTGTCATCGGAATATGACGAAGCCGGAAATGCGGGGGAATAACTTATGACCCACGAAGCACAAATTGAAAAAACGTTTATTGGCATCTTGACCGAGCACGAGAACCAATGGACATATAGGGGCGACATAAAGTCGGAAGCGGCTCTTTGGGATAATATTAGAGGGCATATTAACCGAATCAACATCGCCCAGCTTGACGGCGCGATTTTAACCGACGGCGAATTTACACAAGTGAAAAATGAGTTCAGGCGTTTGACGCAAACACCTTTTTTGGCATCCCAATGGCTGCGCGGCGAAAACGGCATCGCGCAAATTGCTATCGAGCGTGAGGACAGTTCAAAAGGTAATGTTACCCTTACGCTGTTCAGTAATAGGGATATAGCTGGCGGTATTTCCAGTTATGAAGTTGTTAATCAAATCGTGCCGGAAACTTTCGGTACCGCCAAGCGCGGCGATGTCACTTTGCTTATAAACGGCTTGCCAGTCATACATATCGAACTGAAAAGCGAATATGCCAAAGACGGTTATCGCCAAGCCTTTGACCAAATAGAACGGTATGCGGGAGCGGGGTTCTTTGACGGTATTTTCGCAACGGTGCAGATTATGGTGGTGAGCAATAAGGTAGCTACAAAGTATTTTGCCCGCCCAAGCTCTAATCACGATTTCAAACCTGCCAAAAAGTTTTTATTCAACTGGCGTGAAGAAAATAACACGCCCGTTGAGGATTTGTTTAACTTCACTCGTGTCGTTCTAAGCATACCGATGGCGCACGAGTTAATAAGTCGTTTTACAATTTTGGTTGACGATAAAAAAAGCCAAAAGTTTATGATGGTGCTGCGTCCATATCAAATACACGCCATTAAAAAAATCCAAAAACAAGCATCTGCCCATGAGGGCGGCTTCATTTGGCACGCTACGGGCTCGGGTAAAACCATAACCAGTTTTGTAGCAACCAAACTACTAGCACAAGCATCTATCGGCGTTGACCGCACTGTTATGGTGGTAGACCGTACAGACCTAGACAGCCAAACCAAAGGCGAGTTCTCTAAATTTGCCTCCGAGTTCCATACAGGGCTTGCATCGGGCAATGTTACCGATAACACCCTTATCGTTGGTGTGGATAATCAACGCCAGCTTAGTAATAGCTTGCTTTCCAAGAAAAATAACAACACAATCATCGTTACCACAATCCAAAAACTTAGTGCCGCCATCCGCAGTGCAAAAGAAAATGATAACAGCAAATTTGAAAAGCTGAAAAGCGAACACATTGTTTTTGTGGTGGATGAGTGCCACCGTGCTGTGAGTGACGAGCAGATGAAAGAGATTAAAACGCTACTCCCTAGCTCCACATGGTTCGGCTTAACTGGCACACCCATTTTTGATGAGAACCGCA
>Ga0082212_10006497_pt1 | contig 15688 bp, 6 predicted proteins | sample TergutNt197P3_FD_71548 | JGI IMG/M metagenome (GOLD analysis project Ga0082212, IMG submission 71548) | Neocapritermes taracua P3 segment gut microbial communities from Petit-Saut dam, French Guiana - Nt197 P3 | ecosystem: Host-associated > Arthropoda: Insects > Digestive system > Gut ...
TTTTCCGAGAATAGCATTGGCATCCCTGTAGAGCACCGTGAGCGCACCTCTGGTTGTAATTTTTGAGATTTGGAGTTTTTGAGGAACACCAGAGTCCATCATCATTTCGACAAACGCAAAGACTCCTTGGTCGGGAATCGCCGCCATATTGCTCCGTGCCGGTGCAAAACCACTGCCAACGTTCACTTGCCAACCTTTGCTTCCTTCCCAGACGGCAACGAGGCGGTCGAGTCCGAGAATGAAGTACCGATGATGAAATTCCAACTGCTGCTGACGCACCGAATCCGTATTTGCAGATGTGGTTTCCGGTACTTCTTCTACTGGGGCATCCAAATCGTAACGTTGCTGCTGAATCAAGACTGGCGTTTGGCAGTTAGGACAATTTCGTGTTTGTCCGATCAAACTGACTTTGGCGTTCAATTTGCGATTGCATGACGGACAACGGATTTGAAAAACATCGGACATTGGACTAGGATCGATAAACGTACTGCGTCTATTGTATTCGATATTGGGAAGTTTATCAAAAGCCTCTCGCCGCACGGATGTCGCTGAAATCCCGCAGATGATAGGAAATGCCGACAAAGTCGAGCGTTCGGCATAATGCCCGAAGCGCAACTCCCATGCCGTCGGGACCGCTGAATCCGCCGAATTGCCCGCCGCCTCTGACGTGCGGCTCCAAATCAAGGAAGACACCCGGTATGCCTCGGCTTTTTAATTTTTCCTCCATTTGCGGAAGCAAAGGGGCTAAATCACGGAAAATGCGTTCGTGTCCCGTGTCTCCTTGGTCAGCCGGCACGAAATTTTTTACCTTGTCCTCGTCGATGTGCCCTCCTTTTTCCACACGCCGAGGCTGCGTGTAGTCTTTGATATGCAACCAACCAAGACCGGGCTTCATTGCTTCGTACTGCTCGAAAACCTCCTGCGTCGAGTATCCCTGCATCACGATATTACCGCCGTCGAAGATCAAGAGCATCGCAGGATGATTCACTTGCCGGTAGATTTCGCTCAAGATGTTTCCTTCGTGTCCCACGAGATTCGCTTCGACTTCCAAGCCGAAGGTCAAATCGCTTCGATGGCACACTTCGGCAACTTTACCAAGCCACTCGACGGACTGGGCAAGGTAATCTTTTGGGTTCTCTCCCTTGGGCGGATAAAAGGAGAAGCCGCGGATCAATTTTGTTTCGAGGGCGTGTGCCAATTTGCAAGCATGCTGAACCTCGTCGAGATACTTGTTGATCGGTGTGTACGTGTTACTTGTCCCATCGTCCACGTCCTTGAGTTTTGTTTTTCCCAACGGCGAACCGAGGGAGGAAACGTTGAGACCGTATTCGTCCTGAAATTGCCGAATGCGTTGGATGTCGCTTTTCGTCAATTTCATGACGTTTTTGACTCCATCCCCCAGATTGACGAATCGGATGCTGTAATACTGAAGTCCCAGTGCTGCAAAGACTGCAAACTGTTCGACGATTGTCTTATTGCCGGTCGCTTCATCGGCGAAGCCGGAGAGAAAAACTCGTGGAGTCGATTTCATTGTGAAGAAAAGGAAAATTTGAACCAGAATGTTAAATCTATTATATTCGATTTTGGAAAAACAAGTAGGATAGGACAATACGTGACCAGCAAAGATGCCGATCAGATTCATCGCACGCTGGACGGAAGGATTCTTCCTGCCAAGAACATTTCCCCCAGCAAACACAGAATTGCCGCATAGAACAACCAATCGCTGGCTGATTGCTCACCGCTAAAATCGCCTGCCGTCGTAAAATTCGCCGCCGTTTCCGCTGGAAGATTCACGGGGCGTAACAAGTCGGCGATTTCCGTTACGTCGAGTTGCCGAATGTCCCCTTCCTGCGAATTCACATTCACCGCCTTCAATTCCAAGTGCTCCGTTCCTGACCGTGATTTTCTGGAAACGGTATAAAAGCCGGGACGGTCTGTTTGAACGAACGTTGCTTCTCCCGACACTGCATCAATGTTCGTGCTAACACCGCTCGACTCTCCTTCACGCGGCGGTAAAACAAATTGAACACGTTCCTCAAATTCCATTGGATCAATCTTGACCGTTATCGGATCGCCGACCAACAGCGATTGCAACTGCTCCGGTCTTTTGGAAAGCCAAGCGGTCAGTTCGAGAAGTACCACCACGAAACTAGGGTTGCGTGCCCAATTATTCCAAGCAGGAGATGCCGACGTGAGGAACGTCATTGTTCGACCGGCTCCGAATGACTTTTCCATGACCAGCGGTTCCTCGTTTCGGAGCGTTGCCCAAACGTTGACCGAAGGATCGCTCATCGACTCCACTGCCAAGTACCGCTCAATGACGACGCTGCCGAGCAAGGGGCTTTCGCCGTCGCCGAAAAGCCGAAAGATGGGATGCGGCGTGATGCGAATGTCGGAAGCATTCGTCAAATAGTCGGGCAGGAGTTCTTGCACCATAACCGGTGCAGCAGGAAACAAACCGGTGCCGTTTTTGTACAACTGGGTGCGGACAAAATCAAGATCGGTATTCGTTCCCGGAAAAAAAGCAACGCCGCCGCCGTTGTTGACATAGTTTTCCAATGCCCGCACCGCCGCCGGTTCCAACGAAGGCAAATCGAGCAGGAAAATGGCACTGTACTGCTCCAAAGGTTTCTCCGCAAGGTATGACGGCGACTCTTGCCGGACGCGAATGCCCGACTTCGCCCCGCCGGGTGCGAGGGCAATCCGAACAAACTGTGCCGAAGTCCCCGAAGCGGCGGACAATGATGGGGTAATCAGCAAAATTTCGAGAAAATCGGGAACTTTCAGCACGAGATACTGCTGATTATCATCGGGCAGAGCATCGGGTTGCAGTCGGACTTCAATGCGGTGCCCCTGTAAACTGGCATTGCCCGAACCAGTAACACGCACCGGAAAGCGAACCGGCGGTATGGTTTTGGCTCCTGGGGCAAGACGGGAAATCGTTTGTTGCGACCGCATCTGATCGTCCACAAAGAGCGTTACCAAAACATTGTCGGCGGCTTCGGAACCGTAGTTGACGACCGTTGCATCGAGCAACACGTCGATGTCGGCGGCGTGAATTCCCTCGACGAGATGCAGTTGCTCAATGCCAAGATTGGGCTGTTCGACTTGTGCAATTCGCACCATGCGGACGGTGCCGCCCTGCTGACGGATCGTTTCGAGTTGTTTCAACACCGGCGCAGGATTTTCCCAGTTGCGCCGACGGAAATCGGAGAGAAAATAGATGACCGGATTGAGTCCGACCGTCTGCCGGGCAGCGTTACCGCCGAGGGTCAGCATCATTGCCGGATCGTGAGCGAAGGAGGAGGGTTGCAATCGTTGGAGCGAAGTTTGAACCGAATGCAGGTTGTCCGAATGGAGCGGCAACTCATAAAGCACGGGGTCGGCAGAGGAAAGTTTGAGTAGCGTGAGCCGGTCGTTGCCTCTGCCTCCAGAAATGCCGCCTTCGGCAATTTTTTGAACGACGGCAATCGCCTCATCGAAGAGCGGAGCACTGCCTTGAGCGAGGTTGCGTTCGTTCATCGAATAGGAGTCATCGAGGAGGACGATATGATGGGTTCCGCGTTTGCCGAACCAACCGGCAAGGTTGCCTTCGAGTTTGGGACCAGCGAACATTAAGATCACGGCGGCAACGGCAAGAGTCCGCAGGAGCATCAGGAGCAGTTGCTGTAAGAAGATGCGTGTTCGGCTTTTCTTGTAACTGGCGAGGATGAATTCCATTGCCCCCCACTCGACTCGCCGATGCCGAAACATGTTGATGAGGTGAATCAACACCACTGCACCAAGAAGCGGCAAGAACCAGAGCAAAGCGGGAAAGGTGAACATTGGCTACAATTTAGCGGGATTTTAGGGAAAGTACAGTAGCCCGTGACAAGGTTCCAGATGTGCAAATTTGATTTTCCCTTCATTCTCGCTCAGGCGGGAGTCCAGCGAAACAGTGTCAAAATATTTTGTCTGGATTTCTGCCTTCGCAAGGAATGACGGTGTGTTGGCAACTTTGCAAATTGAGTAAGGGCATTGACGGCTACGTTGCAATGAAATAGAATCGGACGAATAGGTCGTACTGTGCAAAGGAGATTCAATCATGGTCAAGCGATTTTCCGCTTTCGTCTTGTGTTTCGCACTCTTGCCGCTTGTCAATGGCGAGGCAGCAGAAGTGAAAACAGTGTACGTTCAACTCGTTGCCGACAGCGAGAACATTGGTCATGAAGCCTGCCGTGCGATGGACGGCAATGTTAACACAATCTGGCATACGCAGTTTTATGCCGATCCTTACATCAATTTTTATCCACATCATGTGCGTTGTGCCTATTATGCCTGCAGTTACGATCATCCAGAGACACACGGAAGCGCACCTCTGCCGATGGGGTTAGCACCGCTCACTTGGATCAACCTCATGAACGCTGAAAAAGCCGCCGACGCAATAAAAATTGCATTTTTCGGAATCACCCGGAAACCCGGAAACCATAGACTCCCGCCGCATGCCCTCGGAATCGATCTCGGCGATGTCTATCCACTCACTGGATTCACCTACACGCAACGTACCAACGACCTGAGAGGGAACTTCGAGCAGTACGAACTCTATGTCTCAAAGGACGAAGAAAATGGAAAAGTCCTATTTGGCAAACCGATTGCCAGCGGTACATTTTCCGGCAGCGAAAAAAACTACACGATTGATTTTGGCAAAACGGTCGAAACCCGCTACCTGAAATTCGTCGGACTCACGACAAAGGGTAATTCTCCCATTGGTGTCATTGCAGAATGTCAACCGATTGCCGAAGGATACCGGTTTATTGCCTACAACAATGAGCGGTTGCAGTCCGGCGCAAAAAAAGTTGCCCGGATTCCGAACAATCCGAACGATCCCGCTTTGCAAGAACGCATTGATGAGTGGAATCTGCTTGCCCAACGTTTTGAAACTCCGCTTTACTGGGAAGCGATCAAGGACGAAGTTGCGTCTCCCGCCTCGCTCATTTTACCGGAAGACCGCGATCCGCTCGATGTGCTGGAACGGCGTGTTCGTGCAATGCTGGGCGTTGACCGCGACAAGGAAATTGTTCCCCCATATCCTCCCAGCACATCACCTGGGGCACCGAGGAACTTTATGGATGTTCCGGTTGAAGATGTTGCCGAACGTTTCAAGGCGTTTCGCATGCTTTGCGATATGCGGCGATACAATATGATGAGGAGTAAATCTAGTCCATTGACCAACGCCCCCAAAGAAATCCTTTTCATCAAGCGGCACCGCTCTTGCTGTCCGCACATGTGCGACCAGTTCTACGGTACGAATCAACGACCCGGCGGCGGACTGTTCGTTCTGAACGTCGAAACGGGTGAAGTCCGAAACCTCCTTGAAAACAGCATCGTCGAGTCCGGTCGGCTCAAAGGACAAAAACTCGACAAGGGGTCTTTTCTTTCGCCGAATGTTTCGTTCGACGGCACAAAAATTGCGTTCGCTTACGTCGAATGTGTGGAGCCGACGACTCCGATCAATCTCCAGAATATGACACACGATATAACCCGCGATACTCATGTCCACACGCTTGATGTTACGCGGGGACATTGGGAGAGTGGACGTGCCTACCACATTTTCACCTGCAATGCCGACGGGAGCGAACTGCGGCAAATCACCGATGGGACGTGGAACGATTTCGATCCCTGCTGGTTGCCCAACGGTCGGCTTGCCTTCATCACGGAGCGGCGCAACGGCTACTTGCGTTGCGGTCGGGAATGTCCGACGTACACACTTTTCGATATGAATCCCGACGGCACGCAAATACGACCATTGAGTTTTCACGAAACGAACGAATGGAATCCAAGCGTTACCAATGACGGCAAAATCATTTATACCCGCTGGGATTACGTGGACCGCTACGGTTGCATTGTGCATCATCCCTGGGTAACAACGCTTGACGGTCGTGATCCGCGTGAGGTGCACGGCAATTATTCTCACCGGCATCGTCGCCCTGACATGGAAATCGGTCTCCGCGCCATTCCCGGCTCGCATAAATTCATTGCCACCGCCGCACCGCATCACGGTCAAGCCTTCGGTTCGATCATCGTGATTGATCCGCGTGTCGAAGATGACGATGCGATGGCACCGGTCAAGCGAATCACACCGGATGTAGGCTTTCCTGAATCGCAAGAGCATGTGAATACACAAGTTTATGGTACGCCCTGGGCACTTTCCGATACGTTTTTCCTTTGCGTTGCCGATTTTTCCTACCAGCCGGATGCTGGTATTCCCGGAGCGAAAGGAGGACCTAACGGACGAGGAAATGATGGCATCTACTTGTGCGACATTTTCGGCAATCGGGAATTGATCTACCGCGACCCGGAGATCGCCTGCATTTCGCCGATGCCGCTAGCCCCCAGACCGATGCCGCCTGTTCTGACAACGACAAATAATAATGCCATTGAGGACACACCGTATTTAGGAATTCGCAAAGGCGGACGTATTGACCATCGGGAGGCAGACGGCAACGTTTCCCTTTCGCTTGACACACAGACAACCGGCACGCTTTCGCTCTCCAATGTCTATCATTCGTTGCGTCCTTTCCCCGAAGAAACGAAAATTAAGGAATTGCGAATTATCCAACTGTTGCCAATGTCGGTTCCTTCCGGTGCTCCGCCGCATGAAATTGGCTACCGGGAAACTACGAGCGGTGATTCCGTGAACCTTGCCCGCTGGGTGCTCGGCACCGTTCCGGTCGAAGAGGACGGCAGCGCACATTTTCGGATGCCTGCGCAGATTGAATTTCAATTTCAGGCTCTCGACGAAAATGGTTTGGCAGTCCAGTCGATGCGCAGTTCCTCGTATGTCCAGCCGGGCGAATCGCTTTCGTGCATCGGTTGCCATGAGAGCAAGAACAGTGCGGTTCCGGTGGTGCAACCACGAGCGGCATTGCGTCCTGCCTCGAATATCAAGCCGGAAACCGTACCGGGCGTGTATCCGTTCTCGTATCCATTGCTCGTGCAGCCGATTTTGGACAAACATTGCGTCGAGTGCCATGCCAAGCCGGAATCCAATACCTTTTCGCTTGCTGCGGAGCCGATTGGCGACAATAAATTTTATGCTTCGTACAATAACCTTGCGAGAAAATACGGCTTCACATCTTACGGCGACCCTTTGCGAACGACTCCCGGAAAATTCGGGGCGCATGCTGCTCCGCTCTATCAAATTCTCAAGTCGGGACACTATGACGTAAAACTTTCCGACGAGGAAATGCACCGAATCGTGTTGTGGCTCGATTGTCTCTCCAACTTTTACGGAGTGTACGAGAAGGAGGGTGGGGAATCGCAACTACGCGGCGAACTTGCGTGGCCGACACTGGAATAGGTAAAAAATTGACGTGATGGTTTCACGGTTTGATGTCTGCCTTGACAAAAACTCAAAGTCCTCTAAAATTACGTGGTCTTTGCCGTTGCGGGATTGTTGCACTTATTGAAATACCATGGTTAAGTTTGGCGATTATATCATTGAAGGAAATGGAAAGAACGATTACCTCGGCACGGGACGGCGCAAGTCCTCCGTTGCCAGGGTGCGGGTTCGTCCGGGAAGTGGTAAAATCAGCATCAATGCCAGGGAACTGGACGAATTCTTCAAGACAGTTCAGCAACGAAATGCCGTAAAGGCTCCGCTGATTCTCACGGGCAAAGATAGTGATGTCGACGTGTTGATTCAAGTCGAAGGAGGCGGCACAACAGGACAAGCGGACGCATGCAAACTCGGCATCGCTCGGGCAATCAAGCGGTTCGACCCTGAAACAGAACCGGTGTTGCGCGAACACCAACTGTTGACCCGGGATGCCCGAGAGGTTGAACGTAAAAAATACGGTCTGCGAAAAGCCCGAAAAGGTACACAGTTCTCGAAACGTTAGGTTTACTTCGGTCTGAAGGCTTCATGCATGGCGTATCAGTCCCGGCGAAACATCCAGGTCGAGTGGTTCAAACAAACCCGCCCGGTAACGTTCAATGGCAATCGCCCCCATCACGGCATTGTCCGTACATAAAGAAAGCGGAGCGATGAAAAGTCGAAAACCCTTTTCGCACGCAGCGGCTTCCATTTTTTGCCGGAATCGGCTATTCGCTGCCACACCGCCGCCGACGCATAATGTCGGAAGTCCCGTTTGTGCAAGTGCCTGTACTGACTTGCCGACGAGACAATCGACCGCCGCCTCTTGGAAGGATGCGGCAACGTTGGCGATTTCCTCGTCCGAAATCGCCGGATTTGCGTCAGCCGCTCTTGCGCCCACTCCGAAAAGGTGATACCGCACTGCCGTTTTTAAGCCGCTGAAACTGAATGCCAGGCGGTCCTCGTGAAGCAGTGAGCGTGGAAACGCATATTTTTTGGGATTGCCGGTTGCCGCCGCCTTTTGAATCGAAGGACCGCCGGGATAAGGCAAACCGAGCATAGCGGCAACCTTATCGAAGGCTTCACCTGCCGCATCGTCAATCGTTCCGCCGAGAAAGGTAAAATCAATCGCCGTATCACATCGGTACAAATTGGTATGTCCGCCGCTTACGATGAGTCCAACGCAAGGAAAAGGGTCCACCTGGAAGGCAATTTTGCAAGCGAAAATGTGTGCTTGTAGATGGTTGATGGCAATGAGTGGTTTTTGCAGGGTGAGGGCAAGCGTTTTGGCGGCGATGAGTCCGACGAGGAGCGAGCCGGCGAGACCGGGCATAGTGGCAACGGCAATGGCATCGAGGTCGGCAAGGGTGATTCCTGCTCGGCGGAGCGTTTCGTCGATGACCGGCAGAACATTTTCCCAATGGGTGCGGGAGGCGATTTCAGGCACCACACCGCCGAATTTTTCGTGCAACGAATCCTGCGATGCCACCACGCTACCGAGGACTTCCAATGAGTCGGTAACGACGGCGGCGGCGGTCTCGTCGCAAGTGGTTTCGAGGGTGAGGAGTTTTAGCATAAAAAGCCTAGACGTTGTACTTCAGCGTTACAACCGCTGACTCAACTCCATCCGCCACCAACTTGGCATAAAGCGTCCCCTTCCCGGACAAGGCTGCGCCCGTATAGGAAATCTTGATCCCCGTTGCCGTTGCTTCCGAAATCGCTACATCAGTGTATGCCGCCGGACTCAAGCATTTCTTGTCCGTGAACAGTTGAATACCCGTGATAGGATCGCCATCATAAATGGTGTAATTCTTTTTGTACGTCAAAGTAACGACATTTGGAGTGCCGGCAACAAATGCCACCGACTTCACACTGGGAGCGGCAAACTTCGCCGTCGAAATGCTCGCCTTTCCAGCAAGCGATTCCACCGTACCTACCGTCGAGTCGAATCCAATAGCAATGGTCGATACGGCAACGGCATATTTCGTTCCTGCCGCCGGCAAACCGGTGAGCGTTGTGGTGGCACCAGTAACCGATGCCGCCAAATCCTTGAACGGATGCTCTCCCGTTACGAGAGTTCCACCTGTCCTTAATTCGGCAAGTTCCCCGTCGATGAGAGTCGCCTCATAAGTCGTCTTAACCTTGCCAACCTTGACCGTATAAGAGACCACGATCTTTGTTTGGAAAGTGTCGAAGGCTTTCACATCCGCCGGTTTGCCCGGCGGAGTGGTCGTAAATTGGAAGGAAGTCAACGCAGGACTCTTTCCCGTTACTTTGGCTAACTTGATCTTACTGGCGGTGTACTTCGCCGTGGAGGCAACAACCTTAACAATGTTTTTGCCTGTAGCCGCACTGCCGTCAGCACCGATTGCAGTTACCATGAACGTGTATTTTGTACCGGCTTGCAATCCTGTGATGACCAGTTGACTCCCGCCGGCTTTGACGATGTACGAGAATGTTTCCGTGACCATTCCTTTGTTTGCGGCGATATAGCGAGGGTCCTTCTTACCGACCTTGAATGTGCCGGTAACGATGTAGGACAGACCGGGATTCTTGGTCACGTCGAGCGTAACACTGTTGACGGTGGCTGCCTTTTTATCGACTTTGACTTTGGGCTTCGGCATGACTGTTGTTCCAGCCGCTGCCGTTGTTACTTTTTGTGGTGCTTCCACCGCCGACCACTCCGAAGCGTACTTGGCAGCACCGACTGTCTCCACGGTGCGGACTCGGAATTGATAGTCCTTTCCGCCGGCGAGACCATCAATGATTGCCGTGAACACTCCAGCATCCTCCGAGTAGGCGGTGACTGTTATCCAGACATCGCCATCAACCGAGTATTGGAGTTCGTAGGAAACCGTTCCACCGACTGCCGGAGCCATTTGATCCCAAGTGACCGTGGCTGATGTTGACCCTTTTCCGGTTGTCTGAGTAGCCGTTACACTGGTCGGCGGGTCAAGTTGCGGGTCAGGTACGGCAGTCTTAGTGGGCGTTGCGTTAAGCGTGAACGTCGCAGGTGTCGTGAGACTGTAACCACTTGCCGCAACGACTGCAAAGGTGAACGTATAGGGTTTTCCTGTTGTCAAACCGGTGATCGTGGCGACCAATGCTCCGCCCACCATTGTCAAATCGCCCTTACCAATGGTTTGTGTTTCCCCCTCATCGTCGGTGTAGGAGATGGTGAGTGAATCCAAGCACATGGTATCGGAGACGGCAAAATTGAACTTGACCGTATCGCCGGTTTCACTTCCGGCACTCACCGCTACATTGTCTTGAGTAAAGGGGAATTCAACGTCCGGCTCAACAACATCCACCTCGAGCACAACCTTCCCGATACTTCCGTTGGTAAGATCGCCGTTGACCATAATGGCAGTCGTTCCTGCCGAGTTTAGTTCGCCGGCAAGAGCCTTGTCTGCTCCTGTATCACTGTAGCGTTGCACCAAAATTTCGTATTCACCAATTCCAAGATCGGTGATTTCGACCATGAACTTGCCTGCATAGGCACCTGTACCGGCTTGGATCACGCTGGCAGGAACTGCCTTACCGTCCACAAAAACCTTGTAGTTGGAGCCGTCCGTTTGATCACCAGCAACACGATTCCATGTAACCATGATCATTCCATCATCAGCACCCTCCCCTGTTAGGTTGACCTTCGCTGTAGTAAAGCCGGATATTGCATCTGTGGAAAGGAGTTTATCACCACTCCGCATGGTATAGAAGCCTCTTGATAGCGGAGCACCTGTTTTGGATGCCGTATCGTAGCGTTCGACTACGACGAGGTATCGCATTTCCGGCAAATTGTCGAGTACGGCGTAAAAGTTTCCATCGGTATCGGCTTTGATATTTGCACTGTAATCCACGCCGCTGATAAGGAGTTTGTAGTTGGAACCGTTGGCTTGATCGGCACCGTCCTTATTCCACGAAACCGTAATTTTTGCATCCCCCGCATTATTTGCCGACATTTTGTACGCCTTGATCTCGAAGCCGGGGGCTGCCGGAACGCTTCCACGATCCACCATCACAACATTGGTGGTATAGTCGTTCGACGGCTGCCCTCCCTCATCCAAAGAAAATCGGTACAAGTCGCCTGCCTTGAGATTAACTGCCTCACCGCCGACAAAAGTCAGTGTTGTGTAAGGGAAATTAGCATAATTATGGTAAACGTTCCCAATAGAAGTTGGGATTGTCCAAGTCGTGGTTGTTGCCTTCCAACCGTCGCCTTGATTCACCCAGAAGGTCCATATCTGCCCTGCAATTTTTTCTGACACTCCTTGTGGAGGCAGTGTTTCACCATTGGGGTTGTTGTTGCCGGGTGCAAAAAGGAATTGCAGCGTGATGGCTCTCGTGTCTTCAGGGAGTACGGCAATGTAAGTAGCACCACTGTTTCCGGTGTCAAGGTAAGCCTTTGTGGCGTAATTACCAACGCGGACACGTTGTGTTGCATAGTTATCGGTTTCCGACAGATTCTCGCCGTTGGTATCCAAAGCCATGATACGGAACCATACGACATCTTGAACACCGAAACCGGATACGATGTGACTAATTTCGTTGCCGTCAGCAGTGGTGTAACTACCCATCAAGGCGACAGAATCCCAATCGGGTTCAATCGCGCCTGGATTGGCATTACCATTAGCCGTGATGACCCAGTCAATCCGGTATTTTGCCGCACCGTCGTATTTTTCCCAGTTGAGATTTACAGAGGTCCAATCGTTCCACCCATCGCCCATCCCACTGCTCACCGAGTCGGCAGTGAAACCGGCTACGGCACCAGCGATTCCCTTAATTTTGACTGTACTGGCACTTCCGTTTGTAACGTTACCCGTTCCGACAGTGTCTGCGTAACGTTGCACCAGGATTTCATAGTCTCCAAATCCCAAACCGGTCAGTTCCACTACGAATTTATTCGTGTTGATCCCTGTACCGGCTTTGATTTCGCTGGCATCAATGGCTTTACCGTTCACCATAACCGCATAGTTGGAACCGTCTGTTTTATCGCCTGCAGTGGAACTCCACAAAATCGTAATTTTCCCATCATTAGTAGCATTATCTGTCGCATCGACCTTCGAGACCAAGAAGCCGGGTACTGCCGTCGTTCTTAAATCCTGGTTGGCTGCGAAACTCCTTGCCACGCAAGCACCTGTTTTTGCACTGTTTTCGTAGCGTTCCACTACGACAAAGTGCCCGCGGGGGAAATAGGGCAAATCGTCAATGACGGCGACAAAAAAATCGCCATCGGCTTTGATATTGACACTATAATCCATTCCACTTATGAGAACTTTGTAGTTGGAGGCTTGATCGGTAGCACCATTTTTAGCCCACGTAACTGTGAACTTACCATTATTTTGTCCGGTTGCCGACTCTTTGGTAATTTCGACAGTGAATCCGTCGACCGGTACACCCGTTGCAGTACCTACACCATGAACGTCAGCACGGTCCACAGTAAGCGCGTTGGAGGTGAAGACTGCCGATGGAGTTCCCCCTTCATCCAGAGCCCATTTGTATAAGTCGCCTGCCGCGAAACCGACATTCGTATCGCTATCGGCAAAAACAACAGTAGAAGGATTGACAGCAGGGGGATTGGAGTAACTAGCAGTGTACGGCAGAACCTGAGTTTTGTTTGTTGTTGCCTTCCATCCATCCCCTTGGTTCACCCATAATGTCCATACCTGTCCCACAACTTCCTCTGACATGCCTTGTGCGGGTTGCATTTCACCTATCGGTGAACTGCCGGGTCCGAAGAGCATTTGCAATATGATACCCGCAGTACCACCTTCTGGTATCACAGCAATATAATTGATACCGCTGTTTCCAGTGTCAAGAACTGCGGATTTCGAGTAATTGCCGACGCGAGCGCGTTGTGATGATTCCGCCAATACCGTAGTGCCGTCGGAATCCAGTGCAACGATGTGAAACCATACGACATCGTGGAACAATAACCCGGAACCTACGGTATGACTGGTAACATTGCCGTCAACAGTGGTGTATGAACCTGACGGAGCGATGGTATTCCAATCGGGTTCTGGACCGTTATTAGCCTGTCCTTGAGAAGCCACGTACCAGTCGATTCGGTATTTTTCCGCACCGTCTAATTTTTCCCAGTCAAGTTTGACCGAGGTCCAATCGTTGATTCCGTTGCCCAAACCGCTACTCACCGCTTGTGCTTCGAAGCCTTCTATAGGATTGGCTACTAAGGTGGATGCGAGTACTGTTCGTTCACCGAGGAGACCAGAGTCCGTTGCTGTAACGCAAATCGTGTATTTCCCCCTCGGCACATTAAACGACGCAGTTCGAGCCGCTTGGTCGATGTCAGCCGCATCAACTTTAGTCCAGTTAATCCCGTTGGTGGAGTATTCAACCGTATAATTCAATTCATCTGCTCCCCACGAGTTCGCAGGCGGTGTCCACGAAATAGTAACAGGTTCGCCTACGCCAACTTGCGCCGGTGCTGTCACGGTAAAGGTGTCCATCTGCGGTACTGCATAATCAGGGTGCAGGGGATTAAGCATATACATTGTGCCGCTCATCGTTCGAGCCAGCGCACCCCCTATTGGAGTTTCATTTGCGTACCGTTCTACCGTAAAAACGTACCAGATCGTGTTCCATTGCCCGCGCATACCTCCGACGACGGCGACCCATCTTCCGTCGCCAGCATCCTGAATTTCGACATCCGCCCATTCGCCGGATACCATAATTCTGTAATTGGCACCGTTTTCAAGATCGCCTGCGACCTTATTCCAGAAGATGATTGCCTTAGCATCGTATGCGTTCACATCTGACTCATGGATAAGTGTGACGTTAAGCCCGCCGGATATTCCAGGTACATCAGTTGCCGCCCCCACGATTTCATGGTTGGTGGTGAATTCATCGGAAGGTACCCATTTGCCGCCTTCTTCAACCGCCAGTGCCACTTTGTACACGTTGCCTGCTTTGAGATTGACATCTCCCCCTCCAGAGTTAGCGTGCCACTGAAGTGTGGTCGTATTGACTCCCGACATCGTGGTGAGTTGTTTACCATTACTGCCATCTGCGACAACCGTGTTGTTTAGTGCCACCTGTTCGGTTGTTTGCTTCCATGTTACGCCGCCGTCTTGGCTTACCCAGAGATGCCAGGTCTGTCCCCAAGCGGTATCTGCGAGTCCTTCGTAAGCCTGCCGCCCCCTAGCACCGTAAGCGAACTGACCGCTGTCGTCTCTGAAATGGAAGACCAAGTTAACATTTGTTGCTCCTTCCCGCATATACTGGGGGCTGGTGTTCTTGTCTCGAGCAGAATCTGTCGTCGATTGGAATGATCCAATAGACGTGTAGTTGCCAACGCGCACTCGCTGTGCATCAGCCTCGTCCGAAACAAAAACGACATCTCCGTCAACCAGTGCAGCGATACGAAACCAATAGACATGCTCTTTTGCAAAATCGTCCAAGGTGTGCGTGATTGTTCCGTCGGCTCCAACGGTTAGAGCACTGCTTAGAACAGTAGCGGTGCCAGTCGGAGCACTGCTCCAAGTGGGTGGATCATTATTCACCTCGTTCGGTGCCTTTGTCGTTTGGAACCAGTCGATTCGGTATGCGGTCGCTTCTGAAAATCCTTTCCATGTGAGTGTTACCGATGTCCAATCGGAAAGCCCGTAAGCGTCTGTCTCTGTTCCTTTCCCCACATCAGTTCCTGAACTCACCGATTGTGCTTTGAAGTTGGTGATGATAGCATCCTCTTCCGCCACTGGATTCAGACTCTGTTCTGCTGCTATCTGGTTGTTTTCTTGAACTTCGGGTGGGGCAATTTGCACGACATCCCCTTGGGGAGTGTCGAAATAGTCGTTTGCCAGCAACCAGGGCGAGGCGGAGAGCATTTCTCTGCCCTCGAGTTCTTCGATTCGGCACTGTCTGCCTCGCCGTTGCTTATCCGCCCTCTTCTTGGAGGAGGTGTTGGAATTGTTGCCAAAGAAATTGAAGTTGTTGAAATCAAAACTTTTCATAGTGTTGTTAATGTTGCAAAAGTAAGGGATAGGAGCGTGATGGTACTTTACGAAAGAGCATCATGTATAGTATTTTCGGGTCTTTTTTTTGTACAAAAGCGACATTTTGCAAAATCACGATGGATCGCTCTGTTTGCAAGCCGTTTGGCAATTAAGTGGTTGCTCGTGACCAAACCAGTGCGGAGTACCGCACAATGCCGTCCGAATACAATAACGGTATCGAACACCGGTCAATTTAAGGCTGTTTTCGTTCTTCCAAAACCTTTGACAGCAGTTCCGGTTTGTCCGTGGTGATGCTGACCACTCCCCAATCGAGGAATCGCCGCATTGCCGACTCGTCGTTCACCGTCCATGCCCAAACGTGAAT
>Ga0082212_10006498_pt1 | contig 15687 bp, 11 predicted proteins | sample TergutNt197P3_FD_71548 | JGI IMG/M metagenome (GOLD analysis project Ga0082212, IMG submission 71548) | Neocapritermes taracua P3 segment gut microbial communities from Petit-Saut dam, French Guiana - Nt197 P3 | ecosystem: Host-associated > Arthropoda: Insects > Digestive system > Gut ...
AAGGCGGCGGGTCACCGCTGCCCGCAAGTTTTTGATAATGCGTGCTCTGCTCGCGTTTGAAAAAACTTTGGCGTTCTTTGCGTTCAACCTGTTGAACGCTACTCTGTATAAATTGAATATTTCCATCGGCATTCCAATGAGTTATCTCTGCTGCCCATTCCAGGCGAAGGACTGGGCCGAAGCGGATGAGCCTGTGGTTGACTGAAAGTATTCCACCCTGTCCAGTATCCAAATCGCCGGAAAGGAGCTGGCCTGTTCCGGCAATCAATGTCCTCGGTAAGTTCTGGCCCTTTGGAAAGGGGGCTTCAAGTCGCAGATCCCATGTCTGAGCGGCAAGGGGCAGGGCTAGTATCAAAAGAAGACAATGTCTCATTTGTTTATATTCTCACCCGGACGCGGTACCTCAGGATTGCACTTCCTTCAGCAGGTACATTGACTGAAAACTTTGCTGTTCCGGAAGCCTCCTTTGTAAAGGCATGACTCCTTTCGATAATTTCCCAATCCCCAGGCATCGGCTCTAACACTGTCACCGTCACGGCTTCACTCTTGGCGTTCCTGATTTCTATTTCATAAGCACTTTCATAAACGTACCTATTCCTTCCAGAAGTGTCTGTCCTTTTGAAGTCGGTCTGCTTGCGCCTGGCAGTCACATCAAAAGCATCACCAAGTTTCAGGCGTATCTCTTCATTTTTCGGCGTGTGGTCTATGGAGTCTTCGCCAATAAACTGGGCGCGTCCATTACTATCTTTTTTATATACCCTGACAATCCCCTTTGGCAATGGCTTACCTAATGACTCAGTTTCCTTGTTGTCGAAGCCCACAAATACGCCTATCTTTAGCTTATCCCCTAAATCTCCATAAGAACCGCTATAGTAGTGTGATTGACCCTTAAGTAAGTATTCCTTACGTACCGGCACGTTTGAGGCTGAGAGCATCGCAACCTGCTTTGTCTGGTTTTCCTGGAGAGTCGTAGGCCGATCCAGAGTATAGAGATGATACTCAAACAAACTCTCCTCGCTCATCTGAGGTGCTGCGGCCATCGCTACTCCAACCCTGCTGTCCATCATCGGCGTGACTGGACGCGAAATTTCACTCACCCGATTCACATCCCCTGCAACTAATTGCAGTGTTGCATTGGGATAGGCCGCGCCGCTTTGGTTTGTGAGAGTCACCCATCCGCTCAGGTCGAGTGATTTTTCGTCAGCACTCAGGTTGGCAACATAGTCCGCCCTCCATGACAACCCACCAGTTAAATAGCTGAGTTCCAGCTTTTGTGCCCTGTCTGCAGGGCTGTTCAAGGTCATCACCAGCGTTGGCCTTGCACGAAGGTTGGCTGGAACATTAGGATATACAATGCGTCCTGGAACCGATGTCTCAATTCGGTCTGCAAACTGTAGGACTACGCCAGAATTTGTGGCAAGCACAAGTGCTTCTTCCCTCACCTCCAAGGTTCCAGGGCCATTGTGTACGGGCTTTGTGCTTATTACCTCTACCTTTTTCCCCACATATTTTTCCAGGAGCTTCTGGGGAGTAAGCAGGTCAAAATCAAAATTTTGCTCTGCAATCCAAAAATCTTTTGGAGAAGTCAGATTGCTCAAAATGGCAGTTTCTGGCCTTATCTGGGCAGACACTTCCTGAAAAGCAAGCTGAACCAGGTTCTTAGGCAACCTAACCTCTCTCTGATCTTTTACAAGTGCCAAATTTGAGTTGTAAATAGTGACAGACAGGGATTGTTGATCCTTTAATGTGGTGGGTATTTCCTGGGCAGAAATAGTTATGGCCAACGGAAGCAAAAAACATGGGCGCATTGATTCTCCTATTGAAAATGCAAAAAGCACAGGGCCAGTTAGAACCCCATTTCCTTCAATAATACATCTAAAAAATTTTGAAATGACCTGAATAAAATGTAGAGCCGCCTGAAATCTTGGATTATGAACCCCTTTTCTAAAAATTAAAAAAATATTCTCAACCTGTCATTTTTTTGACCAACAATGGCTTTCCTGTTATATCATGGCATTTTGAGGTTTCTCCCCCTTGCCTAATCTTCCGCGCCTACATTGGTCAACTCTGGGCGAATCTACCAGTGGGGCAGAGCATCGCTGGAGTAGCCAGTGGGAAATTTCAATAGACCGGAACCCTGCGCCTGCCCTGTCACCAAAAGATACAGACCTATGGGTCATTTCTGTTGGAAGCCAGGAGCCTCCACAGGCATTGATACGAATGTGCGGGGAAGTAGCTGCACTGCCGATATTGTTGTTGCGCCAGCCGGACTCTGACCCTCTGAGTGCAGAGTTTCTTACTGCCTGGTCAGAATTAGGAAGCGTCCGTTGGGGCATATTGAAAGATGAGGCCCCAAGTCAAGGGCTGAGGCCGTCCAGCCAGGAAAGGCCATCCCTTACTGCCTCACAAGGGTTGGGACTAGGGTTGGTGGGTCTGTCCCAAGCCATGCAGAACGTCCTGTCAAAAGCCAGGGCAGCTTCGGCAACTAAAGCAACAGTGCTGTTGGCAGGCGAGAGTGGTACCGGAAAAGAGGTTGTCGCAAAAGCCATACATAAAATGAGTGCAGAGGCAGGTGGGCCATTCGTAGCAGTCCACTGCGGCGCGATACCTGAAAACCTAATTGAATCAGAATTGTTTGGATATGCCAAAGGTGCCTTTACTGATGCAAGAAAAGATACGCCAGGCAAATTCAGGGAAGCCCATGAAGGAACAATATTCCTTGATGAAGTGGCCACCATGCCCATGGCTGCCCAGGTCAGGCTACTGCGGGTATTGCAGGAACGTGAAGTACAGCCCCTTGGAGGCGGTGGGCCGGTAAAGATAGACGTGCGGGTAGTTGTGGCTACAAACCAGGACTTGTGGAAAAAGGTTCAGGAGGGCACGTTCCGCGAAGACCTGTTCTATAGACTAGACGTGGTCCCAATTTCTCTGCCCCCCCTAAGGGAGCGTAGAGTAGAAATCCCCTATCTGGCACAACACTTCCTCAACAGAAAGGCAAAAGAACACGGCCTTTACCCAAAGGCTCTCCATCCCAGCGTTGACCCCCTTTTGTGCGCCCTGCCGTGGCCCGGCAATGTGCGTCAATTGGAAAACGCCATTGAGAGATCTATAATACTTTCTGCCACAAGGCCAGTGCTGACAAGGGAAGATTTCTCATTTTTGCTCGACCGAGTTCCCGTAGGTGAAAGCCAGGCAATACTCGAACAAATCCCCCCTGCGCCTCAGTTTATCGAGCCGATTATTCCAAACGCTGACACTGCCCTCGATCTCCCGCCGGATGGCCTCGACCTCAACCAAGTGGTAGCAGACATGGAAAAGAAATTTATGTTGCAGTCCCTCTCAGTTACCAGGGGAAATAAGAAGCGCGCCGCTGAACTATTAGGCCTCAAACGCACCACCTTCTTAGAAAAAATGAAGCGCCTTGATATTGAAGTCCAGGATCATGATGACGATCCTGGGGCTGATTCGGATAAGGACTCATAATTTAGAATTGAATCCTCATCCATCTCGTTGTCAAGGAGAAGCTAAATTATTTTATGCAGCCATCCGTGGGTGTCTGGCACGAGTCCGTGCTGGATGCCCAGCAAGGTTTCTCGTAATTTTGATGTAATAGGTCCGGTTTGACCATCCTTGATCGTCCAGGTTCCACGATTGGACTTCACTGTACCTATGGGGGTAATCACCGCTGCGGTACCACATGCGAAGGCTTCAGTCATGCGGCCTTTCTGCAAATCTGCTTCCCAGTCGTCTATGGAAATCCTGCGCTCTTCTGCCCCGAACCCAAGCTCTTTAGCGACTTCCAAGAGGCTCAGACGGGTTATCCCTGGCAATAGGGTTCCTGTCAGGGCCGGCGTAGCAAGAATGGTTTTACCATTTTCTTCATAGACAAAACAGATATTCATTCCGCCCATTTCTTCGATATATTTTCTTTGTACGGCATCAATCCAAACAACCTGGTCGCAGCCCATTTCCTTGGCTTGGTGCTGTGCTACCAGGCTTGCAGCATAGTTTCCGGCACACTTGGCAAAGCCAGTGCCGCCTGGGGCTGCACGTACATAGTCCTCAGAAATCCAAACAGTTACTGGCTTAACTCCCTGCGGAAAGTACGGCCCTGCAGGTGAAGCAATCAGAATAAACAAGTACTCCGAAGAAGGCCGGACACCCAAAGCGGCCTCAGTGCCAATCATGAATGGCCGCATGTAAAGACTCTCGCCAATGTTCCTGGGAACCCATACCCGATCCTGGGAAATCAGCAACTCGGCTGCTTCAAGAAAAAGCTCGACAGGGAGTTCAGGCATTGCCAAACGTTTTGCAGAAACGTTGAATCTGTGGGCGTTAGCCTCGGGCCTAAAGGCCGCCACGCTGCCGTCAGGCTGATGATATGCTTTGAAACCTTCAAAAATCGCCTGTCCATAGTGCAATACAGAGCCTGCCGGGTCTATAGGGAGCGGGCTGTATGGTTTGAGTGTACCCCTCCCCCAACCCTGCCCCTCCTTATAGTGAATCATCACCATGTTTTCAGTAAAAAACCGCCCAAAACCCGGGCTTTGCATTTTGGCATCTCTTTCAATGTCCGGTATAGGGGGTGCAGGTTGTAGTTCAAAGTGCCCACTTGCTGAAAGATTGGGTTGAGACATAGACTACTCCACTTTTTTGAGGTTTATGTGCGACAGAAACAATTTCAAAGCTGATGGAAACCAGCCTTGTAATTTACGTAATTATATCATGGTTTCAGGTAGGTTGCTGACACCGGAACTGGTACAGGAGGTACAGGGGCAATGGTGGGAGCTGGTTCATCAATTGTCAGTTTTCCGTTTTCCAGCCCGATGACGCGCTTTCTCATTTGGTTAAGCAAATTCCTGTCATGAGTGGCTACAAAGACGGTAGTACCCTGGCGATTGATCCTCTCAAATAGGGACATTATCTCCTGTGAGAGGTCTGGGTCAAGGTTGCCAGTTGGCTCATCTGCCAATAACACTAACGGGTCGTTTACCAAAGCCCTTGCAATGGATACCCTCTGCTGTTCGCCACCTGATAGCTGCCTGGGATAACTACTGAGTTTGTGCTGAAGGCCGACCATTTTCAACGCTCTCCATGAACGTTGCCTCTGCTCGTTATAGCTAATCCCGAGTATCTTTAGCACAAAGGCGACATTTTCAAAGACCGTCATATCCTGGACGAGCTTAAAATCCTGAAATACCACCCCCAGTTTGCGCCTCAGTATAGGTATTTCCTTAGAAGACATCTTGTTTAGTTTATGTCCAGCCACTTTTACTTCGCCCGAGGTGGCGATTTCTTCTCTGAACAATAGACGCAGCAGGGTCGTTTTACCTGCGCCACTAGGCCCTGTCAAAAAGACAAACTCCCCGGGATAAATCTGGAATGTAACCTCATTTAGTCCGTACTGGATGCGCCCGTATCGTTTTACAACATTTTTGAGATAGATCATCGACATTTGGTCATTGTAACATCGTGCGGGTATAGTAGGTGGTAGTTGGGTAGTGTCATATTCTGGCCCCAAAATAAAAATTACCGTAGCTACCTCATCTGTATTTGCGGGGCAGCATTTATCGGCAACTCCCCAACAGTGGCCTGCTTATCCCAGCGCAAGTCGAAATATCGTACGTTACTGAGGTCTGGCTTGTTTAGGTACATTTGAATAAAGAGAGCCTGGAAGCTGGGAATGTTTTTTGATGGTTCCTGCTTTGACAAGTAAATGGGAGCATGCACACCTTCTAAAAACACTGTGGGGCCACTGCTTAACCCCTGATCTCCCCATCTGAGTTCAGTCAGCCGAGCATAGAAATCTGGCTGTTGGGCTTTTAAGGATCGAGCTACCTGTACTAGCTGGAGCAAGATTTGCTCATCCTGACTGGCCATGTCAGCCACTACCGGCACGGTCGTCAGGTTGGATTGACTCACACGATCCATGATTATCCCGTCCTCAGACAACAACAGTACACCACTTGGTCGCACCAGCATCAATAGCGGCTGACGTTCTTCAATGACAATACTCAGGCGGTCGGGTGGCTCCCGCCGTATCAGCACTGCCATTACCCATCGCAGGGATTCTATTCTGGTCTGGAGTTGATCTGCATCAAACATAAACAAGGGTCTGCCCTTACATAACTCATCTGCAATTTCTTGTACTTCGGCAAGCCTGTCCCACTGGCAGCCAGAAATATTTATTTGCTCGATGACAAATCTTTGTATGCCCAGATACCTCTGCCCGAATTCCAGTGCCCCCCATCCCGCCAGCAATACCATGACCAGGACGGCACAAAACCTGACCCATGGCATCCATGGTTTTCGGCGGGGCTTTTGAATGAGCAAAGACATGGGAAAAAGATTATACCAAGCGTTAGATGAGTTAGAGTCAACGCACTTTACAATCGTAACAGCACGGGCAGATCACCTACGCCTCCCATTCCGCTCCCCGCCTAGCGGCGGCTAATACTAAGTTGCGTTCAATCGGGATTGAACGCGATACGCCAAAATTTTTGATAACACGAGCAAAGCCCGTATTATCAAAAATTTGCGGGCACCGCATTCGCGCTGCTATGATACCAAGCTGCTCCCGATTGGGTGCAACTTGGTATCACTCCATTACCGGCGCAGTCTAGCGCATTCGCGCTTTCACCAAGGGAATTTGTGGGTTGCTTTGGCAGTCCACCCACAAATGCAGGTTGTTCCGATTTTGAAGGGCTATGACTATATCAGTCATCTATTAGATATGTAGATAGAATGTCAAGGCCACATATAGCGGTTCAACTTTTTGTAGTTGAACTGCTATATGCCAGGATTTGCGGGCAAATCCCGACCCTAGTGCAATGCAACATTTAAGTGTTACATTGCACTAATGCCAGACTTCAACTTCCAGTTCCAAATCGCAACTATGTATTTCACTCACTCTTGAGCGCACAAGTTGGATCAAGCCCCAGTAGTCTTCCGGCGTAGCATCACCGAGATTAATAAAGAAATTTGCATGGACAGGACTCACTTCAGCACTTCCTATACGCAATCCCTTCAGTCCCGCGCTCTCAATGAGTTTGCCAGCACTTTTGCCTGGAGGGTTTCTAAAGACACATCCTGCGCTACGGCCCACAGGCTGGCTTTGTTTGCGCTTTGTTTGAAATTTTTCCATCGTCTGCTTGATTTTCTCAGTGTCTCCCTTTTCCAGGTCAAATGAAGCTCCCAAGGCCACACAACCATCGGCAAGAAAACCAGAACGGTATTTGAAATTGTCGGCCCCAACTTTTTTTTCAACTATTTCTCCATCGGGTGTGAGAAATCTGACTCTGTTCAATACATGGCCCCATTCGCCGCCATTGGAGCCAGCGTTCATGCGGATAGCTCCCCCAAAACTACCCGGGATTCCGCAGCCCCACTCGACACCCGACAACCCCATATCCGAAACATCATGCACCAGAGCCATATGGCCGTAACATGCATTGGCGTAGACCCCGTTGTCTGTGAGGCGCAATTCCCGTGGCATGCCCAACCTCATGACCGGTATTTCGATGTCAGACAATACCAACAGATTGGAACCACCACCGAGTATTTTGTAATTTAAACCGCTGATACTACACGTTTTAACAAATAGTTGCACGTCTTGTTCACTGGCTGGCTCAAAGAGCCACCTACAAGTCCCGCCTAATCCCAAAGTTGTGAGCTGAGAAAATGACACATTCCGCCTATGTGGAATGGAAAGGAGTTTCTCAGGTAAATCCATAAATAAATACTACCCCAGCTTTTTGCATCATGAGTTCTATTGCTATAGTCAAATTGTAACACTTATTCTGGTGTCCTATGCGTTGGATGGCGATTGACCACGGAACAAAAAAGATTGGCATTGCCTTTTGTGATGAAATGGAGATTATTTCCACCCCTTTTGCCGTATGGGCTATGGAAGGGGAGGCATCTATTGAAAAGCTGACCCAGTTGGCCAGAGTAGAAAACGTCCAGGCATTGCTTATGGGGCTACCCTATCACAAGGACGGCAACGAATCCATTACGGCCAAGTCTGCCAGGGAGTTTGGCAGAGCATTGGCCCTGCGGACTGGGTTGCCTATTGAATTTATCAATGAGCACTTGACGAGCGCAGAAGCAAAGAGATTGCTAATTCAAAAGGGTGTCAAGCCCAAAGATTACAGTGCCAGGCTTGATGCAGTCGCTGCGGCGGTGCTGCTGCAAGAACATATAGAAGCCAGAGCCACTCACAAAACTTAGGGCAGTTTGGTTTATGGCAATACGTTAATATTGTTGGAAAAAAAATCCCGGTTTTGGAAATGTTAATATTTTTTTACATTTTGGTGTAAAGTGGTATCCATTGGCTACTTCTTATTCTTCTATTTGGGAGTGTTCCGTTCTTATTTCCTCTCACAGCGAACACGGCTCTGTTCCATCCGTCCCAAGGATGGAACGTCAGTGCGATCAATTATCCCTTTATTAACTCTGAAGTGGGGACTGCTCACTTTTTTTTCTCATTTAAGGAGAACATGCATGGAAAATCGTAATAAAACGTACAATCGGGCATTGTTGGCTTCAGTGGCCTTCATGACGATTGCATTGCCTGTGGCGGCACAAAAGCCGATTAACGAAAGTTCTCATAGACTAAGCTTCAAGGCAGGTCTGACACCAGTCATCGGAGATGAGGGCAAGCAACAGCGCAGAGATTCAGTGGTGGTCTCCCTGGAGTACAGTCGCCCGGCCTGGAAAGGGGAATTTTATGCTGCCGCAGAGTGGAGGGATTTTGTCTCTCACGCCTATGAGGCAACGCAGTTTTCACCCTTTGAATGGGATACAGCTATATACAAAGATAAAACAGGATACACTCGCACCGGAGATCGCGGATACATCACCGCTTTCACAAGGCGGTCAGGTTTAGCTGCCGGGACACCAACCCTGTGGCCGGATATGCGCTTCGATTCTGTTGACATGAGACAGAACCCTCTTGATGGCATCAGTGCCAAGATTGCGTACAGGCACCGCACCAGATCCCTCCCATACATCGGCTCGCTTGGCATCCAGGGTGGACTGACCCTCAGCATGCTCACCGGAACCCAATACGCCGATGGCGCGATTCATGTTTTGGCCTTCCGTGACGAAACTCAAAACGCTCTGTCCACCTCTACCTACCCTTCTGCCGAAGTGCCCATTCCAGAAAGTTATGGGAGGCTGGACAGTGAGTTCTTCACTAAAACCCACAAAGACAGCAAGGTTTTGCCCGGTGCATTCATCGGTGTGCGCAAGCTCATGACCGATAACCTCACCTTTGAGGTCAATCTGACCATGCTGGGGCATACAGAACTCAACTATGTCCCCCTTTCCTATTCCGGTCAGGCCGCCCATTGGGAGTCCAGCAATAAAAATAAGATACTGTTGGAATTCATTGCCGGTATACGTTTTTAATCCCTACGAGCCGCAGAGGAGAATACAAATATGACAAATCTAAGACAACTCACCCAGGTATGTGTCCTGATAGCCGCCTCCAGTTTGTGTGCCCAGGAAACAGTCGGCGAGATTACCGGCATTGTCAGGGGGCCTGACAGAAGCCCCGTTGCCGGTGCCACCGTAACATTCAGCAGCCCCGTGTTGCTTGGTCCCCGTTCTACTACGACAGACGCACAAGGGCGTTACCGTATGCGTATGCTGCTTCCTGGTGCATACACTGTAAGAGTGGTCATGCAGGGCTATATTGGCTCTCAGGTCACCAATATCAGGGTCAGTTCAGGCTCAATTATGAATGCCGATCTCAATTTAAGGTCGATTGAAGCACAGACCGAAGTGGTCGATATCGTAGGAACTAGCGCTGCATTAGATAAAACAGAAAGCAGGGTTGCCTCCACCTTTACCGCACAAGACCTTTCAAACATCACTCGGGGTTCGCTAACCGGATTGTATGCGGCAACGGTTTTTGCCCCGGGCGTTACCGGCAGAGACATCCCTCAAATACGTGGCGGGACGGGTGGTTCGGCCCAGGCACTGCTAAACGGCGTGCCAATGAGAAACCCAACATCTGGCCAGCCCCGTCAGTACGAAATGCTTACTGACGACATGATCGAAGACATCCAGCTAATTCAAAACCCAATCAATGCAAAGTATGGCTTTTTCAGCTCGGGAATGATTACCGTCTCTACCATAACAGGTTCCAACACTTTTAAAGGTCTGGTAAAGGTGCAGATGGTTAACCCTGCGTGGCGAACTTATAACAATGGTCCCTTTCCCAACAGGTTTGGCGAAGCGATACAGGGAACCAGAACATCAGACCCATGGTACTCCAATAACATAGCTGAAATCCTGGATGTTACTCAGGATGACATTAGCCGGTACTACCACATTGTGTTATCTGGTCCAATAATTAAAGACAAGTTGACCTTTGCATACGCCTCTCGTATCCAGCCAAATCGGACAAATTACGATGTCAGAATGAATGTACTTGGTGCAAACCAGGATGCCAACCGCACCTTTTTACCCGGCCTCACTTCTGGTGACCCAAGATTTTCGGGACCAAGCCCCATAAACCCTGGAACTCAGTCTGAAGCATGGGCTGCACATTACTGGGGTGCAAACCCTCTTGCTCCGACCAGGCCTCTGCCGGTTTGGAGTACGGGTGGTGACCCCTTCAACTCCTACAAGCTCTTCTGGCAGATAAGCTCAAATCACCAGATCGACTTTAATTATTCCGACAATCCATACAAAAATCCTTATCCAAGTGCCGGTTATCTGGGCGAAGAGATGAGCAACCAGGCATTTACAAAAAGGATGACCAGAGCCTTTAACTACAAGGGCATCCTTGGCAACGGTGTATTATCTGCGGGCGTAGGCTCCAGATACAACAATGCTACATCAACCGTTGGTCCTGATGACCCATTGTATGTCAGCTTGTGGAACCAGGATGCCTCGGGTCTCCTGGAAAGGAATGGCCGTGCCAGCCAGACCGTTTCTGCTGGTGCAGCAGGTAGCCCAAGCCTAAACGCTTCTTACAACTATAACCTTGACTACAACTACATCTGGGAAAACCACAACTTTGACGTTGGTCTGCAGAGGTTGGAGGAAGTTGTCAAAAACTCACCTCCTGGCATCAACGGTTTAAGATTCTACTCACCGGGCAGGTATCACGATGGAAGATATGTAGTCTTCAACGTGCAGGATCCCTCTGGGCCACTCTGGACAGAAGGTTCTGCGCTGAACATGACTGGAGATGCAAGTCTGGCCGCCAGGCGGAACTATCTGATGATAGCCAACGCCTTTGTCCCGATGTATATAGACAGCAACGATGTGAGTGGCCGTGACCCTGAAACTCTCGGAACTTCTACATCGTTCTACATCAACGATAACTGGACTCTTAGCGACTCATGGGCATTCAATTTTGGCCTCCGAGTTGACAACTCCAAATATGAAGACATGACGGGCGAGCGCGCCAATTCCACCTCAATAGTCCCTCGTGTAAGAGCGCAGTGGGACATGGATGGAAACAACAAACATGTACTATCTTTCTCCTTTACGCAAAGCAGGGCTTCGTTGGCCATGTATAACATGGGCACATTCTCTATCTCCGGCTCAAATGCCATGCAAAGGCGATACGCCTGGAACCAGGGGACAGTAGATCCATATCTTGTAAACTATAGCGATATAAAAAACAGGAGCAACTATGGTTACTATGTCCAGTACACTGACGCAGCAATGGCATGGAAGGTAGACCCTGACTTTAAGCCCGAATTAACAACGTCTTTCGACTTTACTTATCGCAGAGCTTTTGAAGAAGGTGGTTTTTTCAGGGTTTCAATGGTCTATAACACTACGAAAGACTTAGCATTTGCAGAAGCTCGAGACGTAGCCATTGAACTTGCCGACCCAACTGGTGCCATTCCCGAAATGGCTGCCGCCTACGATTTTGAACGTTACCTCTATAATCGTTCTGACAGAAAACGAACATATACAGGGGCCGAAATGGAATGGATGATGCCCCTCCTGGATCGAAGTAGTTACAAACTAACCTGGAATGGTAACTGGACAATTGCCAAGGCCACAGGCAACCAGTCCTACACTTATGGAAATGCAGGGACTCAGGGCAGTGATTATTGGGCACCTTTATATTTTGATCAATTGGCAAAGATCGGGATGCCAAAAGACCTGTACGATCCCTGGGGTGAAGCGGGGGGTATACCGCGCCACATGGCGAGAACGTGGCTGACATATACCCATGGGACTCCTGGAGGTACGACAAACATTGTGACCTTAACGGGCCTGTACGAATCTGGTAGCCCCGCTGTTTCCACCATGACCTATAGTCTGCCTACCGGCACCTGGGCCAATGCCACCACTTCTGGCGGCCTGGTCGCTAGTATGCCTGCTGGTGGTAGTACATCCTATAGCAACACAAACTATCTGGTTGTTTTTCCCTGGGGGCCAATCGGTACCAGGAAAAACTACAGCCAGCACAGGGTCGATCTCCAATGGAACGTAAACGTACCAATCAAGAGGACTCTGTCAATATTTATGGAGATAATGGTAGGCCAGATATTCAATTCTTATACTCCATTGAGTCACATTACCGATTGGACGACAGGGCGGGCAAGGGTATGGAACATGTATAACCCAAACGATCCCAATTGGGTGGGTGACCCTTTAATGGGTGTTCGGGTTGCTAACACGGCTACCGGAGAAAGATGGGGTGTTCCTTTCGTACAAGCAGTCTCCAATAGCCCTTATGGGCAGAGGCGCTACTTTGCGGGGGGCGGTCTTGCTAACTTTACCACCGGCCAATTCGACATTGGAATCAGGTTCTAACTGTGTGCTGTTTAATATGGAGATATAGTATGAAACGTATAACCCTCTTTTTGATTTTAGTTTCACTCGCTATTCCGCTAGGCGCGCAGTCAGTCGCAGAAAAGCGTGCATACTTCAGGTTGGGGGCCGCCTGGAGTCAAAATGATTTAAAGGCCTTTCTGGGCGACCGCACCTTCAACCCAATTTATGAGCTAGGGTATGACTTCCCAGGCATATCGGATACTACCGGCTTCGCCGTTTATGCGAGCTATCTTACCGCCCATGGCGACCCAATCGCCAAGTACAAAGGGCCGGAAGGTATTAGCCCCAACCGGCCTGACGGATATGATGGCCTCAGACAAGCCATTTTCGGATGGCGCGTTGGCGTTGACATGCGTTTCAGAACACCGATTAAAGGCTTCACCCCATTCGCAGGCATCAATGTCAACTGGTGGGATGGCATGAGGATAACCCCTGGATATGTTCAGGAATATGATAACAAAGATAACTGGTATGAGCTTTTGCCTGGTGAATGGCCTGCAGGAACAGCCAAGTTCGGTATTCGGGTAGGTGCCGAATACAGGATCAACGAAAACTGGGGTGTATCCGTTGATGGCTCTCTGTCTGCCTGGTATAGCAAACAAACGGCCGATAACTCCCCTACAGGCGGAAGGCGTTACGAGGGCATAAACCCTGTTGCACCAAGCTGGATTAATTTAGCTGTCCAGTACCGCTGGAGTTTCTGGGATTAATCAACCCAATTCAGACATTTGCATGGGGGCCGCGCTCGAGGCCCCCTGCTGATGCGGTACGCCAAGTCTTTTTCCATCGAAACAATCATCAGGCCATACCTGGAGGCACTTTTGTGACGATCAGAACATCAAGGCAGTTGAAATCTTTGGTACGCAATATGTCCAAAGACAACAGTGCCAAAGCGCAGACCAACATACGCAACTACGTCGGTGTAGCGCGCCCCAATTTCACGTCTCTGGTCTTTGTCCATTACGCCTTGAGGCACAGAGGCGGAAACGGCGGGGTCGATTTGTGACCTGTCGCAATCTGACAATCGAGAGGCAAGGTCGGTCAGGCCAATATCTGAGAACAGCCGACACCAGAGAGACGCAACGTCTGTACGCATGGCTAAAGAGTGGCGGCTGACACCAGTGCCTGATACCTTCTCATAAGCTCCGCCACAATCTCCGGCTCTGCCATGTCTTTAGTGAACCCATAGAGCTTCATCACTGCTCGGTCGAGGGCGTGATGGGCCTTGCGGAGTTCCGGTGGCATGGTCAGCGGGTCGTAGAGGTCGGCCAATGAGCTTTTTGGGAATTTTGCCCTTGCGTCCAATATGCCCTGTGCTAGTTTTTCAACTTCGGCTCTCTGTTTGTCCGAAGCGTCCGGCCAGGGGAAGTTGTTGTAGACAATGTTAATTGAATAGCTATACCGCATTTCCAGTCGCCCACAGACTGCCCTCATCCATGCCATGTGGACAATGGAAGTCAACACGCCGAAGTAATACAGGGTCCCATTTGACACAGTATAGAGCTTATCCCCTGCTATCACGTCTTTGCTTAAATACCCTATCGGGATGTAGAGCCTTTTTTCGGACGATACTTTTGGTATGGCGAGGTATTTTTTGCTGGGTTGACGCATTTCACCAAACAGCGTGTGGGTACCCGCCAGTTTCTTTGTAGCCTCTCGTTTACTGCCAGACCTGTATTTTTTGCATCTTTCAATCCGCTCCATGACGAGGGGCATTTTGCGTAACTCGGAAGGGCTAATGCCTTCAAGCCACAAGCACCACCGCTTTTTGTTGTTGATAAATTCTTCGCCCATCATAAAGCGTTTGATGTATGGCCTGGCAGATGGCTCCTTGGTGATGAAGTCTTTGTATTCATCTTTTTCAATAATGAGGTTGCCGCCATCCAGGGGCATGCTACCAGCCATCATTTCGGGAACATCACAAATGGGCTTAGTGCGTCTCTCCAGAAAAACTGTAGGAGCTTCAATCAAATATGGATTAATGTTTGGTCTGGTTTGGTTATAACTAAACCCAATAATGACGCAATGCACGGCGGCCTTGCCCTTTGCTTCGCTGTCCCATTTGAAAGTTGGAATGCCGAAGTTAATCAATATTCCCTGTGCAATCAGGGGTTTCCAGAGGATGGCCACTTGTTCGCCCTGGGTGATAGAGTTTGTGGAGACAAAGGCCGTCTTAATAGCTGTGCCACTCATTATGTCAGTTGCTTTTTTGTACCAAGCAGTGACGTAATCAATGTTCCCGCGCCCTTTCGTGGCACCAAACACGATCCGCAGGTCTTCTTTCTGTTCTGCGCTCTGGTAGGCATAGCCTACAAACGGCGGATTGCCCAGTATATAGCTCAATTGGTTTTTAGGGACTATGGCTTCCCAATCAATCCTGTGGGCATTGGCACACCGTATCTCTGCACCCTTTTCAAGCGGGATTCGGGCGAAGTGCTTGCCGAACTCTTCCGATGCTTCCAAATTGCAAAGATGATCCATCAGCCACATGCCCGTCTTTGCTATCTGACAAGGCCATGAGAGTATCTCAATGCCAAAGAACTGGTCTACGTTTACCTTGAAGTGGGTCTCGATGTTCAGTAGTTGATGTGCATTGCCTTTTGAGAGCCTGAACTCTTCCCTTACCACTTCCAGTTCGAGCTTGCGTAGCTCTCTGTAGGCAATGATAAGAAAATTGCCACAGCCACAGGCTGGGTCTAGGAACTTGAGGCTTGTCAGTTTGTTGTGGAACTCTGAGAGGGTTTTCTGACTGGCTTTTTTCTTTACCTTCTTGAATTCATCTTTTAATTCGTCCATGAACAGGGGGTTTATGAGCTTTAGTATGTTATCTTCTGTGGTGTAGTGCGCCCCTATTTCTCGTCTGTGGTCGGTGTC